>Ga0190315_1000980_pt1 | contig 12323 bp, 10 predicted proteins | sample 48701101_MG_FD_161673 | JGI IMG/M metagenome (GOLD analysis project Ga0190315, IMG submission 161673) | Hydrothermal vent sediment bacterial communities from Southern Trench, Guaymas Basin, Mexico - 4870-11-0-1_MG | ecosystem: Environmental > Aquatic > Marine > Hydrothermal vents > Sediment ...
ATTAAGGTGAAGGGCAGATCAACGGAATATGTATCACTGGTTGGCGATTAGCTGGCGATTTGAACATGGGAGATGATTGGAACTGAAAAATCCGTTTGGTGATGGTGGGGCTGGAGAGAGAATTGCATGAAGAAATCGCAGCATCAAACTTCAGAAAAGTTTTCAGAACCTTTCGGAAGGAAAGAAGAAGATTTGACATCCAGGTGAATAGAGGGAGTGGATATTAATGTTCCAGGATAAACAAATAACAAACATTCTAACAATAGATGTTGAAGACTGGTACATGGACACAGACATCTCAACGTGGGATTCTTATGAAGATAGAGTTATTGAAAGCACCCGGAAGATTTTGAAGATATTAGATGAAGCAAATACCAAAGCGACTTTCTTCGTTGTAGGATACGTTGCAGAACATTTTCCAGAGTTAATTGAAGATATAAAAGATAGAGGACATGAAATCGGGACACACGGATACAGCCATACATCGATTAGAAAGCAAAAGCCATCGGAATTCGAAGAGGATTTGTTAAAATCCATAAAAATATTAGAAGACATAACCAAAGAAAAAGTAGAAGGGCATAGGGCTTGTCAGTTTAGTATTGTCGAGGAAACTTCATGGGCAATAGGTATATTGAAAAAGAACGGGCTTAAATACGATTCAAGTATATTCCCGGTTAAAACGCATTTATATGGCGTGCCGGATGCGCCATTATATCCCTATTGTATCTCATCGTCAAATATCAAGATAGATGACCCGGAAGAGGATTTTTTTGAGTTCCCATTGTCGGTGTATAGAATTCCAGTTGTGCATAAGAATATACCAATAGCGGGAGGTTTTTATTTAAGGTTCTTTCCTTATAGGTTTACCAAGCACGCAATAACAAGGATTAATAAAAGGGGTCACCCTGCGATCGTTTATGTTCACCCTTGGGAATTTGATACCGAACAACCAAGAATAAAAGAGTTGAAGTGGTATCATTACTACAATTTATCTACTACGGAGAAGAAATTTATGAGGTTGTTGGAGGATTTTGAGTTAATGTCTGTAAGGAGGTGGTTGGAACATAAAGATGAATAAGCCAAAAGTATTTGTTACTGATGCACAGATGAGAAGTTCTGTTGCGGTTATACGTTCTTTAGGGAGACGAGGATTGGAAGTAACCGGTGGAGAGGAGACAAGATTTACGACCGGATTCTTCTCAAAGTATTGCAAGCATAGTGTTGTTTACCCCTCTCCCAAGAAGAATCAAGACCGCTTCCTGGAATACGTGAAGGAATTGGTAACTAATAACGAATACGAGGTAATCTACCCAATGACAGACGATACCGTGATTCCAATTGTTAAGCACAAAAAAGAGTTTTCAAAGCATACAATAGTGCCATTGCCGGATTATGATATTTTAATAAACGCAATAGATAAAGCGAAAACGCTGAGAATTGCAATGGAGAATAATATCCCCTGTCCAAAAACGTATTTTATCAACGAACTGAGCGATATAGATGATATTAAAGACAATTTAGTATACCCGGTTATAATAAAACCTGCAAAAGGTTATGGTGCAAGAGGGGTTGAGTTATGCAAATCTTATGAAGAACTGAGACTCAAATCCAGGGAAGTGTATGCCGTCCATGGTTCATTTTTAGTTCAGGAGTATATCCCGCATGGGGATGAGGTTGGTGTGTATGCACTATTTAGCTTTGATTCAGAGCCACGTGCAGTCACGGTTCAAAAAAGAATCAGGTCGTATCCGGTTTCTGGTGGTCCGAGCACACTTCGAGAGACGATCAAAGATGGTATCACCAAAGAGGCTGTAGAGATTGCTTTTAAATTGTTAAAAGCTCTTAGATGGGTTGGCGTAGCTATGGTTGAGTTCAGAACGGATCCGAGAGATGGCATACCAAAATTGATGGAAGTTAATCCAAGGTTTTGGGGTTCCCTGCAATTATCGATATTAGCTGGTGTTGACTTTCCGTATCTGCTATACAAATTAGTAACAGAAGGCGATATTGAACCGGTTATGGATTACAAAGAAGGTGTTAAATGCCGGTGGCTGCTGCCGGGAGATATTTTGTGGTTTCTGAGTGCTCCGAATAAGATTGGTAATCTGAGAGAGTTTTGCAGGTTCCGAACAGATTACGATATTATCTCTTTTGAAGACCCTGGTCCAACGTTTGGATTTATGATAGCGACGGTAAGGTATTTATTTGATAGAGAAATGTGGAAGTTTATTATTAGAAAGCCGATAAAAGAGGAGGAAGGGAAATGAAGTTTGATCTGCATATTCACTCCAAATACTCTTATGATTCATTTTTAAGCCCGGTAAGGATTATAAAAGTTGCAAAGAAGAAGGGATTACATGGAGTTGCAATTACCGATCATAATACAATAAAGGGAGGAATAGAGGCTCTGAAAATTAATGAAGATGAGGACTTTCAGGTAATCGTAGGAGCAGAGATAAGAACCGAATACGGTGACATTATAGGATTATTTTTAGAGGACGAAATAACTACGAACAAATTTGAAGAAGTAATAGAAGAGATAAAATCACAGGGAGGTTTAAGCGTTCTGGCGCATCCTTACAGACAATATAAATTTCCGGAAGAGATCATTGATAAAGTGGATTTAGTAGAGGTCTTTAATGCACGATCAAGAAAAGCAGATAATGAAAGAGCCTACGAATTAGCGAAGAAATTTAAAAAGCCACAGACCGCTGGAAGCGATGCCCATTTGGTTTTCGAGATAGGAAGAGGAATAACTATTGTGAATAGCGAAGTTAGAGAGGAATTGAGAGAAGGGAATACGACAATAGAAGGAGAAGTGTCAAATTATTATTTAGCTCACGGGTTAAGTGTTGCGATGGAGAAGATCAAGGGAAAGAGAAGATGAAAATATGTCTAATCGATTCATCGGATATTCCTCGTAGTGTTATATGGGATCTGGGTTATTATTTAGATAAAAATGGCCATGAAGTCACAATACTTTACCCTACAAGTGGCAAAATCTTAAAAGCTAAAGGAGATATTAGAACTATTCCGTTCTCAGCATATTTTTTACCAAAAATACATTATGCAATCCCAAATTTGCTTGAAGAATATCAAATTCTCTACAAATTAGTTAAAATAGAAAAATATGATATAATTCAAGCATGTGACTATGATTTTTTAACCTCTTTACCTCCGATTTTTATAAAAAGGAAAATGAATGTTCCAATATTAATCACGACAGACGCATTTCCAGGAATATCTTGGTTTTGGGGCAATTATTTTGTTGATGCCATTGCAAAGTTATATACTAAAAGTTTAGGAAAATATATTATTAATTCTTATGATAAATTAATTATTTATTACAAAAATTTAATTGAAGATGCACTCTTATTGGGAGTTCCAAAAAATAATATCCGTATTATACCTACCGGCATAGATTTTGATAAATTTAGTAATGATATTAATATTTTTGAAATTAAGGAGAAATTGGGAATAAATACCAATGAAAAAGTATTGCTTTTCGTCGGTAGGTTGTCTTTAGTAAAAAGAATAGACGTAATCATTAAATTAACAAAAATACTTTTGAATGATGGTTTTAACATAAAAACTATAATAGTAGGTGACGGTGACTATAAACTGTATTATAAAAAATTAGCACAAACTGTTGAGACTAATATTATTTTTACTGGTAATGTACCTTGTAATGAAATAAATAAGTATTATGCTATTGCGGATGTTTTTATATTACCTTCGTTATCAGAAGGTTTGCCAAGAGTACTTTTAGAAGCCTCGGCTTGTGGTAAACCGGTAGTTGCAAGTAAAACAGGTGGTGTTCCAGATATAACAATAGATGGAAAAACAGGCTTTCTTGTCGAGCCAGAGAGCATTGATTCATTTGAACATTATGTCAAATTACTTTTGACTGATGAACGATTGTCACGAAAAATGGGTATAAATGCATATAAGCATGTTAAAAATAAGTTTTCATGGAGTGGCATTGTGGAGAAATACGAAAAGCTTTACAAAGAATTAATTGCAAAGTAATTTTAAAAGTGGTAATATGAGCAATCTCAGAAAAATATGGTATCTGCATAAAGTGATGAAACAATAATGGCTCAAGACATCGGAGTTAGAAGAGATACAGCGAAAAATGCTCAGAGGAATGGGGCTTATTGTAAAAAGGCGTTGAGATATAAATGTGCGGAATCGTAGGATTTAGCTGGAACAATAAAAACTTGCTTGTACTTCCATCGTTATCAGAAGGTGTCGCTAATGTGGTTATGGAGGCAAGTGCTTCTGGTTTGCCTGTAATCGCAACAGAAGTTGGAGAGGTGCCTCGAATTGTTTTAGATGGAAAAACAGGGATTTTAGTAAAGCCAAAAGATATAGATGGTTTAGTTAATGCACTTAAAAAATTGATAGATAATCCTTTGCTTGCCAAGGAGATGGAAGAAGCAGGAAGAAAAAGGATGGAAGAAGAATACAGTTGGGATATAATTTGTAAGAAGATAGAGAATGCATATCAAGAGGTAATCGATAGATATAGATAATATTAAACTAAAGAAACAATCATGACCACAATAATACAAGCATTGAATTTTAAAACCGGGAGAGATTTGGTTTTAATAAATGTTCTCTCAATTTTGCTCATTCTTGTAATAATTTTCTTTCCAAATTCACCCGTGCGCATCATACTTGGACTGACTTTTGTTCTGTTCTTTGTGGGCTATGTATCAATTTCTGCTCTATTCCCGAGAAAAGAAGAATTAGATTCTATTGAGAGATTAGCTTTCAGTATAGGGCTTAGTATATGTATTACAGCCTTGACAGGACTTATGTTGAATTATACCTCTTTTGGAATACGAGTGTATTCGATTTTATTCAGTCTATTCTCTTTTATACTCTTAGTTTCGATAGTAGCAGTGTATAGAAGAAGAACTAATTCTCTATGAGATGTGTTGTTCCATTAGCACCGATAAGCTTTTCTAAATTGACCGACAATATAAATAAGCGAAAGAAAGATAGGGGGTAAATTATAAAAAATGAATATTATACATTACATAATAGATCTGCTAAAGGCATGCAAAGAAAGATTGGAAAAAAGTGTATTCATCATCTTACTTTTCTTGATATTAGCAAGAATAATTTCAGTAATATTGTATTATAATGGAATTCCTCCAAATATATTCCATAGCCTTGGATTAACTCCAAATATATCTTCGGATCAATTTGAATACTTCAGAGTCGCACTAAGTTTCTCAAAATTTGAGTTTACAACGACGCAATATCCAATCGGTTTGCCACTGCTACTTGTTCCATTCATCTACATATTTCATGCCGATGCCCTATCGGACATATTTATGCCTGTATCAATATTCAATTCAATTTTTCTTTACTGTCTATCAATTCCTTTAATTTATGGAATAGCAAATAGAATCACAAGAAGCAACAAAATCTCTCTTTTAGCATCTGCTTTATGGGTTCTTTTTCCATATAACCTGTCAAGTAAGAATATGTGGGTATATGTATTAAGTGAGCCCCCAATGATTTTCGTTATGCTTCTTGCAGTTTATCTTTATTTAAGAGGGCGCGAAAATGAGAGCTTGAAATATCCCTTATTCATCGGCATGCTGACAGCATTTGACGTGATGTTCAGAATACCGAGCTCTTTATTGGTGTTATTTTTTGCTTTGATGTATGCATTTGAGCGAAAGTTTAAGCATTGCATAATTTTTCTCGCATCAACGCTTGTTTTCCTTACCCCCCAATTTGTATATAATAGCATTGCATACCAAACAGTGGCGACTACAGGCTATACCACAGGCAGTTCTGCGACCCGTTACTTCTCTATTGACTATGTAGTGCCATTTTTTGATCAAATACTTTACAATAATTGGCTCTACAGCCTATTTGGTCTTTTAGCTATTTCCACAATTGGCATCTTGTATTTGTTCATCGTTTGCAAAGATAAATTTAAGGTATTCTTTCTTGCATCCTGGTTATACTCCTTTTTTGCTGCTTATTCGGTTATGAGATGGTGTCTCGCAGATGTTAGTAGATATTTAATGCCATCATATCCTGCTGCCGTTATTTGCATCGCGAGTTTTGTGGTGGTGGGATTCAATTCGTTAACGGCAATAATATTAAGCGTTTTCAAAGGTGAAAGGAAGACAAAGATATCAAGGGATTTTATCATCGTAATCATACCCCTTTTATTTCTATCATTTGCTGGCATAGTTTCTCCAAACATACTCTCGGAACGTTATACTTACAATTTAAACAATGCGGAAAATGAAGCAATAGAATATTCTGGCTGGTATGTAACTTCAAATGGACTGTGGTTGAAACCTAACACATCCGGAGTTTTAGTGTATGAAATCAAAACAAAGAGATACCCCTATGTCTATTTATATCCTATATCCTTCTATAATCCGGGTACAAATCGTTTAGAAATATCAACTGATGGTGGAGGGACCTTTGAGGTTATATCAGAAAACAAAAGCATGAGTGGTAAAAGGTTGAATATAACCAAATATGTCAAAGATAAACCATCCTTTTTGTTAAAGTTCAGAGCAAATAATTTTGAAACCGATGAGAAGATGGTGCTAGCAAATATTTGCATTTGTAGATTGAGATATATACAATAAATACCTAAAACAAAAATATTATCATGAGACCTCACCTATACCGAACTTATGATGTTTTTCATAAGATAAAACTTGAATATATTGCCCTTCCACTTTTTATCGCTATATCTTTATTTATATATCACCGGAGATATTTCAGCTATATTTTCATGGTAATTGCCGCTGCGATAGGTGTCTTGTTGTTTATTGTATTCAATAGGTATTTCACAAAAGAAGAAATAGATGCATCTTTTGAATTGCCTGATGATGAATCACACACTCTTCGACTCATAACATCAATTTTATTCTTCATATTTTTTGGATTGAGTTTTCTAACGCTTTTGCAGGGGTTTTATACAAAGACGATATGGTATTATGTGCTCATTTCGTTATGTGTCGGCATAATCGCAATAGAGATTTTGCTTGTTAAGACAAAGACGCAAGGCATGATAAATCTTATAAAATCTTTTTTACTGGTATTAAACATCACATTAAGCAATCAAATACTATTTCCTTACGGGATTAGTCTACCAGATCTGGGTTATCATCTACATATACTATTTCCGATTGTCAATAACGGATACGTGCCTCATGTAGGTGGCTATGAATATTTCCCAGCTCATCATGTTTTAGCAGCAGCGAACATTTTGATTTGTGGTTCAGATCCGAAGATGACATATTTATATCTTGGGGGATTTGCTATCTGCTTAGGAATGCTATTTGTTTTTCTTATCGGAAGAGAATTTGTGAATTTAAAATTTGGATTGTTTGCCGCGTTGATCTATACATGTCTTGATTATTTAATCATGTATGGATTGCATCCAGTGCATCAGGCTTATAATTATTCCTTATCAATCATGCTATTTGCGGTTATACTATATGTATATAAGAAAAGAGACCCAAGATTTATCGCTTTTTATCCGATATTGGTTACTACGATGGTTTTTGCACATCATTATTCTGCAATGATTATTTTAATTGTACTATCATCCTTGATCATCGTTGAGATTTTTCAGCGCGTTAAAGAGAGAGATTACAAATTCAGATTTCCCGGACTGTTTCAAATTTATGCGGTAATTCTCTTTGCACAGTGGATATATTACTCAAATATGATGGGGAGTTTTGTAGGCATCCTTGAAGCATATAAAAGTGCTTTCGCAAAAGGCGCTGAGAGCCTTATCACAGCAACCGCTTATGACCAGCTTCCGATTAAAACACTGTTTTTAAATACGCTGGGATCAAGTATTTTGATCATATTGTCGGTAATAGGATTTTTATATTTCTTCAAGAAGCGTTCTTTTTTCAATAGGGCAATAATGATGACAACGATAACTTTAGCCATTTTACTTGGGATTGGCGTTGTTCTCAAAGTGCCGCAATTATTACCCGATAGGATATATCCATTTTTGCAGCTATTTGGACTTGTTTTCCTTGGGAGTGCAGGAATTATGTGGATATCAGGCAATGTTAATCTTAAAGAGAATAGATTTAAAATAGTTCCTGTAATAGTATTGATAATGTGCATGTCTTTCTTCTCCTTGTCTTCGACGATTGCAGGATTTGAGACGAGCCTATTTGTGGATGAACATACCGCATATTCTAAATTATATGGGAGTCCACAAGAAACTTATTTCGGTCAATGGAAAGCATCGCATATCGAAAATAAATATTTATTCGGCATGGACATAGGATTGGAAGAGGAGTTGAACAGAAGGAGAATAGGATTATCGGGGGAGTTGAAGAAAGAATTTGAGAGCAGAGGGTTTGCATTGCCTGAAAAACCCGATGTTAGGACTGATAAAGATTATCAGTGGACAATAATTGATAGAAAAGGGAATAGACCATGGTATGTTGTAATAAAAGAAAAAGGGGGATTAAAAGTTTACAATATTATAAAAATCACTGATAGATTTCCTATAACGAGAGACAGGAGCATAGACGTTCAAAATGTTTCAGAGAACTCGTTTGTCATTTTAAATAGATTTTATCTTAAAACAGGTTTCATCAGTTCATATGGAGGGCATTTAGGACAGCATAGGTTTATAAGGATTAAAGAGGATAAGCTTTATGTGCTGGAGAGATATGGCAGATACTATGATAATGGGATGGTTGGTTTGTATTACGTAGGGGGCAAAAATGTGTGGAATCGTAGGATTTAATTGGAACGATAAAACCTTGCTCAAAGAGATGATGAGGACACTTGCTCATCGCGGTCCGGATGAGTCAGGGATTTATTTAGACGATGATATTTCGTTGGGGCATCAAAGATTAAAAATTATCGACCTAAAAACGGGACGGCAACCGATTCATAATGAAGATGGAACCATTCAAATAACATCCAATGGCGAAATTTACAATTATTTGGATTTAAAAAAGGATTTAGAAAAAAAAGGGCATAGATTTTACACAAACACAGATACCGAAGTGATAGTTCATGCTTATGAAGAATACGATAGAGATTGTGTGAATAAATTCAATGGGATGTTTGCATTTGCGATATGGGACTCAAACAAGAAACAATTATTTTTAGCAAGAGATAGACTTGGAATAAAGCCGTTGTATTATTACTTTAAAGCTGATAAATTTATATTTGCATCAGAGTTAAAAGCGATTTTAGAATGTGACGAAGTCGAAAGAAATGTAGATTTGAATGCATTAAACGAGTATTTTATATATAAATATGTTCCAAGTAATCGAACGATGATAAAGGACATTTATAAATTATTGCCCGGGCACACTTTGGTTTTTAGGAATAATGCGATTAATGTATCGAGATATTGGGATTTGAAAGAAAACATCTCGAACAAATCAGAGGATTATTATGTCAAAAAACTTCGTGAACTTTTGAGAGAATCTGTGAAGATGAGACTGATGAGCGATGTCCCATTGGGAGTTTATTTAAGTGGGGGGATAGATTCAAGTTGTATTGTTGCGTTAATGAGCGAAATGTGGGATAATATAAAGACTTTTTCTGTTGGATTTGGTTCAGAAGGCGAATCAGAAGTAGGTTATGCAAGATATGTTTCAGAATACTTTGGGACAGATCACTATGAAGTGAACGTGGATGAAGAAGATTTGAAGATTTTGCCAGAGATGGTATGGCATCTGGATGAGCCGGTAGCAGATGCTGCTACTTTACCAACTTACGTCATCTCAAGGTTTGCCAAAAAAGAAGTCACGGTCGTATTGGCTGGAGAGGGAGGAGATGAATTATTTGCAGGATATGACAATTATAAGATAATGATGCTGGGGCACAATTTTTCAAAAACGATCCCGAATTTTTTAAAGTCTAAGATTTCAGGCACTGGTAGATATGTTGGAGATTATAGCAACGCGAAACGTGTTTTTAATCTGATGTGTGCTAAAGATGAATATGAACGCTATTTGGGTGTTATTTCAGTTTTTAATAAGAATGAAAGGAGGAAATTGGGTTTTAATAAAGAAAATAGTTCTGATAATTATTTTCCAAACGATATGAAATTATTGAATAAATTACTTTATTTTGGTATAAATACATGGCTGCCGAATGATTTTCTCATGAAAGCAGATAAGATGACGATGGCATATGCGATAGAGGAAAGAGTTCCGCTTTTAGACCATAACATTGCGGAATTCTCATTTACACTCCCACCGAATTTGAAGTTGAGAGGAATGACTGGCAAATACATTTTTAAAAAGGCGATGATTGGAATACTACCAAAGAGAATAATTTATAGAAGAAAACACGGATACAACGCACCGATGGATCATTGGTTTAAGCATTCATTAAAGGATGTTTTGATGCAATTGCTGGACGAATCGTCGCATAATTTATATGACAAAAGATACGCTACGAATTTATTAGAAGAATTTCAAAAATCAGGGAAGAATTATAACATGAATTTTTATAATGCTCAAAAACTATGGAGTATCTTGATATTTGAGATGTGGTATAAGATGTTTATAGAAGGAGAGAAGGTGAAGAAGCTATGAGAGACAAATCCACAAAACTAAAGAAAGAGACATCAGATAGTTTTGGTTTTGAATGGACTATGTTCGATGAAATAAAACCCGAAAAGAGTTTTTTAGAGTATATAAGTCCAATAGATAAATCTTTCTTCAAAAACAAACTTGTTTTGGATGCGGGATGTGGTTCTGGAGGATATGCGTATTATGCAGCTAAATACGGCGCAGAGGTGATTGCATTTGATTTGAGCGATGCTGTAAAAGCAGCTTATAAAAACACAAGAAATGAGAATGTTCAAGTAGTGCAAGCAGATATTTATCATCTTCCATTTAAAAATAATCTGTTCGATTACATATTTTGTATCGGCGTCTTACATCATTTACCAGAGCCAGAAGAAGGTTTCAAAGAACTGGTAAAATTGATGAAACAGGATTCACTGATCTCTATATGGGTATATGGCAGGAAAAAACAACTCGCTGCGGTTTATATTTATGAACCGATAATAAAAATTACAAAGCACATACCACATAAAATCCTCTATTATTTGTGCTATTTCCCTGCTACAATTATGGAACTCTCAAACATCTTTTATAAATTTTTGAATAAGATGGGGTTAAGCAAAATCGCTCACTTATTGCCATTTAAGCACTATTCAGATTACCCATTTAAAATTAAGCTAAACGATTCTTTCGATACATTTGCAACACCATCCGCGAAGTATTATACAGAAGAAGAGATAAGAAGCTGGTTCGAAGATGCTGGATTGAAAGATATTAAAATTACAACAGAAGGAGTGGCAAAGGGGATAAAAGGATTTGGGGTTAGGTGATTTGGATGAAACTATTAATTTGCACACCGGAATATCCACCGGATTATTCAGCAGGGATAGGAAACGTTGCATACAATGTTGTGGAGCAACTAAAGAAAAAGGGAGTTGAATGTACAGTTTGTTCTCCCAATGGGGATATTAAGCTTGGCAGTTCTAAAATGATTGCAAAAATGGGAATTATAGGTCTGCTTTATTACTGGCATCAGGTTTCCAAATATTTCAAAGGACAAGAAAATGATTTTGACACGATATGGCTTCATAATCCTTTGTTTTTAAGAGATGGTTCATTTCAAAGAAGTTTAATAACGATGCATTCCACAGCTTATGGGCTGGCAGTTCAAAAGATAAATCCAAAAATTTATTACAAAATTGCATCAAAAATCGAAAGATACTGCTTAAATAAAATGAATGAAAAAGCGAGATTCACCGCAGTAAGCACACAAGTTTGTAAAGAATTAGAAGAAATAGGAATAAGCAAACAAAAAATAACATATATCTCAAACGGAGTTGATACCAAGTTATTTAAACCTTCTGCTTCCGATGATAAAAAATCGTTAAGGAAGAAATTTGGAATTCCAGAAGAAGATTTGATAATTCTAAGTCTTGGGAGATTAACAGAGGTGAAACAGCCGCAAAAATTGATCGAAGTATTTTCATTGATTGAAAAAGAGATAAAAGATATAACTTTAGTAATTGCAGGAAAAGGGGAACTCTTAGGAAAGACAAAGGATTTTGTCAAACAAAAGAAATTAGACAATGTCATATTTTTGGGATATGTGGACCACGAAAAAGAAGCTCCAGACCTTTACGCATGTTCCGATTATTATATTATGACATCTAAATACGAAGGGCAGCCTTTAACACTATTAGAAGCGATGGCGTCTGGGTTACCTTGCATTGCTTCTAATATCCCTAACTTAAGGTTGGTAGAAGATGC
>Ga0190315_1000983_pt1 | contig 12293 bp, 16 predicted proteins | sample 48701101_MG_FD_161673 | JGI IMG/M metagenome (GOLD analysis project Ga0190315, IMG submission 161673) | Hydrothermal vent sediment bacterial communities from Southern Trench, Guaymas Basin, Mexico - 4870-11-0-1_MG | ecosystem: Environmental > Aquatic > Marine > Hydrothermal vents > Sediment ...
TCACTCCCTCACTACCTCGCTCCAAAAAGTAGGAAGAACAGCCCACAACCCAGGATGAAAGCCACGTAGCCGTAGAGGTGGAACTTGACCAGGAACTTCTTCTGCTCCTGCCGATGGGTCTTGTATGGTCGGTTGTCCAGGCTAAATCTCAGGATTCTCGTGAGGAGGAGTAGCCACTCTCCTGCCACTCTTCTGGCCAGCTTATTGACCATGGGCTTCCTTTCTGTCAGTCAAAGAGGGGACAGGCTCTTTTGAGAAGCTCTACCCTTCGCCTCATTTCTGCCGGGATGTGGCCTGGAGTGCCCGACCACCCTGGTACGTCTCGAATGGTGGGACCGTCGTAGCCCTCCATACGGGAGATCCTCAGGAAGCTTTCGGGTAACATCTCCGGCACCTCTTTGCCTACCATGGCACCCCACATGAGGGTCCAGATGCGGGCCACGTTCACTATGTCGTAGCCTCCGCCCCCCACGGCCATCCAGGGCCCCTGCCAGCGAGAGGCCAGATCTTGGGCCAGACGTTCGTAAAACCCGGTGGTGAGAAAGAGGGCCGTCAGTGGGTCGTCCTTATGGGCGTCCACTCCTAGTTGGGTGAAGAGGAGGTCGGGTTGGAAAGCCTCTAGCAGGTGTGGTATCAGCTCCTGGTAGGCCCACCACAGGGCCTCGTCCTCTGTGTAGCGGTCCAGGGGGAGATTGAGGTTGTAGCCTTTCCCTGCCCCTTCTCCCATCTCCTCCAGGGCCCCCGTGCCCGGATAGGTGTCGGGCCCATACTGGTGGAAGGAGACCGCCAGGACCTTGGGGTCCTTGTAGAAGGCCTCTTGGACAGCGTCGCAGTGGTGGGCGTCTATGTCAAGGTAGAAGACCTTTGCTCCTCTGTTGATAGCCTCCTTGAGGGCGATGACAATGTCGTTGAGGTAGCAGAAGCCCCCGGCCCTGCTGGGCCAGGCGTGGTGCATGCCCCCGCCTATATGGAATACTCTTCTGCCCTCCAGGGCTTGGAGGGTGCCTTCTATGGTGCCTCCCACTACAAGCCGGGAGAGGGTGTACACGCCGGGGAAGACGGGGTTGTCGCTGTTGCCCAGGCCCATGGCGGGAGAGAGTTTCCCCTCCCGGTCTGCCGCTTCTAGGGCCTTTAGGTACGAGGCTTCGTGAAAGGTAAGAAGGGCGTCCTCGGGAGCTTCTTGTGGCTCGGCTCTTTCCACAGGTGGAGAGAGAAGGTTGTAATGGTCCATGAGATCCACGGAGAGCTTAAGGCGGAAAAGCCTCAAAGGATGATAGCGTCCGTAGTCGAATAGGGCATACCGGGGGGTGTAAAGGAAAAGGGGGGAAGCTTCCATGGGCACCTCCTGCGAGTTTTTTCTTTTTTTACCCCAGGGCACTGGAAAAGGGAAATGGCTCTCCTTCCAGGGGGAAGGTTTTTTGCGAAAGGGGTTCCAACTTTATTGACCCTTTTCCTTTCCAAGAGTATAGGGGCATAAAAATGCGGGCCTTAAAGGTCCGTGGGATTGGGAGGGGTTAGTCATGGATGAACACGTTGTGGCAGTGGCTGGTGCAACCGGTGCTGTGGGTCGGGAGATGATAAAGACCTTGGAGCAGCGTAAGTTCCCAGTGAAAGAGCTAAAGCTCTTTGCCTCCGAGAGGTCTAAGGGGCTGGAGCTGAAGTATAAAGGTGAGCGGATAAAAGTGGAGGTGCTGGAGAAGGGCTGCTTCAAAGGTGTGGATGTGGCTCTCTTCTCTTGCGGTGGCAGCCGGAGCCTGGAGTTTGCCCCCGATGCCGCCGCCAGCGGGGCTGTGGTTATTGACAACTCCAGTGCATGGCGCATGGACCCTGACGTGCCTTTGGTGGTGCCTGAGGTGAATCCCCACGCCGTGGCCGACTACAAGAAGAAGGGCATCATTGCCAATCCTAACTGCTCCACCATCCAGATGGTGGTGCCTCTCAAACCTCTCCATGACTACGCCAAGATCAAGAGGATCATCGTGGCCACCTACCAGTCCACCTCTGGGGCGGGGAAGAAGGCTATGGACGAACTTATGGAGCAGACTAAGGCTATCCTCAACTTCCAGCCCATCGAGTGCAAGGTCTTTCCCCATCAGATCGCCTTCAACTGCCTGCCCCACATAGATGTCTTCTTGGATAACGCTTATACCAAGGAAGAGATGAAGATGTACAACGAGACTAGGAAGATCATGGAGGATGATACGATTCTCGTGTCTGCTACCACCGTCAGGGTGCCGGTGTTCATCAGTCACTCCGAGGCGGTGACCATAGAGACGGAGAAGGAGATCACCCCTGAAAAGGCTCGGGAGCTTCTCTCCGACTTCCCCGGAGTCATCGTTCAGGACGATCCTGCCAACAATGTCTATCCTTTGGCTATTGATGCTGCTGGGAAGGACGAGGTTTTTGTGGGTAGGATTAGGAAGGACCTGGCTTTTGAGCACGGCCTGTCCATGTGGGTGGTAGCTGACAACTTGAGGAAAGGGGCGGCTTTGAATGCCGTGCAGATAGCAGAAGTTTTGGTGAAGGAGTATATGTAGTGGAAGGCCCCTTCCAGATGCAGGTGCCTCTGGCCTTCACCTTTGACGACATACTGTTGCTTCCCGGGTATTCCGAGGTCCTCCCTTCAGAGGTGGAGGTGAGGACCCGGTTTACCCGGAATGTTTCTATTAACATCCCCATTGTCAGCGCTGCTATGGACACCGTCACTGAGGCAGAGATGGCCATCGCTTTGGCGAGGCAGGGGGGGATTGGGGTCATCCACAAGAACATGTCCATCGAAGAGCAGGCCCGGGAGGTGGACAAAGTGAAGCGCTCGGAGAGCGGTATGATAGTCCATCCCATCACCATGCGGCCCAACCAGAAGATCAAGGAGGCACTGGAGGTCATGTCCCGTTACAAGATCTCTGGGGTGCCAGTCACCCTGGAGGATGGGACCCTGGTGGGGATCCTCACCAACCGGGACCTGCGCTTCGAGACAGACTATGAGAAGGAGATCCAGGAACTCATGACCAAAGAGAATCTGGTCACGGTGCCCGAGGGCATCACCTTGGAGGATGCCAAGAAGCTCCTCCACAAGCATCGTATAGAGAAGCTCCTGGTGGTGGATGATGACTTCAAGCTCAAAGGGCTCATTACCATCAAGGATATAGAAAAGATCAGAAAGTATCCCTTTGCCTGCAAGGACGAACTGGGCCGTCTCCGCTGTGCGGCGGCCGTAGGGGTGGGGCCTGATTCCATGGAGCGAGTAGAGGCCTTGGTGGAGGCTCAGGTGGACATTGTGGTGGTGGACACAGCCCACGGCAACTCCCGTTTTGTTATAGAGACTGTAAGGAAGATAAAGGAAAAGTATCCTGAGAAGGACGTGGTGGGCGGAAACGTGGCCACCCCTGATGGCGTGAGGCGCCTGATAGAGGCAGGGGCCGATGCTGTGAAGGTGGGGGTGGGCCCTGGCTCCATATGCACCACCCGCGTGGTGGCGGGCATTGGTGTGCCCCAAGTGACAGCCATAGCATGGTGTGCTGCCGAGGCCAGAAAACACGACATTCCTGTTATTGCCGATGGGGGGATCAAGTGCTCGGGAGATATTACCAAGGCCCTGGCCATGGGGGCCAGTTCCGTCATGATCGGCAATCTCCTGGCGGGCACTGAGGAGAGTCCGGGGGAGGTGGTCCTCTACCAGGGACGTAGTTACAAGGTTTATCGAGGCATGGGCTCTTTAGATGCCATGAAGAAGGGCTCCGGGGACCGATACTTCCAGGACCAGTTCGACATGGAGGCCAGGAAATTTGTGCCCGAAGGCATTGAGGGCCGAGTGCCTTACCGGGGTCCCCTGGCTGACATGGTCTATCAGTTGGTGGGGGGCCTGAGGGCAGGTATGGGCTACTGTGGGGCCACTAACATTCTCGAGCTTTGGGAGAAGGCCCGTTTTATCCGCATCACGGCGGCAGGGCTTAAAGAGTCCCACGTCCACGACGTCATTATCACCAAAGAGGCGCCCAACTATTGGCTCGAGTAGGGGCCTGTTTGTAAGAACCCGGCGGGGGCAATTGGACTCCTTCCTGCCTTTCGTGGGGCTAGAAAGATCTAAGCTCCTGGTGGTCGGGGATAGTTATGGGTTTTAGGTCTTTATTAAGGGGTTGGCTGTCCAGACCTTTGGTTAAGGACGTTTTCAGTACTACGGCCCTGGCCCTTGCGGGGAGAGCTACGGGTTTTTTGATCCCCTTCTTTATAGCGATATGGTTCGGTGCAGGCAGAGACACGGACGTTTTTTTCTTTGTTTATGGCCTTATTTTGCTTATGGCTACCGTTTTCGGGGATACCGTGGGAGAGGTGCTCATCCCGTTTTTGGCGGAGCTTAAGGCGAGAGGGGAAAAAGTCTCCGTCTACGTGGGAAGACTTATGGTCTTGGGAGGATTACTGGTTACGGTGGTGGTAGTTCTCCTCTGCCTCGCTGCAAAAGTGTTCATTCCCCTGGTAGTGCGATTTTCTCCTTCTCAGATGGGGCTTCTCTTTCGCCTCTTAGCGGAGATGGCCCCTTTGGTGGTCCTGGTGTCCTGGGTTAATGTGCTGATGGCCACCCTTAATGCTGCCAAGATGTTTTCGCTACCCGCAGTCTCTCTTTCCATTAGGTCGGTGATAACCTTGCTCATGATATACCTCTTTAAGGGGAGCCTGGGGGTGTATTCTATTGTGCTGGGTTATGTGGTGGGTGAAGGGGCCAGGCTGGCCGTGATGCTGCTTAAGGTGACAACTGTAGAAGGCTTCCCCATCGGCAGGGACTCGTTCTCGTGGGATTCGTCTTTGTTTAGGTTCCTGGGTGTGGCCTTTTTTCGCTCTGGAGCCATGATTCTCAACCAGGTGAATCAAACGGTGGACAGGGCTATGGCCTCTTGGCTGGTGGTGGGGAGTGTGTCGGTTCTCCATTATGCTGGGAGGCTCACCATGGTCCCCATTCTCATCCTCACTTCGGGAACTATGATTCCCTTTGTTTCCCATTGGAGCGAGAGATTCGCTAGGGAGGGTCTTGCGAGACTCAAAAGAGATGTGAAAAAGGCGGCCGTGGCCATGGCGGTGGCGTCGTCTGTAGTGGCCGTTTTGCTAATTCTCTTCAGTGGGCCTGTGGTTGATCTGGTACTAGGGCACGGTGCGATGAAAGGGTCTCCTCTCCAGCTCGTCCGATGGGCGTGGGTGTGCTACTTGCTGGGGCTGCCCTTTAGACTGGTTTCCAGAGTGCTGTTGAGGGTTTACATAGTTTTGCAGCGCACCCGGATCGTCCTTTTCCAGGCCGCGGTGGGAGCGGTTCTGAATGTGTTGTTCAATTGGGTTTTGATGCAAAAGTTGGGCGTGGCAGGAATAGCCTTGTCCACGTCGGCTGTGGCCTTATTCTCCGCATTCTTCTGGCTTTGGGCGTTTCGTGTGGCTGGGGAGTAGTAGAAGCCATGTCTTTGGTGGATCCGAAAGAGCTGTCTAGCCAGCTTTACCGCTCTGCCTATACCGGGCTAACAACTCCTCTTTGGTGAAGACAGGGTCGTACTCTAGGCCCAGGGCTTCTATGGCTTCCCGTCCCCCTTCTTGGCGATCTACCAGAGGCACCACTTTGAGTATCTCCATGCCTGCCTCAAGAACTCGCTCAATAGCCGTGAGGGTGGCGCCACCTGTGGTCACTACGTCGTCTACAACAATCACTCTTTTCCCTGGGGCTACAGGGCCTTCTATCCCTTTGCCTGTGCCGTGGGCTTTGGCCTCTTTGCGGACGATAAAGACATCCAGCTTGCCTTTCCTTGTTAAGGCGGCAAACAGGGCAGCGGCATAGGCTATAGGATCAGCCCCTAGGGTGAGTCCTCCGATGGCCTGAGCTTCCAGGGTGGCGATCTTCTCCCACACGGCTTCCCCTACCAAGGGCATGCCCTGGGCAGTGAGGGTGACCGCTTTTGCGTCTATGTAAACATCGCTCATCTTGCCGCTTCTCAGCTTGAATGGCCGGGAAGGATCGTAATGGAAGCTTTTCTCTACCAGGAGGGCCAGAAGCTTTTCTCTTTTGCTTTCCATGGTCTCCTCCTTGCCTGTAGATGGTGAGATACTATCCGTTAGGTCTCTTCATTGGCAAGTTGTTGTGAGCAATTGATGTATTGTTTAATTGTGACTTTGTTGTTTTGGGCAATTGGTGAGGCATTGCTTGGCCAGTCTTCTCCCTGGCCTTGCCTCGGTGACATTCGGGGACGAAGGTGTTATGGAGGGAGAAAACTCTGGGAGGTTACCGCCATGGTTAAGAAGCTTTCGGGCTATTTTGTGAGAGGGTTGCTCTTCTTCATCCCAGCTGTGGTTACCCTCTATCTCTTCTATATCGCTTTTGTAAAGTTGGACAGAATGTTAGGGCTGCCCATTCCCGGTATGGGACTGGTGGCCACTTTGGCGTTCATTACTCTGTTGGGGTTCCTGGCCTCCAACTTTATCACCCGGCGACTTCTAGTGATGGTGGACTGGCTCTTCGAGCACATTCCCCTGGTGAAGGTTCTCTACTCCAGCATTAAGGACATCACCAATGCCCTGGTGGGAGAGAAGAAGACCTTCGATCGCCCCGTTTTGGTCTCCCTCTCCCCCGACGGGGCTGTAAGGGTGGTGGGGTTCGTCACCGAGGAGAGCCTGGGAGAGTGGGGCCTCAAGGACGAAGTGGCGGTGTATCTGCCTCAGTCCTATAACTTTGCTGGCAACATGGTTGTGGTGCCAAAAGAGAGGGTGACGCCCATTGAGGCTGAAGGCTCGGAAGTGCTCACCTTCGTCCTCTCCGGCGGCGTGGCAGGAGGGAAGGGAAAATGAGTGAACTTGCAAGTAAGCTCTCAGAATTTAGCTCATGTTACGAGGAGCTCCACTTTTCTTATTTAGAGAAAGTGGGGTTGCCGACGAACTTTGAGAAAATAAAAGACGAACCTCTTTCGGCGATCCTTTACCTCACCATTTTCGTCCACGAAAGGGGTGGGGTCAATCCTGAATTTCCCAAGTATCATCGGGTTGCCATAAAAAGATGTTTAAATGGTGAAAAGTTTTCTAGGAAGCTGCTGGACGATAGAGACTTTCCAAGGAAGGTCTGGGCTGAGTTTGAGAGGCTGGCAGAAGGGAAGTCTAACGAGATGCTAACGGAAGGAGTGATATGTGGTATCCTCAAGGAAATGCAAAAGAGAGGGGAACCCAACATCGCAGCGCTTTTGGGAAAAATGTCTTTAGGAGAAGCCCGAAAATTTTTGTTAAGTTTCCAGGGAATAGGGCCTAAGCTGAGTGCTTTTGTGTTGAGAGATTTCTGGTGTTTTCTGCGGCTATGGAAAGTTAGAGAAGGAGAAATTTACATGATGCAACCGGTGGATAGATGGGTGATGAAAATCTCGTCGGAGCTTTGTTGGCCCAATGATGATTGGGAGAAGAAGGCCCCAAGCACCCTTGCTAAACATGATAGATACGCTAAAAAGATAGCGGAGCATTGCCTGGAGGGACAGATAGACCCTGTTAGGTTTAACCAGGGGGCATGGTTTGTAGGAAGCTATTACCAGGAGCTTTGCAGATTTCACGATATAGAGGAAGAACAGAGCCTTGATCGCAAGACTTGTATAGAGATGTTTGATATAGACAGGGTAGTGGAAGGAATTAAGGGCTGCAGAGCCTTAGGGAAGAAGATCTTTTGTCTGAGGTGAAAGCCTAGCAGTACAGCAGTTCTCGTTCCACTCCCACTTCGTAGGTGGGAGTGAGTGGCCCTATTCATTTCACCAACCTGGGCGAAAGGAGGACCAGCCGGGGCACGTTGGTGATGAGGAGGAGCACCGCCATGGGCGGCACGGCCCGGCTGATGCGTTCCAGGGGTGGGATCATGTCTCCCGGGAGTAGACCACGGTCACGTACTTTTCAAAAAAGGCGTCCCGGGTGATGAGGGCCTGGGAGGTTTGCCCGGCAAAGGCGGCGATGAGGAAATCGGCCAGGATGCGATTTTTCCTTTTCCCTCCCCTCTTGAGGAACTCCTTCCACCAGATTCCCGCCGTATGAAGGACCTCCCGGGTGAAGGGTTTCAGCTTTATGCCCATGGTGGCCAGGGTCCGGTCCAAGTCTTCTGGGGTATCGAATAAGGGTGCCAGTTCGGCGTACACCAAGGGGCATATTATGAGCCTCCCTCGTGCCAGGGCTGCTTCCAGGGTCTTCTTGGAAGAGGGACCGTAGATAGGATCGGCCAGGAGAACGTCAAGAATCACATTTGTGTCCACGGAGAAGATCACCGCTCTCCCCTCATGGATCTCACATAGGCTTCAATGTCTCCCACTTCCTGGGCCTTATCCTGTAGTTTTCCCCAGACCTCGTCCAAAGGTCTGGGCCCCTTTTCCAGCACAATGCGGTCTTTTTCCACCCGGAGAAGGAGGGTATCGCCGGCGTCTATGGAGAGTTTCTCCAGCATCTTCTTGGGGATGGTGATCTGCCTTTTACGGGTGAGCTTGAGCACCTTTTCCACGTTTTCTCCTCCCCTGGCTTCCTTGCTTTAAGAAGTAAGGAAATTCTCGGGGTTGGTCAATGGGGGGTTTAAAGAACTTTTTCTGGAATCTTTTGTCTACAGAGCCAAGTAGCGACTCTGGACCTCTTCGTTGGAGGGGAGTTCCTCCCTGGTGCCCTGGAACTTGATCTGTCCCTTCTCTATGACGTAACCCCGGTGGGATACTCTCAGGGCGAAGGGGGCGTTTTGTTCGGCTAAAAGGATGGTCACTTCTTGGCGGATTTCCAAGATCAGCTTCTCCAGCTCTTCCACGATGATGGGAGCAAGCCCTTCGCAGGGTTCGTCCAGAAGAAGCATGTAGGGGTTGGCCAAAAGGGCCCGGGCTATGACCAAAAGCTGCTGCTCTCCTCCGCTTAGGTTTCCCGCCTTGCGGTGACGGAGCCTATCCAACATGGGGAAGACCTCCAGGATGCCCTTCACCGTCCATTGCCCCTTCCGCCTGGCGGCAATGTGGGCCACCTCCAGGTTCTCCTCCACAGTGAGATCAGGAAAAACCCGGCGGTCTTCGAGCACGTAATCCATACCTCTCCAAACCATCTTGTAAGGAGACAAGCCTGTGGTTTCTTCTCCCATGAAGATGATAGTCCCCTGTCGGGGAGAGACCAAACCTATGATGCTTTTCATGGTGGTGGTTTTACCAGCACCGTTCCTGCCCAATAGGCACACCACTTCTCCCTTGTGGACCTCCAGGCTCACCCCCTGGAGGACGTGGCTGTCGCCGTAGTAGGTGTGGATCCCCTTCACCTCAAGCATCCAGGCTACCTCCCAGATAGGCTTCCCGCACATGGGGATTGTTGCGGATCTCTTGGGGGCTTCCCTGGGCCAGGAGGCTACCCTGGTGTAAGATGTGGACGGTGCCTGCCAGAGCCTTGGGGGTTCCAGGCTATGGTATCCCGGTCTCCAGATGAGCTTTACGGCGTCGTCTAGGATGAGGAGGATACCAAAGGTGGGGAGGAACTGGAAAGAGATGTCCCGGCCATAGAGGGGGCGCAGGAGGGCTGTCTCCGATAGGGCTCCAAGGATTCCCACCAACAAGGGGGCTACCAGGAGAGCCAGCCAGAGGCTGTGGATGTAAGGGATTAGCCATAAGCAGAGGTGGGCGCCCAACATGTAGAAGGAGCCATGGGCGAAGTTTCAGAAGAGTTTCCATCCTTCCTCCTGCACAGGGAAGGGAGGACTTGAAGCCCTCCCTTCCACAGATTTAACGGACCGCTGGGATGAAGACTCCGCTGTGCACAATTTTATTGCATTTTGCAACCTGTGGCCTCTACCGGGGGTGTCACCTCTTCTCCTTTGAAGATGACCATGGGCTTCAGAATGCGAATGGGGTAGTTGGGGTCGGTCGCCGTCTCACCCCATGTGACATTGAGGACAGCCTGGTGGTCGCCGGGGCGGATGTAGATCTTGCCCGTTGGGACTTCTACAGAGAGACCTTCCAGTGCCTTAATGACAGCCATCTTCTCGGTGGTGCCTGCCTTCTCGATGGCGGCTTTCAGGGCGTAAACAGCGGCGTAGGCGTTCTGAGCGTTGTAGCTGGGATAGACACCGTAGCGGGCTTTGTAAACCGCCACGAAGTGCTTGTTCACGGGAGAGTCGTTGGCCAGGAACCAACCTGGAAGGAGAACCATTCTTGTGACAGGATGGTGTGGGAGGTGTCATGATGGGGTGACTCAGGAGTTGCCGGGGATCGGCGGGCGGATAAAGACCGGTCCTGAGGAGTTTCTGGTGGAGGAGGTGCCCCTCTATCCCTTTTCGGGAAAGGGGGATCACCTTCTGGTGAAGGTGGAGAAGGTGGAGGTGTCCACTCTGGATGTGGTTCGACTTTTCTGCGAGGTTTTGGGAGTGTCACAAAAAGAGGTGGGCTATGCCGGCATGAAGGATCGTATGGCCGTCACCCGTCAGTGGTTTTCTCTGCCTGGGACGAAGGTGGATGAAAAGAGGCTATCGGCTTTGGAGACTCTAGGTTTTAGGGTTCTGGAAGTGACCCGCCACACCAACAAGCTCCGGGTGGGCCGTCTAAAAGGGAATCGCTTCCGCATAGTGGTGCGAGATGTGGTCCCCGATGCCTTGGAGCGAGCCTGGGCCAAGCTGGAGGTCATCATGGCTCAGGGTATGCCCAACTACTATCACTGTCAGAGATGGGGCCGGGATGCCCAGAACGTGAAGCAGGGGGTAGAGCTTCTCAGAAAAGGGAAAAAGGGTCGCGCGTTCCCTTACGATGCCCGGTTACTGGTTTCTGCTGTGAGTGCCGGGCTTTTCAACGAGTATCTGGACTGGCGGATAGATCAGGGCTGGTTTGTGGAGGCCCTGAAGGGGGACATCGCCAAAAAACGGGAGACAGGTGGGCTTTTCATCGTGGAGGATGCGGATGTGGAGACTCGTCGTCTCCGGGCGGGAGAGATAGATATCACGGGTCCCATTTATGGGAGCAAGCTCTGGATGGCCCAAGGGGTCCCGGGAGAGAGGGAGGAGGAGCTCTTAAAGGAAGTGGGTCTCACCCTGGAGAGTTTCAGACCTTTCAAGAGCCCAGGTACCCGCCGTCCTTTGAGGGTGATGCCCCAGGATGTGGAAGTGGAGCAGGAAGGGGCAAACCTGATTCTCTCCTTCTTCCTGTCCGCCGGCTCCTACGCCACGGTCCTTTTAGAAGAGCTTATGGGACCGTGAGGCTCAGTCCACCATATGCATGCCGCCGTTGACGCTGATGACTTGCCCTGTGATGTAGCTGGCAGCCGACGAGGTCAGGAAGAGGATTACCAAGGCCACCTCTTCCGGGGTGCCGGGGCGTTTCATGGGGATGCGCTTGATCATCTTTTCTATGAGCCGCTGGCACCTCCCGTCACTATGGCCACCTTGGTCTGTTCCATGGGTATCCTCCCCTGTTTGGCTGGTTTATGTCGGAGTCTAACTCACCCTTGGTGGCGGGGTGAAGGGGGCTTTTGGGAAATATCCCCTGATGGGCCTGGGATCTGAAAAGGACTTTTGGGGTTGCCATTTTTTGTCGGATAATTATCCTTTTAGTAGGAGGTAAAGGTAAAATGTCTGAAATAATAAAGATAGGTAGGAAGTCTCAGCTGGTCATCCCCAAGGCTGTAAGGGAGAGGGTGGGAGTGGGTGAGGGAGATCGGGTTTTCGTGAGTGTGGTGGGAGAAGCCATAGTCATAGTCCCTCTTCCAAGGACCGTTAAGGAGTTATCTGGGATGGGCAGGGGGCTGTACTCCCGGGACCATGTATCCAGTCTGAGAGACGAGTGGGAATGAAGGTTTTTCTTGATACCAATGCTATTATTTATTTCCTGGAGGAGAACCCTCGCTTTTACCGTCAGGTTGTAGGTTACTTTGAAAGGGCGGAGAAAGGAGAGATTGAACTGTACACCTCTTCCCTTTCGTACATGGAGGTTCTGGTCCCTGTGGTGAAGTTGGAGAGAGTCGCCCTGGAGGCCAGGTACAACTATCTCTTTGAGCGTTTCCTTAGGGTGGTGGACATGGATTTGGACGTTGCCAGGGAGGCAGCAGTCGTCAAGGCCAGATACGGTTTCAAAACCCCCGATGCCCTTCAGGTGGCCTGTGCCCTCTCTGTACCCTGCAAAAAATTTGTGACGGCAGGCCGCCCCCTTGCCAGGGTTGAAGGGCTGGAGGTCATTCTCCTCAAAGAGAGCAGAGATCCGGGCTGATGACCAAAGCACAAGACAGCAATTGACGATACACATTTAATACATATAGTGTGTATTGGATGTGTATAAAATCAAAGGGGGTCAGGTATGAGGACCAAC
>Ga0190315_1000986_pt1 | contig 12275 bp, 8 predicted proteins | sample 48701101_MG_FD_161673 | JGI IMG/M metagenome (GOLD analysis project Ga0190315, IMG submission 161673) | Hydrothermal vent sediment bacterial communities from Southern Trench, Guaymas Basin, Mexico - 4870-11-0-1_MG | ecosystem: Environmental > Aquatic > Marine > Hydrothermal vents > Sediment ...
GGTGGCTTATGCTGATGCTTTTGCCGTGGCCCTGGCCAGAGAACTGGGGGCTGTATTGGTCACCGGCGATCCTGAATTTAAGAAATTAGAAAAACATATAGAGATTTTGTGGCTGTGAGGCGGACTCTGCAGAGAGCTTGAAGGTTGTGAATTTTAACCAGTTCCCATCCTCCCCACCTTTCCCGAAGTAAATCCAGGTTTGAGGTGCTCGGCACTTCTGTTCAGTCCTGGCTGAAGACATTGAGATTCAAGGCGTGGCCCCCTTAACGACGTTCCCTGCTCTTTTTGGCCCAATGAGAATCCGGAGCCTTTTCCAGAAGGCGCAGGGAATTACCAAATTCAAGACCAGGCCCCTAGTGGATCCACTACCCCCCTGGATTCATGAATCTCACCCCCATAAAATTCAATGGTAGACCAGCGGCTCTATTCCTTGTGTTCGTAAAGTGGATGGGCTAGAGGTAGCGTGAAAAGAAGGGCCCTCGTTAGAAAACTCAGTGAGATGGGCTGTGTTCTCGTCAGGCATGGCAAGAAGCACGACTGGTACCAAAATCCCAGAACCAAAGTGGCCCAGCTTGTACCCCGCCACCGGGGAAATGAAGGATAGCCTGACGAAACACATAATTAAGATGCTCAAGGATTAGAGGATACTCTGAGAGCCCCTTAGAAAGTCTGGATCGTGTGGTAGGCATCTTCTCCTCAAGCGCTTTAGGGTAGATTTGCGATGAGAAGTCCTAGAGGACAATCCACAATGGTCCAAAGAAGGCCACTTCAGCTAGTCTCACTCCATCCAGGTCTCCAGCTCTATGCGCTCGTGGGCTCCTAGTTTCAAAGCCAGCATGAGGGAGAGATAGTCCCTGAGATGGCGGGTGATGAGGAAGTTGTCTTTGACGAACTGGTGGGCCTTTCTGCCCATCTCTTCTCTCTTGTCTTTGTAGAAGAGGAGGTAGCGGATACACAGGGCTGCACCTTCTGGGGTGTGGACCAGAAAGCCGGTGTGGTGGTTCACCACTTGGATCTTTATTCCTCCTACGTCCCCCCCTACAACGGGTTTGCCCTTCCACATGGCCTCGGTAACGGTGAGGCCGAAACCTTCCTTGATAGATTTTTGAAGGACCACGTGGGCAGCCCTTTGGAGGGCGTTTATGGTGAGGTGGGCATCGGGGGGCAGATATAGAATGTGGATGTCGGGGTCTCCCATGGTTGCGGCTTTTACCTCGTTGAGAACCATCTCACCTTCTGGATCATCGGCGGCTCCTCCACCGGCCAGGACCAGTTGTAGAGGTGCGAATTTCCTGGCCAGTCGAGCGGCTCTCACTGCCCCCAGTGGGTCCTTGAATCGATCAAAACGGGAGACCTGGAGGACTATGGGTTTGTCGGTGTCTATGCCGAGTTGGTCCAAGACCTTCTTCACCTCTTCCTGGGACAACTCTCTATTCTTCTCCGTGAGGGGATCTATGCTAGGTGGAATAATATACTGTGGGTGGGGCAAAGGCTGGGTGAAATCGGGCATAGAGAATATACTGGCATCGTATTCTACTACCGTGTTTCTCAGGTATCTCCAGATAGAGCGCTGGGGACGACTCAGGTCTATGTGGCATCTCCAGACCCACTTTCCTTTCCGTTGTGGAATGAAGTGGAGTAGGAGTGCGGGTTGGGGGTCGTGAATGAACACAAAGTCTGCCTCTTCCAGGGGGGGCCTGAGCCTCTCGGCTTCTTGGGCATTGGTCTCTTCGTAGGTTCTAAGGCCTTTGGGGGGGATCTCCGTGGAGAAACCTTGGAGGGCGTTGTGCATGGATTTAGTGATGTGGAAGAATTCTTCTTCGCCGGTGATCACCTCCCAGGTGACATCCAGCCCCAGAGCCTTTTTCAGAGGGACCAGGCTGTGAAGGATCTCTGCCACTCCTCCTCCGTATCGGGTGGAGTTTACATGGACGATGTGGGCGCCCTTCAGAGGGGCAGCCAGCTGTTGGAGTTGCTCCATTGCTTCTTCTCCTGTGGCTTGGGCGTAGCGGGATAGAAGGTCTTGGCTCATAGGTTCACCCCGGTTTTGAAGTATTTGCTGAAGAGGATGACGAGCTCTTCTTTGAGCTCGGATAGAGTTGTGAAGTATGGGTCTATGTTGGCTAGGCTTTCAACCATGTCTTGGTATTTCTCCATGGGTTGAAGCCAGGCTCGGAAGTCGTCAACACCGTCGGCTGTCCTCCTCCGGGCGTCTATGAAATGGTAGAAGATGCTACCCAGAGACATGGAAGCCACTGCCTGGGCCAGTTCTTCGGGATGGTAGATCCTTCTGCCGGTGTCTAGAACAACGATCTGGCTTCTCACAAAATAGAAAGGGGCTTTGGCCTTGGCCCAGGGGAGGAACTCGCTCTCGTCCATGCGCTCCTCGATGTTGTCTATAAGTTCCTGGCGCAGGTCTTCCAGGGTGTTGAAGTCCTGGGGGTCGATGATGTTGAGCCTTTCCGCCAGGGTCTCGTCGTGGATGTCGTGGTGGGCCCAGGCAGCGAAGTCGTTATGGAATTCGGGGTGATCGAAGCTGGGCCTCAAGAGACGGGACCAGAAGTGGTGATAAATGCTACCGGGATGAATACCTCGGAGTTGGTCCAGGAGCTCTGCCAGGGAGTAGGCCTTTTTGCCCGTGGAAATGGAGACCAGGGCGCAGTCCTTTATGTAGAAGCAGCACTTCTCTCTATTGTTGACGTGATTGTTGCTGGGACTATCGGAAGAGGTCCTAACCTCTATGCCTCTTCCTTCTCTGACTATTTCCTCTTTCGCCATCTCCTCACTCCTCACTTTCGGCGGTTTTAATTTTGATCATCTCTTTTAGCAACCCCCTCACCCTTTGGGGAGAGTCCATGTTAAATTTCGCCTTGGATAACCCAAAACCCACCTTAATGGAATAGGCTTCCTGGGGTAGTGCCTCAAAAAGATCCTCGTCGGTCCAGTCGTCCCCTATGGCCACGACAAAGTCCCAAGGTCCCTGGGAGACCCACCTCATGGCAGCCATGCCCTTATTGATGTTGGCAGGCTTCACCTCTATCACCTTGCTTCCTTCCAGGATGGTAAGGTTAAAGTTCTCGGTGATGTTGAGGAGAGCGTCTTTCAACTCCCTGGCCCTGATGTTCCCCATTTCAGGGTCGGATTTCCTGTAGTGCCACACCAGGGAGAACTCCTTCTCTTCTATGAATGCTCCGGGTGTGCGGTCCACATAGACCTCCATAATGGGGCGGATGGCTTCCTTCCAGTCCTGTTTCAGGGGTTCGATGAGCTCCCACGGGTCTTGGTTTTCCTTGAGCCATACCCCGTGTTCCGCCACTAGGTCTATCCCCAGATTGCCGAACCACTGCTCTAGGTTCTCTTTCTTTCTCCCGCTGATGAGGACCACCCGATTGGTGGGAATGGATACCAGGCTTTTGAGCACTTCCTTCACTTCGTTGTCGGGACGAGCCTTCTCTGGACGGTCAGTAAAGGAGGTGAGGGTCCCGTCGTAGTCCAGGAAAATGAGAGCCCTTTTGGCCTGGGAGTACTCTTCCAGGAAGCGCCTGAGGAGTATGCCCCGGAGGCACTTCTCCTCCATTTCCTCTTGAAGTCCCCGGATGTATTCCACCTTTTCTATAAACTCCTCTGCCCAGCGCCTCACGTTGTAGCGCTGCAGCCTTTCCTTGAGACGGATGTTCCTCTCTCTTTGTTCTTCTTCCTCCATCTCTAGAGCTGTTTTCAGTGCCTGGGCTACCTCTCCTACGTTGAAGGGATTTACTAGAAGGGCTTCCCCCATCTCTCGGGCTGCACCGGCCATTTCGCTCAGAACCAGGACGCCCAAGTTGTCCCGTTTGCTGGCGATATACTCCTTGGCCACCAGATTCATTCCGTCCCTCAGTGGAGTGACCAGGGCTACGTCTGCCATGTTGTATAAAGCCGCCAAGGTGGGGAAGGGCACCGAGCGGTAGAGGTAGAGAATGGGGGACCAGCCCAAGGTGCCATATCGGCCATTAATACGTCCTATGTGCTCGTCTACTTTTCTCTTTAGTTGGATGTAGTGCTCTACTTTTGTCCTGGAGGGTACGGCCACCATAACTAGAACCACTTTCTCTCTGTACTGGGGGTTCTTCTCTAAAAAGAGATCAAAGGCTTCCAGCCTTTCAGGTACCCCCTTGGTGTAGTCCAAGCGATCTACAGAGAGGATCACTTTCCGGTTGCCTATGCGCCGCTTTAGCCGCTGGATTTCCGCCTTCACCTCTGGGAGCTCAGCAGCCCTGGCAAAGCGGAGGAAATCTATTCCTATGGGAAAGGTGTCCACCTTCACCAGGCGGTTTCTGGTGGTGATAAGCCCTAAACTGTGGTCGTAGCCTAAAATGCGCCTCACACTGCTCAGAAAGTGGCGGACATAGTCATAGGTATGAAAGCCCACCAGATCAGCTCCCAGAAGCCCTTCTAGGATTTCTCTCCTCCAGGGAAGCAAGCGGAAGATCTCGAAGGAGGGGAAAGGGATATGGAGAAAGAAGCCTATAGTGGCTTTAGGGAGCTTCTCCCGGAGCATACCCGGGAGGAGAAGGAGCTGGTAGTCGTGGACCCAGATGATGTCGTCCTCATTGGCCACCTCTAGGGCTACCTCGCAGTAATGACGGTTCACCCTCTTGTAGGCCTCCCACAAGCGATTTTCAAAAATGGTGTACTGGACGAAGTAGTGGAAGAGGGGCCAGAGGGTTTTGTTGCTAAAGCCGAGGTAGAAGTTCTCTACTTGGCGCTTGGTGAGAAATACGGGGCTACAGTCCAGTTCTTTCAGGTAAGAGGAGATACTTTCTTCCAGTCCACGAATCTTCTCGCTGGCCAGTCCTGGCCAACCCAGCCATACACCTTTCTTCTCCCGATAGAAGGAGCCAAGCCCTGTGGCCAACCCACCAGCGCTTGGGTGGTAGGTGATCTTGCCCTCCTTCTTATTTATAGTGACGGGAAGGCGGTTGGCTATGATTATTAGTCGCTTGTTCATCTATCCCTCCTCTTCTTGCAAGGGGGGCTCGTGGAAAAAGGGCTTCCCTTGCCTTTCAGCTACGCGCTTTAGGTAAAATAAAGGCATTGGTGGGGGTTGGGCAAGGGTGGGGGGGAGGTCCCCAGAGCTTCGGGTAAGGAACTGGGAATTGTAACTCCATCCCACCTTTCTTGATTTATCCCTGCCCAGGGGCTAATTAACGTGGAAACTGATTTTCGGGGGAAGGTGAAGATGGCTAAAGAAGAGCTACCAAAGAGTTATGAGCCCAGGGGCGTTGAGGAGAAGTGGTATAGTTACTGGCTGGAGAGGGGTTATTTCCATGCCGATGAGACGGGCGATTCTAGACCTCCTTACTCCATAGTAATACCTCCCCCCAACGTCACGGGCTCTTTGCACATGGGTCATGCCTTGAACAGCACCCTCCAGGATATCCTGTGCCGCTGGAAGCGCATGGAGGGTTACAACGTGCTTTGGATGCCTGGCACGGACCATGCGGGCATCGCTACCCAGAACGTGGTGGAGAAGGAGCTAGCCAAGGAAGGGCTCACCCGCCATGACCTGGGTCGTGAGGAGTTTTTGAAGCGGGTGTGGCAGTGGAAGGACAAGTACGGTAACTACATCATAGAACAGCTCAAACGCCTAGGGACTAGCTGCGACTGGGAGAGGACCCGGTTCACCATGGACGAGGGTTTTTCCCGGGCGGTGAGGGAAGTCTTTGTACGCCTCTACGAGGAGGGGCTCATCTATCGAGGGGACTACATGGTCAACTGGTGTCCCCGGTGCCACACGGCCCTCTCGGACCTGGAAGTGGAGTACGAGAACGAGGAGGGTGGCCTGTGGTACATCGCTTATCCCTTGGAGGACGGCTCTGGTGAGGTGGTAGTAGCCACCACCCGACCCGAGACCCTCCTGGGAGACACAGCGGTAGCCGTCAATCCTGAGGATCCCAGGTACAAGGATATGGTGGGCAAGAGGGTGATCCTACCCGTGGTGGAAAAGCCCATTCCCGTCATCGGCGACCCCTACGTGGACATGGAGTTCGGCACTGGCGCTTTAAAGATCACTCCTGCCCACGACCCCAACGACTTTGAGATCGGCAAGGCCCATGGCTTGGAAGTGGTGAACGTCATGAACCCTGACGGAACCATGAACGAAAAAGCGGACAGATACGCGGGCATGGACCGTTTTGAGTGTCGCAAGGCCATCGTGAAGGAGCTGGAGGAGAAGGGCCTTCTGCGCAAGTTCGAGCCTTACGTCCACTCCGTAGGCCATTGTTATCGGTGTCACACGGCCATTGAGCCTTACATCTCCACCCAGTGGTTCGTGAAGACCAAGCCCCTGGCAGAGCTCGCCATTAAGGCTGTGGAGGAGGGTCGGACCCGCATCATCCCCGAGAACTGGACTAAGGTCTATTACGAGTGGATGTACAACATCCGGGACTGGTGCATCTCCCGCCAGATCTGGTGGGGCCACCAGATTCCTGCTTGGTACTGTGGAGATTGCGGCGAGATCAGCGTTTCCAGGGAGGACATCACATGGTGCCTCCACTGTGGCAGCGAGAATATCCAAAGGGATCCCGACGTCCTGGACACGTGGTTCTCCTCGGCTCTGTGGCCCTTCGGTACCATGGGATGGCCCGAGATGACCAAGACCCTGGAGCGTTTCTATCCCACCAGCTGCCTGGTAACGGGTTTCGATATCCTCTTCTTCTGGGTGGCCCGTATGATGATGATGGGCCTCAAGTTCATGGGGGACGTGCCCTTCTACCATGTCTATATTCATGCCCTGGTGCGGGACGAGGAGGGGCAGAAGATGAGCAAGACCCGGGGCAACGTTATAGACCCCCTGGTTATGATGGACAGATACGGCACCGACGCCTTCCGCTTTACCCTGGCTGCCTTTGCCGCCCAGGGTAGGGACATCAGGATGTCCGAGAAGCGCATTGAGGGTTACCGCCACTTTGTGAATAAAGTTTGGAACGCCTCTCGTTTCGTTCTTATGAACCTGGAGGGCTACACTCCCGGTGAGCTGGACCAGAATGGCCTGGCCCCTGTCCACCGCTGGATCCTCAGCCGCTTAGCCCACGCTGTGGCCCAGGCCAACAGGGCTTTGGAGGCTTATGAGTTCGACAAATACGCTGGGGTCATTTACCAGTTCACCTGGCACGAGTTCTGCGACTGGTACGTGGAGTTTTCCAAAGAGTCTCTTTACAGGGGCACTCCTGAGGATCGCCTGGTGGCCCAGAGGGTCTTGGTCACCTGTCTGGACACCATTTTGAGACTGGCCCATCCCGTTATGCCCTTTGTCACCGAAGAGATCTGGCAGCACCTACCCGTGGCCGGAGACTCCATCATGGTGGCTTCCTTTCCCAAACCTGAGGAGGCATGGATGGACAATGCCCTGGAGGAGGAGTTTGTCCTGGTCATGGATGTCATTGCTGCCGTGCGGAACATCAAGGCCGAGGCAGGTCTGGCCCTCACCAAAAGGATAAAGGTCCTGACCAAGGCCTCAGGGGATGCTCTGGCCGTACTGGAGAGGGAGACTCCCAGGATCAAGGCTCTGGCCTTCCTGGAAGGGTTCCGGGTGGGTGAAGATCTCCAGAGGCCACCCCACTCGGCTCTGGCCGTGGTGAGGGGGGTAGAGGTCTACGTGCCCCTTGAGGGTTTGGTGGACATAGACAAAGAGGTGGCCCGACTGGAGAAGGAGCTGGCCAAGGTGGCCAAGGATCTGGAGCGGGTGGAGAAGAAGCTGGCCAATCAGTCCTTTTTGGAGAAGGCCCCGGTCCAAGTGGTGGAAAAGGAGAAGAGAATTCACCAGGAACTGCTGGGGAAGAAGGAGAAGATCTCTGCCTCCTTGGAGATGTTTAAAGGGCTGGGCTGAGGGCTAAGGGCCTTCTGGGGAGGGCTTTGGGGTTTTATCCTTGGGCCCTTGATTTTTGCATATCCAAGGGGTTTTGTTTATACACTGTAGTCGTCAGAGAGGGAGGTGCGGATATGCAAAAAGGTGGTGGAGGTATGGGGGGCCGTGGCATGGGCGGCGGTCGCGGTATGGGAGGTGGCGGTGGCAAAGGTATGGGTGGCGGCCGTGGCATGGGTGGCGGCATGGGTAAGGGTCCTGGTGGTTTCTGTGTGTGCCCTAACTGCGCTACCAAGGTGCCCCACGAGAGGGGAGTACCCTGTTTTCAGGTGAAGTGCCCCAACTGTGGGACTTTTATGGTGAGGGAGTGAGAGAGGCTGATGGCTAATGGCCCTTGGCTCGTAGCTGACAGCTAAAAGGGCTAATCCTCTTTATGTGAAACGGTTATGTGAAGCGGGAGAGGGATTAAATCCCTCTCCTGTTCATTGTTTGATTCCACCGACTGCAAGCCAACAGCTATGAGCCGTCGGCTGTGAGCTAAAAATTATCTCACAGCCAGTTTCTCCAGCTCAGCCAGGGCCCTCTTTATCTCGTCGTCTGAGAGCTCGTAGTCCTGGAGCTCTCCTTTGAAGAAGGCGTCGTAAGAGCTCAGATCCAGCAGCCCGTGGCCACTGAAGTTGAAGAGAATCACCCTTTCTTCGCCCTCTTCTTTGGCCTTTATGGCTTCGTCTATGGCAGCCTTTATGGCGTGGTTTGTTTCGGGTGCTGGAATGAAGCCTTCCATTCTGGCGAATAGGAGCCCCGCTTCAAAGACCTCGGTTTGGTAGTAAGCCGCAGCCTCCATGGCTCCCTCACGGACCAAAAGGCTGATGATGGGTGAGTCTCCGTGGTACCGCAGTCCTCCTGCGTGGATAGAAGGAGGCACGAAGTTGTGGCCTAGAGTGTACATCTTCAGCAGAGGTGTCATGCGGGCCGTGTCTCCAAAGTCGTAAGTGAAGGCGCCTTTGGTAAGGGTAGGACAGGCTTTGGGTTCCACAGCCATTAGGCGCACTTCTTTCCCTGTTGCCTTGTCGGCCAGGAAGGGTAGGGCGATGCCTCCCAGGTTGGAGCCGCCACCACAGCAGCCTATCACCACGTCGGGATAGTCCCCAACCTGGGCCAGCTGCTCTTTGGCTTCCAAGCCTATCACCGTTTGGTGCAAAAGGACGTGGTTCAACACAGAGCCCAGGGCGTAATGGGTGTCTTCATGGGTGACGGCGTCCTCCACGGCTTCGCTGATGGCGATACCTAGGGAGCCGGGGTTGCCGGGGTCTTGCTCCAGGACGGATCGACCCGTCTGGGTTTTATCGCTGGGGCTGGGATGGACCGTGCCACCCCAGACTTCCATCATGGTTCTGCGGTAGGGCTTCTGCTCGTAACTCACCCGTACCATGTAGACGGTACATTCTAGGCCGAAGAACTTGGTGGCGAAGGCTAAGGCTGAACCCCACTGTCCCGCTCCCGTCTCCGTGGTGAGCCTTTTTATGCCTGACTGGGCGTTGTAGTAGGCTTGGGCCACAGCCGTGTTGGGTTTGTGGCTCCCCGCTGGACTGGTCCCTTCGTACTTGTAGTAGATGCGAGCTGGTGTGTTGAGGGCCTTTTCCAGGCCCCAGGCCCGGTAAAGGGGCGTGGGTCGCCACAAGGCGTATACTTCCAACACCTCTCGTGGGATGGGGATCCACCTTTCCTGGCTCATTTCCTGCTCTATAAGGGCAGGGGGAAAGAGGGGTGCCAGGTCCTGGGGAGTGAGGGGCTTGCCCGTGGCAGGGTTTAGGGGTGGCTCCAAAGGTTTGGGCAGGTCTACCAGGGCATTGTACCACTCTTTGGGCATTTTTTGAGGATCTAAGGTGATCACTCGCTCCATAGCCGTTTCCTCCTTGATTTATAGGAATTTATAGGCGATCTTGAAACACATGTTCTTTCCTTGGGGGCGGTTCTTTACGCCAAACTCGTACTGGGTCTTGAGAACGATGCTCAGACGCTTGTAGTCCCACCGGATGCCGGGTCCCAGGGCCAAGGCCCGGCCCCGGTTGTGTTCAATGGAGTCGTGGGAGAGGTAAAAGTAGTTGTAGTTGATGACGTAGAATCCTGGGGGTGGCGCCATTCCAGCCAGGAAATCCTCTGCACCATTTGGGTAGTGGTCTCCCCCTCCTCCCATGGCCGTTGCAGGGAGACAGAGAAGGGCCACTGCCAGGACCACCAGCAGCTTTTTCACACTCCACCACCTATTGGCTTTTCCCCTGGTCCAGGGCCTTGGAAGGATTAAACATGGATAAATAGAAAGGCCGTGGGCCAGGAGGGTGCTGCCCACGGCCTTTTTGGCCTTATTGGGCAGACCCTAAAGGATCTGCCACCACCAGCCTAGAAGAATTGCCGTCTTTTCCATCATGGTTTTATCTTTTAGCCAGAGACGGGAGAGAAGTCAATGCCAATGTTGGCCAGGACCCCTCTTGACACTAGCGGTTTCTGTGACGGGAGCTTCAAATAAGGCGTGGAAGCGTAGAGGCGTGGTAGGGGACGAAAGGAGATGCATCAACCCGCTCACCCATTCACCCACTCACCCATCTGTTGACCCCACCAATCTCTGGGTCACAATTTCTTTAAAGGATAGGAGGTGAAGGAAGGGATGAGGGTGGTGGCTTTTAATGGCAGTCCAAGGGACAAGGGTTGAGGTGGTGCCGGTTGTTTGTACAGGATGGGGACCCTTACCCATAGCACTAGACTGCTTCATGCAACACCTCTAGCCCTTCCAGGTAGACTTCTTCCGGTTTGGCTAAAAAATCCCGTTCCACCTTCAGCTTAGCAAAGGCAAAACTCTTGATTTTTTTTTCGGAGTTTAGTAGGGCTTCTGGCTTGGAGGTGGGATGTGGGAGTAATGGGAGCAAGTAGAGAAGGCTTCTGTGGAGGCTTCTTTTTTAGCAGCTCGGGCCCATAGGCCCTGGTGTATTTTATCAGGGCCATGGGCCCCAGGGCCCATGGCCCTTTTTTGTTGGGCTTAGGAAGCAAAACCTGTGCGGAGGTGGAGGATGATCTGGAACGACGAGTTTGAGACCATGCCTAGAGAGGCCCTGGAGGCCCTCCAGCTTAAGCGTCTCAGGGCTGTGGTAGAGCGGGTCTATGCCACTGTTCCTTTTTATAGGAGGCGTTTGGATGAAGCGGGGGTGACTCCCGATAGCATCAAGTCCCTGGAGGATCTCCAGAGGATACCCTTCACCACCAAGGACGATCTGAGGGAGAACTATCCCTATGGCCTTTTCGCCGTGCCTTTGAAGCAAGTGGTGAGGATCCACGCCTCTTCGGGGACCACGGGAAAACCCACAGTGGTGGGTTACACCAGGAGGGACCTGGAGACGTGGGCAGAACTCATGGCCCGCTCTCTGGCCAGTGCTGGAACCACTAAGGACGATGTGGTCCACAACGCCTATGGTTACGGTCTCTTCACTGGGGGGCTGGGTGCCCACTATGGAGCGGAGAGGATCGGGGCTACAGTAATTCCCATGTCGGGTGGGAACTCCCGGCGTCAGGTCATGGTTCTCCAGGATTTTGGCTCCACGGTCATTACCTGTACACCCTCCTATGCCCTTCACCTGGCCGAGGTGGCTGAGGAGATGGGTGTGGACCCCAAGTCCACCAAGCTCAGGGTGGGGGTTCTGGGGGCGGAGCCATGGACCGAGGAGATGAGGCGGGAGATAGAGGAGCGCTGGAACATGCAGGCCATAGATATCTATGGCCTATCTGAGATCATTGGCCCCGGAGTCTCCATTGAGTGTGAAGAGGCTAAGTACGGACTCCATATCTTTGAGGATCATTTCATTCCTGAGATTATTGATCCGGAGACGGGAGAGGTTCTCCCCCACGGAGAGGAAGGGGAGCTGGTCATCACCACTATCACCAAGGAGGCTTTCCCTGTACTGCGTTACAGAACCCGGGACATCACCTCCCTCATTCCTGAGCCCTGTATCTGTGGCCGGACCCTGGTGAGGATGAAAAGGGTGAAGGGTCGCACCGACGATATGCTCATCATCCGGGGTGTCAATGTCTTCCCCAGCCAGATAGAGGAGATCATAATGGGAACAAAGGGAGTAGAACCCCATTATCTCCTCATTGTGGATAGGGACCCTGAGACCCGTTTGGACACCTTGGAGGTTCAGGTTGAGGTAAGCGAAGAGATCTTCTCTGACGAGGTAAGGAGGCTACAGACCCTGGCCCGTCAGATGGAGAGGAACATCAAAGAGATGTTGGGTATCTCTGCCAAGGTGAAGCTGGTGGAGCCCAGAACCATTCAGAGGTTTGAAGGCAAGGCCAAGAGGGTTATAGATAATAGAAAGTTGTCTTGAGGAGGGGAGAATGAAGGTAGAGCAGATATCCGTCTTTTTGGAGAACAAGGCAGGGC
>Ga0190315_1000988_pt1 | contig 12274 bp, 16 predicted proteins | sample 48701101_MG_FD_161673 | JGI IMG/M metagenome (GOLD analysis project Ga0190315, IMG submission 161673) | Hydrothermal vent sediment bacterial communities from Southern Trench, Guaymas Basin, Mexico - 4870-11-0-1_MG | ecosystem: Environmental > Aquatic > Marine > Hydrothermal vents > Sediment ...
GCGTCCCTCTGCGTACTCTGCGGTTAAATTCCCTGTTTGGCTCATGTTATGTTCCGGGTCAAGCAGTGCCGATATAGCGAAGTCGCATGATCGTGTTTTAGGTACCTGAGTAGTTACTAATACGGAAGCATTCAATATTCACTGCGCTATCAATATAAATATACATTTTATATATTAAAATCCATCATCAAAATATTTGCATGCGACAATCTCAAGAACTCCACCGTACCAGTCTCTGGATGCAGCGATCTCTTTTATCGAGTTTAAAGCATCTTCGCGGGATAAAATACCAGCATCGTACAGCAAACGTATAACAAAAGCCGAGGTCAACACTTTTACTTCTGACACAGATTTCATGTACGGTAGTGCCTTGACATCATCGGTGATTATATAATCACACTCGCATGATGCTGCCAGCGATAGAATTTCGGCTTCACCAATGTCAATGTTTTTCAGATGTTCCGGATTAGGGACACTGGTTTTACCACAACGACACAACGTTCGATCAATCTCAAAAGATCTTTTGCGGATCTGCCATGCACATCTTCAAATCTGGAAATGTCGCCCAGTTCGTCATAAACCGCTGTCGTGATGATGAATTGGATAAGTTTTGAAGCCAGCCCGACAAGACCTTTTACCTCCAGTGAGATCAGCGCGCTGGTGTCTGCCAGTACGATGATCACGCCTTTAGCCTCTTTGCAACTTCATCTGCTTCCAGTAACGACTCCAATATGGTTTCTTTGTATGTTGTGAGCCGTTCTGCCTCTTTTGATCCGAGCAAGGTCTTCAAAGATTCGTAACTGATTTCGTCTCTGGCATATTTGGATGCTATCTGCCGTTTCAGGTCCTTTAGTTCGAGTTCTTCTCTGATAGAGTCTGAAATCACCTCTCGCATATACTCGTGCTCGGTTTCGAAGTGTTCACTCGCCACAGTTCCGATTTTCACGTACAAATCCTCGGGAAGCTCAAGTTCTATCGACTTAACCGACATATTTAGTCACATTCTGTAGTTGGACCGGTTTATTATAAGTATTCGCATGTTTGGCGGTTAATTGGCGAAACGGGCTTTTGAAGGCGTCTTCAAAATTATCGTATCGCAACGCTCAGTCATTGCATGATAGCGCATCGTAAGATTCGAATCAAATTGAAGAGTCGCCACCACAAACCACGAACCAACCGCACCGCTCACCCCGCCCCAAAGCAGCGCATCATAACCGGTATCAGGAGAACGCCCATCGCATGGCTCTTTCGGATTCCCATATAATACGGAAGCATCCCGATCGGTAGCGCCGTCAGGAAGACTGCAAGTCCGAATAGCCCGTTAAAGACGACAACCATCAGAACGAGCCCGATCAGAATCGCTGCGCACAATTTCCTGTAATCGAAGCGTCTCAGAAGAGATGGCGCAACATCGCCGATTGCAATCGTTGCAACGTACGACAGAATCGAAACAGCGACTACCACGATCAGGAATAGGAGAACCAGATGCATATCCAGCCCCTTGCCGACCAGATTCCGCACAGCGACCATGGCGCCGCTTCTCGGATACCCGATCACAAAGAGCGCGATCAAACCGAAAATTGCGTTTGCGGTGTTTGTGCCTGAAACCGAGACGATGAACTCCATCGTCCGTGTTCTGTGGTGTTCAAGCTGCCCTCTGACCGCAAACCGTGCGAGAACTGTTGCAATCGCCGATGAGACTCCGGGCAGCCACGCGACAAGCGATCCGGCGATACTCCCTACAGCGATTCCGCGCAGTACCCATCGCGCCCGCAGGTTCAGCGGATGCTTGGTCTGCGCGGGCATGACCGACTCTGTGAGAACACTGATCAGGAGAACGGGCGCGCCAAAGAGACCTGTCAGAAGCGAGAGCAGGATTGAGGATGAGCCAAACTGGAAAAACGGATGCATCAATCCTCCGTTTCCAAGTGCGATCGTTCCGAGTACGCCTGACATGAGAATAATAACGATTGCATAGAATTTGTATTTCAGATGCACGAGAGAGCCCTGTCCCTCGATATACCTCCCGGATTCGGTCAGGACCATGAATGCAACGATTCCCAGCAAAATCCAGCCCATGTTCTCACATAAGGATTCGTAATAATGTCCGAAGAAGAGCGCAAGCGGAATTGCAAGCAAAAGCGAGACTACGATAGATCCTGCGCTGCCTATTGCTGATAATCTGATCGCTGCCATGCCCATCCCTTCGAGCAGCATGGAATGGCCCGGCAGAACAGCGAGCGCAGTGTCCGCGTCTGGCGCGCCGAGATAGATCGATGGGATGATGTTCAGGAAGGTGTGCGTGATCGAATTTGCGAGAATGATCACAGCAATGTTGATATTTGAAAACCCCATGTCTGATATTCCGGGAGCGAGCGCGAGTAGGATCAGCGCGAAGTTGTTTGTGTGTATGCCCGGGATCAACCCGGAGACTATGCCGAGTAGAAAACCGATTGATACCGAGAGGATCAGCATTTCGAGCATTTGTCAGAGTCAAACGGGCATGGTACTACATAGCACGACACCGTATTACACGACACCTGTCAGGAGTGATCCATATCCAAAGGGATCGCGAAAGTCCCTATCGCTACCACTATCGCCCCTTCTGAAGCACGTACCTGAACTCCCGAAGAGTCTCCTGATGCAGTGTCGCGATCATGTCCGCGATCATCGCGAAGATGAACAACTGAAGCCCGATCGTTATGAGCAGCGTTGCCAGAATGGTGAGCGGAACGTGCGTTACGTTGTTGAGCCACTCGTTCACGACATAGATTCCGACTCCTACTCCGGAGAGCGTGAATAATACACCCGGCACCACAAAATAGAACTTCGGATTGAACCACTTCGCAAGTTTTTGTATCGTCATTCCAATCTTAAAACCGTCCCTTAATGGGTTGAGCTTCGTCTGCGCATCTTCGTGTCTTGCCAGATAGGTGATCGGAACTTCCACAATCCTCAGACCCTTCTTTACGCATTCGACCGTGATCTCGGTCTCGATCTCAAAACCCGTCTTATTCAGTTCGATTGCTTTGTATGCGTTCTTATTGAAAGCGCGGTATCCCGAAAGGATGTCTTTCGGACATACGCCATATATATGGCAGAACAGCTTGTTCAGTATCATGTTTCCAAACAAATTGAGTTTTGTGAACGCTCCCTTCGAGAAATTGGCGAATCTATTCCCGATGACGTGATCTGCCTCCCCGCTCAAGATCGGCGCAAGCATCGCATCGACCTCGACAGGAAGGTACGTCCCATCGCCATCGATCATCACCACGTACTCATCTTCAAGTGTGAAAAACGCCTGAGTAACAGCCTGCCCCTTCCCCTTCCCGGTCTGAATGATCACTTCTGCGCCAGCATCGCGAGCAAGTTTGCGGGTATCGTCGGTGCTGTTGCCGTCGATCACAACCACCCGATAATCATGCTCTCGAAACTCCCTCACGATGTCGTGGATCGTCGCAGACTCGTTGAGCGTGGGTATGAGCACGCACACATCGCTGATATTGTTCGCATCGCTGACACGACCGACACCGTCGTTCATAGTATCATGTTAGTTCTATTCGGGTCTTTGCATCTCCAACTCTATTGAGAGTCACGTCGATTACGCCATTATGGTAGCTTGCACTTGCGCTCGACGGGTCAACGCGTGCCGGAAGCTCGACCGTCTCCGAATACTTGCGGTCATCGACACGCACGATGATCGTGAGCGTGCTTTCGGTAGCATCCAGCGAGATGTCGTCCTTATCGACGTTGGGCAGTTCAACGACCACCTGCACGCAAGAATCCGAATCAAAAACCTCGAGTAACGGTTTATATCCCTCGAGAGACGGTTCATCGGCATGAGGATAACTACTAAACCCAATAACCTCCGGCGCCTCTCCCGGGCGTTTGGTTATGGAAAATCCATACGCTTCGGGACCGCCCTCGCTGATCTCTTCGATATGCTCAATTAAATCCTCGATCATCTCTTCAAAGATGCCAAAATCGATAGGCAGGTCATCATTACTTTTTTTTCTCCACATATTGCTCAGTCCTCAACGCAAACTTTTGATCGCGGGCATAAAAAGTTACCGTTCGATGAGTGTAAACCTGCACACGTTGTCGGGATCGCGCTGCTCCTTGCAGATGTACGTCCTGCGGTAGATGCTCGATGACAATCCGGCAAGGAACCCACGAATGAAATTGCAACTGTCTTCGTTTGCGTTCAACTCGAAGACGTCCCGCAACGTCACAACGAACCCGCCTTCCCGCTCAATCCCCATCTTCGTAAACCAATCAGAGAACATCATGCTGCTCAGAATATTCTTGAAGACCGCATTCGGATCGAGGTCTTCCGGTATGTTCATGCCCAAGTAGTACTTCTCTGCAAGCTGCTTGCCGAAATTGTACAGAATCCCTGCGCTCCCCCTGCCAATCACATCAACGAGCGAGTTCATAAGCAGTACAAGGTCTTCAGCTCTCGGATATATCGGGATGTTCATACCCTCATTCTGTTCCATACCACCTCTTCTCATATTATAACCTCATAACTTTTTTGACCAGTTCGGCAGCATGTTGCAGCTCGATCATGACGAGACCGACATTGGCATCGGGATCCAGCAGCACGAGAAGCGATGCGCGGTTGTCTATGTTGAACAGGGTAACGATCCCATCACTGGTGTAGATCGTGGCGCAATCAAACGGCGGCAGCCCGAGCTTGTGGACCGACCGGTTTGCCAGGCCGACGATCGACGCGCTGATTGCATGTGCGATCTGAGTATCATACGAGTGGTCGCGGAATCGGTCTGCGATCTTGAGACCGTCGGCAGAGGATATGACAACGCCGCGTATGCTGTCAACGCGAGCATCCAGATCTGTGAGTAGCGTGTCCAGCTGATCGATCGTTGTCCGGGACATAAGGTATAACGTTTGCATGAGGGCATATAAAGTCGTTGGCTTGGTACATAACGCAGAAATATTGTGGCATACCGGCATAACTATGTCAACACCGTCCGCACCACCCACACCATGTACCACTCATGCCACCCGCACCACCCGACGCTGCACCGCGGACTCGGGCAACCCCTCAGTCCCGATCACACCAGACACAACTCACCTGTGACTGCATCCAGTTGATCTGAGCGGGCAGGTCCGATGCCAAGTGCTGTTATCGTATTTGGCGGTATCTCGGTGAGACCTGCGTCTGTTATCAGCGATACGGGGAGTCCCGCAGCTTCCGCATCCATCTTCAGTTCATACAGTTCTGAGATACCTTTCACCTGCAAAACGATCTTCTTCTGCCCGCCATCCTTCCATCGCCTCCGAACGCCGGAATCAGCATGATCTGCTGCCGAGACCGCGGCGTGTGCAACCTGCACAGCGAGTTTTCCGCGCGAGAGTTTCAGATCCTCGCGCACGATTATGCATTGTTTGTATTCTGTCATTGTGCTGATACCTTCATTCTGATACTACATTCCTTCTTCATTCTGATCTTTTTGGTGAGCGAAACGAAACTCGTCGAACTCCTAACCCCGCGCCACAATCTCCGCACGCCTCCTTCCGTTTTCTAAAAACCAAAGGCTAACGCATCGAGCATGTATTTGCTCTTGTCGTGCCCTACTTCCTGATAAATTTCGAGTAATTCCTCATACACAGTTGGTCCGCCCACGATATTTCAAAACTCGTCTCCGGTGACCACCGCCTGATCAAACGGCGTGTACATCCGTGCAAACGACCAACGATAATCAGCACGCATCTGCCCATAAGGATTGTATGCCATAGCAAAGTAAGACTGTACCACTGGACGAGACTGCCCACACAACAGGTGGAATGTTAGGCGCGCAAAAAGCGAAAAATGTAGATGGCATATATCCAAGACTTGATATTTAAACCGCTCATGCGAAAATATCTCTGAAAAAGGTACACCTATCAGTAGATACGGGCAAAATCAGGTTCATTCCGGCGTTATATCATCAAACGTTCAGTCTTAATCCCCCCATCAAGATGGTGGGGGATCTTCAAGAATAACCGGGTAGTCTCTTTTAAATCCAAAAAATAAAGACCTTATATTCTCCCAGAGACTTCTTTTATACTCGGCACCGGCACAAACTGCGCTTTTTTCATTGGCAAAACCAAACCAATGCCACCTACAAACAAGGACATGAGCCTTCGTTCGCATTGTGCGCGGAATCATTGACGCTCCCGACTGGCTTTGCCATTACAACAACTCCATCGTCGTCAAGCACGGCAGGGTCAGCGAGATCCATGATCTCAGACCACCGGTTCCACCAGACATGTATCGGTGCAGGGTTGCTCTCACGCACGATCATCTCGTGGTACATGACGTTTGCACCCAGATGTTCGAGATGCCGGGTCTCCCAGTTACGGGAGATCTCAACGGTCTGCACCTTGCCGTAAGATGTGACGTGGCAGGCTGTGCAGTAGATCCTGTCTGTGTGCTTGTTGTACATCGACCCCTCAGAATGTGGTTCACTGCCGTGACATCTTCTGTCGTCGCAGGTTGTTGGGGTCTCGGTGTCATCGACCCGCAGGTCCATACCTCTGCCAGATACATGATGATCCTTAAACGTGTGACAGTCCTGACAGGTCATGTTAGCACTCATGTGGACATCGAGGTCCCGCGAGATCTCAGCTGCACCCATAGAAAGTTCGAGATCGCCTCGCTTGTTGTTGTCGCCACCGCCGGCTGTTGCATGGCAGCGCAGGCACATCGCACGCGTGGGTATCATGACGTTTCGAGCTGCTTCCGTCGCATCGATCGATGGGTCGGGACCGGTCATGGTCTTCTTGTAGTTCGGCGCATGACAGATCAGGCAGTCGATCTTCTCGATCGGACAGACCATCTTCTTAACCGCACAATCGCATTCGCATTTGCAGCAGGTACCAGCGCCTGCGTGACATTTGCCACAGAGTGCCTCATTTGATTGGGTGCCCACACAGAACTCGTTCACGCCCAGGACTTTGCCGGTCATGTCGCCCTCCTTTCCAACGACATGCGTCGCCTCGCCCCTCCACGTATTATGGATGGACGTTACGAAGTCCTCGCCTTCCTTTTGATGTCATGCAAGACAGGTCTCGGCACCGGTGTACTCACTGATGTATGCATGTGTCCCTTCAGCCGCAGCCGACGTGGTTAACGCAATCAGCAGGCAGAACAGTAGAGCAACAGATACCCCTGACGCTCTTTTGGAGTTACGTAGGGGGGGAGGTCGTACTTTGTGCATTCATTGTCAGTTCCTCCTTCTTGTAGGTCGGTCTCATGCACGGGTTCTCACAGCACCCGCGTCTTCTCTTTTGGTCTTGGCGTCTTCACGACGAGGAAACGAAACACCGACTCGCCTTCATTGAGCAGGCGGTGCGGAACTCGTGCAGGGCTCTCGATGAGCTGATCTGCCACGACCTCCTCTCGCTCACCGCCGATCTCGACGACGCCGCGTCCCTCAAGTATGTAGAAGAAGACATCTACAGGGGTTGCGTGGAGTTTCAGCGCCTCCCCCGGCTGCAATGTGATATGTACCGCCTGCACGTACTCGGTGTCATGAATCATCGACGCATGAACCCCGTGCGGGTTTGGGGATACGGGAGCCGATCTTGCGTCAACGGTATTCATCAGAGCACTCCTTTTGCGAACTCCTCAAACCCGATCCGGTCGATGAAGTCGCCGATCCGCTCCTTTGGCTTCGCATTCGCCTTGTAGTAGTCAAAGACGCTCTCTGCAACCTTCATCGCATCGTCAATCGACTCGACGTATGTCAGTTCCTTCGCGATCCTCGGCTTCTTGCCAGCCTCGCCTCCGACAACCACCTTGAAGCCTTTCTTGAAGCCAAAGAATCCGAGGTCTTTTATCCACGACTCGCCGCAGCAGTTCGGACAGCCCGATACGCCGATCTTGAACTTCGCTGGGAGGCTCATGCCGTGATACGCGTCATGCAGAGCCATCCCGAGCCCGAGGCTGTCTGAGATGCCTTTCTTGCAGAAGGTCGTTCCCGGACAGACCTTGACGCTCCGGACGCAGAGTCCGATTGCAGCACCTGGACTCATCCCAAGGTCATTCCATGCGGAATCAATGTCTTCTTCCTTGAGTCCCACAATAACCATCCGCTGTGCGCTCGTGATCTTTATCGCGGCTGCCCCGTACTTCTCTGCGACATCAGCAATCTTTCGCAGGGCATCCGGCGAGACCACACCTGCCGGAGTGTCCGGCGCTATCGCGTACGTCTCTCGGTCTCGCTGCACAACTGCTCCCTTCTCTGGTATGTCGTTTTTCTTTTCAGCCATTCTTACCACCTCTGTTGTCCCAATTCCGGAATTATACACTTTGTCTGTTCAATTGTTGCTTTCATTTCTCTTCACCTATTGGATATTACCACCCATGCGCATCAAATCGCATGAGAATTCCTTTCAGCCCTGCTTTGTGCCGGGCTTCGTCTTTTGATGCTCGCTCGAAGAACCGTGCCGCGTCGATCATTCCCTCTGCTTCGGCTGCCTTCGCAGCGTCCGCTTTCTCGACCTCGGCTTTCGTCTCGCCCGCAAGCATCATCTCGAGGTTCGCCTTCGTGTCCTTGATCATGCCGAGAAGTTCTGCAACCTCTGCGCCATGCCATGCCTCATCCATCGCAACCTGCCTGAAGTACATGGCTGCGGTGTGGTGTCCCTCGCGCTCTGCTTGCTTTGACATCGCAAGGTAGAGTGCGACTTCTGCTGTTTCGCCCTTAAAATTCGCTTCAAGTTCGTCCTTTGTCGTCATTTTAGACCTCCAAATAAAAATTAAGAAGAGGGGCACCTACCCCCTTCTCCTCAGCAGAACGAAGAGAGCAACAAGCGCCGCAACCAGAGACGCAGCCCCAAACCCGGGACTCTCTGCTGCACCTGCTTCACCCTCTGCCGCTCCTGCCGTTCCAGTCGTCTCCTTCGTCCCTTTAGCCCCTACAGCCTCTGCAAGCTCTGCTTCAGCCCGGAGCCTCTTGTCTTCCGACTTGATCTTTACCGCTGTCTCTTTGAGCGGTCCCCAGCCATACCACTGTGCCTGATCCGCGTTTGCATGGAACGCGCCCTGGAAAATACGCATCCGGTACTTCATCCACATGACCCAGAGATCCTCCTCGACCGACGTTGACTGATCGTAGAACCTGAGAACATCAGGATATGGATATGACGGGAGTTCCTCGATGTAATCCGGCTCAGGGAGTATACCGTCACGGTGTAGTGCTGCCACAGTCTCGACCGACTCCGCATAGACCCGGTCAGCTTCTCGGAGCATCTGGTCGCCCTCCTCAAGCGAAGTCCTTGCGAACTCCTCTGAATGACAATCGCCACATACTGCGATCATCTCCTCTCGGGGTTCGTTCCACTCGGCAATCGTTGTCCTTGCAAGCTTTGCAGGACCTATGAGATCGAACCTTGCCGTCGGATTTCCGTCAGCATCAAGCACGCCGTACGACTTAAGAACCGTTGTCCGGTCCTCAGCCCATTCCTCGTTGGGCTCATCGACCCTGACGCCAAGGAATCCCCATGAAGTGATAACGTTGTGGTCTCCGCCACTCATGTGGCACATCTGGCACGTGGGGCTGGTGTAACTCTCTTTCGCCTCGGAGAGGGGTGCGCTCCAGTCCCAGTTGTCTCCCTCTGTCAGGTAGATCGCACCGTGCTTCGAGGTCGAGTACATCTCCCACTGGGCGTGGTCGAAGCCCTGATGACAGGTCATACATGCTTCGGGTCTTCTCGCCTCCTCTACTGAGAAACTGTGCCTCGTATGACAGCTGTCACATCCCACCACGCCGTAGTGGTACTCATCCCAGCCAGTCTCATCCTTCGCTCCCACCTTGTGGCAGCCTCCGCAGCCCTTCTGACCCTCCATCAATTCTTTTGGCTGGTCTTTCGTCGTCGGCATCACCTGAAACGCAGTCCACGCGATGCTGTGCTTTCCGCCCATGTACTGGGAATCCTGCTCCGCATGGCATGCACCGCACGTCTCATGTGTCGGCATCTTCACCTTATCAACGGTATCAGCCGAAGTGTGTGCGAATCCATGACAGCCTGAGCAATCGACGTCATCGCCCATCGCACCACTCTTGAAATCCTCAACGATCTCAGGGGTGATGATGCTGTGACATTCTACACAAACTGATGCCGCTGCTGATCCCATACAAGCGAGGATCAGAAGTGTTGAAATCACCAGTGACCTCATAGCCACCGATGCAAAGTGTTGTTTCATGTTTTTAGCCTCCATAGTCTTATTAATCCGTTAATCTATCGATCGCTTGATCCATTGATCCCGATCATTTCTTCTGTTCGAGCCTGTTCGAGCACGCTCACGTCGGGATTCTCCTCGCCGAACTTCCTGGAAAGTTCTGCAAGCACCTCATCCCTTGACTTTCCTTCACTCTCAAGCCTCTTTATCAACTGATATGCGGCAAAAAGCGGCGAAGGTCCTATCTCTGACGCAAAGTTGCCGACGCCCTGATTCCAGACAAAGAGTGTGAATAGTTCGTCCAGTTCCGCAACAGTAACGCCCGCATAGTACGCCTTCACAAGTTCCCGCGTCGCCTGACGAAGGCGACCTGCACCGACACCGTTTGCAAGCGAGAGCAGGTATCTGGTCTTATTGTCGATAGCAGGGTCTTCCTTCTTCCAGACGAGCTGCCAGAACTGCGACACGATCTTACCGAGCGTTTTGTCGGTTTTACCGATATTGGCGAGAGCTGCAGGGTGTAGTGGCATCGTCATGCTGCCTGCTGCATCTTTTACCTCTTTTCGGTAGAAATACGTCCGGTATTCATTATCCGAGACTTTCTCGGTACTGTGCTCAAAGCCAATGTCTTCCAGAGTGGAATAGAGCGGGATCGGCTCGAAACTCTGAATCACGCAGATTCCACCACCTTCGGCAACTTCTTTGGCTTTCGTAAGAACCGCTGACAGGAAATTGCCTGCAAGTCCCCTGCCGTCCAGCACTTCATAAGATTCTTTCTCATCGGTCCATTTGGTCATAGATATCACCGTTATAAGCGTAAACCTTTCAATTGTTTACTGCTACATTGATGTGCATTGCGAGTATATAACATTATGGTACGGAAATCGTCTACAAATCATGTCGAGAGTACGAAAATCGATGTGGTGATGCGCAATAATTGATGGGCAATCAAACCGGCAGAAAATCAAAAGCTGTGGGCATCCACCCGGATGCCGCGCGATTCATCATGCGGTAGTCGGCTTTATATCGCAGGAAGTCCAATATTTCGAGAGGTGACACAAGATGCTGTACACAAATCTGAAACATCTGGAAACGGAACAAGAAGTCATGGAAGCTGTGGAAAACAATGAAAATGTCATGATTTGCTGTGGCAGAATGGGACCAATGTGCCTCCCGGTCTATGCTATTATGGAAGAACTGGAACCGATATATCCGCATATCGCATTCTATGACCTGGATTTTGATATCCCTGCGGCAAACTTTATCAAAAATTTGCCTGACTGTGCATTGTTCATGGGACTGCCGTTCACAGTGTATTTCAAGAATGGAACAGTCGTAGCAGCCACAAGCAGCATACAAAACAAGGACCAGGTGACGAAAATCCTGGACACGGAATTGGGCAAGTAATCGCGAGAACATTGGCTCCGGAGCTGATTATTCGACCATACCCAATCCCGCTTCGGCTCCCACGTTCCCGTCTACAAAGATATGAAACGCGGTTCCAGTTCCAATTCTGCCGGTGCCGCTCAGGTGCCGGATATCCGCACCCATGCCCTGTGCGAGACGCTCTCCCACATCACCCATTATGCGAACCTCTGTTTCCGTTTTAAGCGCACCCACTACGTCGCGATATGTGTATTCTGTGCCGTTCTGGTGGGGATCGGATCGGGGCGTCCGGGTCAAGCTGGCGGTTGTGCCAGCAGAAATTAAACGTGTAATCACAGAGATTGTCCACCTTTGCGAGTAACTCGATCCTAATTACGGTATCACCCGTGTATCTTCAAATAATTCCTTTGTATCACCCCATTTATCATTCATTGCTCGTGAATTCACATACATCGCTCTTTTCAGGGTTCTTGTGGGTTCTCGCGTAAACCTTTTAATGGTTCACGGTCATAGAGATATACATTGCGAGTATATAACATCGTGGTACGTAAATCGTCCATAAATCCCGGCAAAAATACGAAAATCGATATGGTGGTATGCAAATGGTTGACGAAAGAGACATGTTGATAATAGATATACTTCAGGAGAACGCACGCACACCGTACACCGAGATCGCTGCGAGACTCGGCGTCGGCGAAT
>Ga0190315_1000989_pt1 | contig 12273 bp, 13 predicted proteins | sample 48701101_MG_FD_161673 | JGI IMG/M metagenome (GOLD analysis project Ga0190315, IMG submission 161673) | Hydrothermal vent sediment bacterial communities from Southern Trench, Guaymas Basin, Mexico - 4870-11-0-1_MG | ecosystem: Environmental > Aquatic > Marine > Hydrothermal vents > Sediment ...
TGGGAAAGTCTGCTGGCAACATTCGCCATTGACAACCACCAACCAATATATATAATATGCCACAAAAAACATCATATAAATCAACGGTTCTGGGTTTGGTACGTTTCCGAAATGATTCTAGTTGTGGTCGAATCTTCTCAAATTCTTCTCGACTAATATCGCTGGGGTAAATTTTTCTCATAAGTTATTCCTTAATTATTGATTATTTTATGTATATTTTTTGATTTTAACACATATAAAAGATTTTGAACAGGTTCTTAGTGAAGTAGAATCATTAATCAATTTGGATGGTAGAGAACTTTTGTGTTCGTTATTACAGGCCCATGTAAATGAACGTGGTGATGGATGGAAGTGTAGGAGAGTCCGTTATAGGCAGCGATGGTGATATTAGAAACCATAAACGTCTTTGTGAAAGAAAGTTAAAAACACTATTTTGTACAATAACAATTAAACGCATGGGATATTCTTCACGCAATGGTCCTAGTTATGTTTCCAAAAGAGGCCGACAATTAAACTTACCCAACGAATCCTATTCTTTTAGTTTGCAAAAATGGCTAGTACATGAGGTTATTAAAGGCTCTTTTGGGGAAGCTGTGGGAACTATCGAGCAACTAATAGGGGCCAGAATTCCTTTAAAGCAAGCTGAAAAAATAGTTCTTGAAGCAGCCAAAGATTTTTACAATTTCTATAACCAAAATGTATTACAAAATCGTCTCCAAGATCGTACTGAATTGCTGATTGTCACATTGGACGGTAAAGGAATTGTTATGAGGAAAGAAGACTTACGATCTGCCACCCGAAAAAAGGCCGAAAAGAGTACTCATAAAATGCAGCAAAGATTATCCCCCGGGGAAAAACGAAATTCAAAAAGAATGGCAGCCGTCGCTTCGGTTTATTTTGTTAAACCGTTTATTCGTACCCCTTTTGAAGTTGTCAATGAATTATTTGACGACAGAAACGGAAAAGACCAAGGCCTTCTTCTAAACGTGTTTGGGCTAGTTTAGAACTCTCATTTGAAACAATTGTGTGTGACATGTTTACCGATGCCATAAATAGATATCCTAACAAAGAGAAAGAATGGATTGCTCTGGTTGACGGAGATCCCAAACAAATTCAATATTTGGAAAAAAACGCGAAAAAACAGGCCATCAACATAACGATAATTTGTGATTTTATACACGTACTTGAATACTTATGGAAAGCTTCTAATGTCTTTTTTACCGAACCTTCAAGACGAGAATCTTGGGTAAAAATTGTTACGGGTTTTACAGGGAAAATCAAGTCTAGTCGCTGCTGGGATGAGACGTTCTGCTACCCGAAAAAAATTAACTCTCTCAATAAGAGAACCCGTTGATAAATGTGCCAACTATTTATTGAATTTGGCTCCTTATCTAAAATATCATGAGTATCTAAACAAAGGGTATCCTATTGCTACAGGAGTAATCGAAGGAGCCTGTAGACACCTCGTACAGATCGAATGGGAATAACGGGCGCTCGTTGGAGTCTTTGTGGAGCTGAGGCTGTTCTGAAACTACGTTCTTTAAAAGTCAGCGGTGAATTGGAGGAGTATTGGAAATTTTATGAAAAACAAGAATTTATTAGAAATCATGAATCCAAATATGCTAACCCAGTTATTTTAACCTGGTGAGTATTTTTTAGTTCGTCTAAAATAGATGCACCCAAATGAAAAGGTACTTTTAAGGATTTTGTATCTTATAATAAAGAGCGTTATAAAAATTTATCATTATTGAGATCAAAGTGTCTCTCGTAATAAGAAGAATTTATATCTATCTCTTTGATTTTTATCATCATTTTGGCTTTTTCATAAAGCTTCAACTTTTATAACCCTTTCTTTTACTTTTTAATTTCTCATCGATACCCATACTTCTAAAACCTCTTCTCAGTGTGGGAACTTTTATTTTTAATCCCCAATCCCTTATTAATGAGCTTGCATACCATTTTATCTGTTATTTTAAGACAAACTTATAATTATAACAGATGATTTTTGCAAAAGTACCTTTTCATCTGCGAACATCTATAGTGCCAAATAATTAAATTAAGTATTTTCATAAATTACCTTAAAAGTTTAAATGAAAAATAGTGAATTAATAATGGAGAAAAATCAAAATTTAATTTCAATAACAAAAATTAAGAATCGGTAAAATTGATTTTATCGTTCCTAAATAATACCTTCGCCAAAGGATTTTGAATATAATATATTTTAGATTTATGAACCCATAAACTCCTGAACTTATGAACGACTTATTCTACTTTATTGAAAAATTCTGTTTAATAACCATTCTATATAGCCTAATTGAATAAAGGATTATCCAAAATATGGCATTGATAGTACAAAAATATGGTGGCACGTCTGTTGGTTCTGTTGAACGGATTTGTGCTGTCGCTGAAAAAGTGATGGCGACTCGCGCCGAGGGGCATGATGTCGTTGTCGTCGTGTCTGCGATGAGTGGTGAAACAAATCGCTTAGTGGCCCTCGCCAAAAGTATTGCAGATCCCCCAAAAGCCCGTGAATTTGATGTGCTTTTATCGACCGGTGAACAGGTGACGATCAGTTTGTTAAGTATGGCGCTTGAAGCGCGTGGTTGTCCTGCACGTTCTTATACTGGCGCACAGGTGCATATTTTGACCGATAGTGCCCATACCAAAGCGCGTATTCTTGAAGTTGATGATCAACGTATTCATGCCGATTTAGCAGAAGGCACTGTGGTTGTTGTGGCCGGCTTTCAAGGTATTGATACTGAAGGTAATATTACCACTTTAGGCCGGGGCGGCTCTGATACTACCGCTGTTGCCTTAGCGGTTGCCCTTAAAGCCGATGAGTGTCAGATTTATACTGATGTTGATGGGGTTTATACCACGGATCCCCGCGTGGTGCCTGAGGCTAGTCGCCTTGATCAAATCAGCTTTGAAGAAATGTTGGAAATGGCGAGTTTGGGTTCAAAAGTGCTGCAAATTCGTGCTGTGGAATTTGCCAGTAAATACAATATGCCGCTTCGTGTGCTATCCTCTTTTAGAGAGGGGCCAGGTACATTGATTGCACCAGAGGATGAAACAATGGAAAAAGCCCTGATTTCAGGTATTGCGTTTAGTCGTGATGAGGCCAAATTAACCATATTGGGTGTGCCAGATAAACCTGGGATTGCCTACTTGATGTTAGGCCCTATTTCTGAGGCTAACATTGAAGTGGATATGATTATCCAAAACATGGGGGCAGATGGCACGACGGATTTTACTTTTACAGTGCATCGCAATGATTACAAAACAGCTTTAGATATCTTGCAAAATATTGCTCAAGAAGTCGGTGCGCGTGAGGTGCGAGGTGATGAACATATCGTGAAAATTTCCTTAGTGGGTGTCGGGATGCGTTCACATGCTGGCATTGCCAGCACGATGTTTAAGGCGTTGGCTGATGAAGGCATTAATATTCAGATGATTGCTACCTCTGAAATTAAGATTTCGGTCGTTGTACATGAGAAATACTTGGAATTAGGGGTTAGAAGTTTACATGCGGCTTTTGATTTAGATTCAGAGTCAGTTTCATGATGTGGGTTGTCCTGATAAAACGATTTTTATATTAAAAATCAATAGGTTATCGTTTTATTGGCGGTCTAAATGCTTGGCACTTCGATACACCAAGGCAGTCGATATCAAGATTTAAAATCACCGGCATGGATTTATAAGGATTGCCCCGTTTGTTTATGAACAGTTGATTTTTTATTGAGCCTTAATGGCAAATCATTTTGTCATTGTTGTATTTCCCATTTTAAAATAGGGTATATTTTGGATTTTTCGCAAAGGAACTTGAAAGTAGATAAGGAGAAAATCTAATGTTGATTTTGACAAGGCGTGTTGGTGAATCTCTGATGATAGGCGATGAGATGACGGTAACCGTGTTAGGTGTTAAAGGGAATCAAGTGCGGATTGGGGTTAATGCGCCCCGAGATATTGCTGTTCACCGTGAGGAAATTTATCATCGGATTCAAAAGGAAAAAGTTCAAAGCGACGATTCCAAAGAGTACGATTACTGAACATTTAGAACAATAACAGAACGTTAACGAGCAATTTGTCTCAAAACGTTCGTTATTAATTATATTCAAACTGACTGATTTTCGTTCTGAAAATCAACACGGTGTGACGAGATCAGATTAACGGTGATGCAATAACCGTTTTATTAAAAAACAGGGCCGTTTTGTATTTTTTTGAGAGCGATTTGTTATGACAAGGAGGTTGGCATCAATGCCAACCTATTTTTTTCTACGCTGATACTTTTGCCAGTTGACTCAATTTCTGCTTTGCCGCTAACCATTTTTTCAGTCTTTTTTCACGTCGTTCCCGCCATAAATAAGTTATTTGTAAGCGCCATAACACATTGACTAACCAATAACCCATCGCTGCACACAAAGCACCCAATATTAAACAACCCAGTAACAGCGGCTGCAAAAAATGCCCTAAGAGATAAACGATGCATTCTGGGGAAAAATCTAATTGAAACTCCGTTTGTAGCGTTGACGCACCCAATAAAATGCTGCCACACTGATAAGCAAAATAAAATAAGGGGGGTATGGTAATTGGATTCGTTATCCAAACTAAGCTAATTGATAAAGGCAAATTGACACGAAACCAAATTGCCAATAGAGCAGCTAACAACATTTGTATGGGTACAGGCATAAAGGCGATAAACAAACCAACTGCGGCACCGCCAGCTAATGTCCGTCTATTTAAATGCCATAAATTAGGCTCATGAAGAAACTTTCCCAAAAACTGAAGTCTTGGATGAGATTTCATTTGAGAGGCAGACGGTAATAAGCGTTTAAAAATTTTTTTCATAATATGCCCCTCATTTTTCTGATAAAAAATGATGCGTGTTAATAATTGAGAATTGGCAAATGGGTCATTTTTATTATTATTTATAATTAATTCAGTCATAGCCAATATTTGCGGCAAGCTCCGATAGTCGAGACGCATTGCAATGCGTCTATACCACGTTATCGTATACTATTTTGATTTGCAATAGAATCTTTAGAGACAGTCTGGCGAGCTTCGATGAGACTGGCACAAAGTTTAGCTCATTATTTTGAAGGATAGGATATAAAAATTAGTGCTAGGGGTAAATCATTATTATTATTAAGGATAAAAATATGAAAACCATTCGATTCACATCTCAAGTAAGCAATGATGGTATTTTAAACCTACCACTCCCTGATGAGATGAAAGGTCAAAATTTGGACATCTTGGTTGTATTACAACCAATCCAAAGCTCTTCTACTCATGAAAATGCTTGGCCTCCCGATTTCTTTAAAAAAACTTATGGCGCAACTGCCCACGATCCAATAGAAAGACCACCGCAAGGTGAGTTTGAAATAAGGGATATTTTATAATGGATTATCTCCTTGATTCAAATGCGTGTATTATAGACTTGAATGGGCGTTCACCCGAATTAAAACAACGTTTGGAGTCACATAAACCAGAAAATATTTATGTGTGTTCTATCGTTAAAGCGGAACTTTACTATGGTGCTATGCGAACTCGCGATCCCACAGAAACACTGAAAGTGCAAAAAAACTTTCTCAACAATTTTTCTTCTTTACCGTTCAATGATGAAGCAGCGGAACATTACGGAAAAATACGGGCGACACTTGCTGCTAAAGGGCAACTTATTGGGCCTAATGATATTTTAATTGCCGCAATTGCTTTGGCAAATCAAGTTACCTTAGTTACCCATAATACTCGTGAATTTAATCGTGTATCGGGGCTATTAATAGAAGATTGGCAAGCTGACGCAGACACTGATAAACAAGTCAAACTTGATAGCAAACAAAAATCCAAATAATCCATTTTGATAATGGATTACGCGATTGACTACTGAGTGGGCAGTGGGATCGTTAAATGGGATTGAGTCATAGTAATAAATGACATCATGCAAGGGATTGCCTCTACAATAACCTGTTTTCTGTATGGGAATGCAACGCGCAAGCCCTTGTGTGAAGGTGTCCCATTTAATGATCCCAGTACCTAATTAGCAAATGGCTCATTTTTATTATTCAATTCATTCATTGATATCTAAACTTTGCACCCAGCCGCCTTTGAAAAAGAGAGGTTTAGGCTATTTAACGCTCGCCTTTCTTCTTGGCATACTCTTTTGTCAATCATTGACTGAACTCCCCGATGTCCGTTGGAGTGGCCTATTATTTCCCTTACTCATAGCCATTTGGCTATTACCACGTTATCGCCTACTCTTCTTTTTTGCAATAGGCTTCTTATGGACAGTTTGGCGAGCGGATATGATACTCGCACACAGTTTACCTCATCATATTGAAGGACAGGATATAAAAATTATTGGTAGGGTCATTAATTTACCTAAACACAGGCAATATGACAGAGAATCCGTTTGGCAATTTGATTTTGCGCCGCTTCCATTTAAAGCGTGGCCTGATCCTGGGCACCTACGCTTATCAATGTCTGGTGATCCACCTGAGCCATTACGCCCTGGACAACTCTGGCAATTAACAGTACGCTTAAAACGAGTACATGGGATGATCAATCCCGGCGGTTTTGATTATGAAGCTTGGTCGTTCCAACACCGCATACAGGCAACGGGCTATGTTCGTCCAAAAGGCGAACGACGTTTATTAAGTGAGTCCTCACCGTTTAATATAGATAACCTGCGTTATCGTTTGGCACTAAAGATACGCGAACAACTCGGTGATTTACCCAGTACCGCTATTATCATCGGATTGGCGCTAGGCGAGAGGCAATGGATAACGCCTGAACAGAAAAACGTTTTGCAACGTACCGGCACAGCTCATTTGATCGCCATTTCGGGTTTGCATATTGGGTTCATCGCATGGTTAGGTTTTGGATTAGGCCGTAGGCTATGGTGTTATGCCGGTAAAGCCACGTTATGGCTACCAGCCCCCTATTTTGCCGCCTTATCAAGTTTATTAGCCGCTTTTATATACGCACTATTAGCAGGCTTTTCTCTGCCCACGCAACGCGCCTTAATTATGGTAGCCGTAGCCGTTTCAGGCGTTATCTTCGCTCGCAAAGTCGCGACTTCGCATCTATTAACACTCGCTTTGCTCATAGTCTTATTATGGGAACCATTCGCCGTCATGTCAGCAGGATTTTGGCTGTCTTACGGGGCAGTTGCTACCCTTATCTATGCATTGAGCGGCCGACGTGAAATCGGCCTCTCTTCATTAACGAGAAAGGGATTAGGCAGCTGGAAAATGCAATGGGCAGTGACACTCGGTTTATTGGCCATCCTGTTAGCCGTCTTTGGTTATATCCCATTGATTTCGCTACCCGCTAACAGCATCGCCATACCTTGGGTTAGTTTTTGTGTTGTACCGCTCACCTTGTTAGGCACCGCACTGATTTTGCCCCTACCCGAATTAGGTGTTATATTATTGCACATTGCCGCCTCTACGATAGATGCCCTTTGGGTTTCAATAGAATGGTTTTTCAATCTTGATTGGAATTGGCGACAACACACACCGCCATTATGGACAATCATCATAGCCATGATAGGCGTTGCCATCTTGCTCTTACCGCGTGGCTTTCCAGCACGATGGCTAGGCATACTCTGGTTTTTACCCCTCTTTTTCATACTTCCAGCCCATCCTAATCGTGGCGAAGTCTGGTTAACCTTATTAGATGTGGGACAAGGTTTAGCGGCCGTGATACGCACCCAAAACAACGTGCTGGTATATGACACTGGGCCAAAATCGCGTAGTGGCTTTAATACCGGTGATGCCGTCGTCGTGCCCTTTTTGCGAAATCAGGGCATACCAAAAATTGATAAACTGTTGATCAGTCATGGTGACAATGATCATAGCGGCGGAACGCAAAGTGTTTTAGAGCAATTACAGGTAAACCAAGTGCTCACCAGCGCCCCTGAAAAAATCCAAAAAATCGTGGATAACAGTCGCACAAAATTGAGCCCGACTCAAGTATTATCATGTCAAACAGGCCAACATTGGCACTGGGATGGCATTGACTTTCAAATCTTACATCCCACAGCCAAGTATTTTTCAAAAAAGGAGAATAACGCAAGTTGTGTTTTAAAAGTCAGCGTAGAAAATCGTGCTATTCTATTACCTGGGGATATTGAAAAAAGCGTGGAATATCGCCTAGTGCAAAACCATCTCACTGATTTAATAAAAGCAAACATTTTGATTGCACCGCATCATGGCAGCCACACGTCATCAACACAACGATTTCTTGATAGGGTGCAACCGACAATAGCGTTATTTTCAACAGGATATCGTAATCGCTTCAAACATCCCAGAAAGTGGATTGTGGAACGTTATCACAATCGTCACATTCAAACGTGGAATACAGCACAAACTGGCGCGATTAGTTTTCGCATATCGGCTGATGGGATTTCAGCCCCCTATTTAGCCCGTGAAACAATGCGGCGTTATTGGCATCAATAAAGAGGCGTTTATTGAGTACAACGAATGACGGGCCGATAAACGAATTTAGGGGAACCACAAGGAATGGTACCTACAAACAAGGGCAACCCTACGGATTGCCCCTACATCTATAATTATTAACAGGAGTAAATTAGAATGCATAAGAATTTACTGAAAACCGGCACAACGGCCCTAGCCATTTTGCTTTCCACTTATCTTAGCGCACAAGAGGCCAGTGAGCCTACCACCCGTACACCACGCATTGTCAATGGCGAAAATGCCATAGCCGGGGTTTATCCTTGGATGGTAGAAGTACGTGAACGAGATGAAGAAACCCCCAGCACCTTCAGCAGAATATGTGGCGGTAGTCTCATTCATCCACAATGGATATTGACAGCCGCGCACTGCGTTGCTGATGAAGAAACAGGGCAACTCAAAAACGCAGGTGATTTTGAAGTCAAACTCAAACATCTGCGCCTGACTGAAGACGGTGAACTCATCAAGATTAAGCGGATTCTCCTCAATACCCCAGCGTTTTCACCCAAAACACTGGACTACGACATTGCCCTTTTGGAACTGACACATGCCGCGACACAACCCACAGTTCACTTATTATCAACAGGGAAAATACCTGAAGGCACCCAAGCCGTATTAACCGGATGGGGGAGATTGGCCGAACCCTTGATCGGCATACTGGAAGCGTTTTATCAAGATGATCCCAGAACAAAAAGCTTAGGGATTGAGATTGATGAGGATCAGGCACCCACATTTCTCCTTATTAAATTGATCGATGTGCTCACAACCACAGGCCGCATTCCAGAACAAGAAATCCTTAAAGTCTTATTATCTGCCAATCAGATCGGATTCAAAACAGAAACGGACAACGTCCATAACTTCTTAAACAAAGTCATTGTCGAAAATACCCCCGGCTTTGAAGCACTCGCCAATCAGCTAGGCCTCCCAAAAGAAGGCTTAACTTTTGATACCTTATACCAAGCCTTGATCGGGGTAGGTGTGCCATTTGAAGAGATCGTTCTAATCATAGACACCGCCTACGATTATGATGCCGGTCATCTGCAACAGATATCCTATCCCATCGTCTCGAATGACCAATGTCGCCGTGATCCAGCGCAGCTTGAGGAAAAAGAGGATATCGATATCGAATTGAGCGATAACATGCTCTGTGCCGGCTTAGCTAAAGGCGGCAAAAGCAATTGCAATGGAGACAGTGGCGGCCCCTTAGTCATTTGGAATGGCCAACAAGGCAACTGGACACAAGTCGGCATCGTCAGCTGGTCTAAAATCTGTTCTCGACGCGGCGGATATGATGTTTACACACGGGTTTCAGCCTTCCAAAATTTTATCCACACCCACGTTCCAGAATCCCCATTTGTAGAAGTAGATTTCTCCAAGACGCTGACGCAATGTGTACAAGGCACCACCCCGATACCCTTTGCCCCTCAACTTGAACTCAATATCCAAGGCAAACAGGCCAAAGCATTCTGGGCCCCCATTTCAAACGTACAACAGTACACCCTGGTTTATGCCCCCTATTCCAACCCCTTAAGCGAAACCACCAGCAACAATATCAACTTTATGGACATAGGCAGCCAAACCCAGATCACAGGCGCTTTAGCCAGAGGCACCGATCTTTACATCGCCGTCCAAGCCAGTAATTGTTCAGGCCACAGCGAATATTCCAATGTAGCGAGGCTAAAAATTCGGTAAAATATCCACATAGGGGCAATCTCTTGTCATTGCCCCACCATAATCATAATGATTCATTCAAAAAAAATCTTGTCGTGAACCGATTGTATGTAGGGGCAATCTCTTGTGGTTGCCCATAAAACACGGATTTTCAGTTTAACATCCCGCGCCCACTACGATTATTTATATCTAATTCAAAAATAAAATGTCAAACATCCCTTTTCCAAAGCTATCCCCCTCTCCGAAATTACATTACGAAAGACTCAGCCTAGATAATTTTGAACACTTATATCAATTATTCAAAGACGATCAAAACCCCTATATTCTTGAAGATTTCAAAAACAGGCAAGACACAAAAAACTATGTCAAAGAAAGACTAGAAGTCACCCAATCAGTGAATCGTTCCGGTTGTGATTGGTTCATCAAAACTCAAGATCAAACCTACGCTGGCATCCTGCACCTCTACGAATTAAGCCGAAAAAAAAATGCCGATAGCTGTTGTATTGGCATTTCGATTACAAAATCTTTCCGATGCCAAGGTATTGGCAGCGAAGCCATTCAACATTTGCTCAACTATATTTTTGAGCACTTTGAACATATCAAAACCGTCACCGCTTACACTAAACCCGACAACATCAAGATGGCCAGCTTATTAAAAAAATTGAATTTTTCAACCCCTTATGATGATTTGATTGACTCAGAAATCTATACTTTTTTTACCCTAACTAAATCAATGAGCAATGATTGTATGTAGAGACGCGATGCCTCGCGTCTCTGCTTTGCGATGCCTCGCGTCTCTGCTTTGAGACGATGCCTCGCGTCTCTGCTTTGAGACGATGCCTCGCGTCTCTGCTTTGAGGAGACGCGAGGCAGAGCAAATCTACAATATCCGGAGATTAAACGGATTGCTGTAGAAATAAGGCAGATAACGGAGATAATTCAACTGTCATCATCATCAGCTACCGTTTGAAAAGAACTTAATACAACCGGTTCACCCGCTTCTATCTGCATGACTTGGCTAGAAATCAGACTTAAAGCCTTCGCATTAGAACTGACATAAAAAACATTATCAGCGACACCAATCGCCAGTGGCAAACGGCGACGTGCCGCGATCAGTACTTCTTTTGGATAAGCAAACAACGCGATGATTGCAAAATCACCTTCTAAACGCATCATACAAACCGTCATCGCCTCTACCGGATCAAGACCAATATCTAAATAGCGATTAATCATATAGAGAATAATCTGGTTATCCGTTTCAAGATAAAATTCATATCCCAAATCCAACAACTCGTTCTTGATTTCATAGCTATTTTTGATAACGCCATGATGGACGACAGCAAGATTCTTGTTTGCATCTAATCGTGTTTTGTATTGCTGCTTAGATTCAGGTTCTTGCTTCTGATCCACTTGATGAGTGAATGCAACACCAAAACGACTCTCAAAAGGCTGTTTTTGTTGGAGCGTTAGCACATCACTCAAGTTACCTTCTGTTTGTAATTGTTGTATGCGCCCATCCATTAAAGTCGCCATGCCAACACCTTGACACTCTCCTTCTTCCAATTCCAAAGGCTGTAACCCTTGAAATAAGTTCTGTGTTTTATGAGCATTTAAAACACCAAAAATTTGACTCTTCATTATTTATTGTCTCCGCATGCAGATAGATCAACAATTTATAATCCCTAAAATTGTTTCATCGATCCAAAATTGAGTCTCGGAAGATCAGCCAAGCATTATCCTTGACTGATAAACCGTTAGCCTGTATTTTGCTTAAAAAATATAATAATATCGCTATCCTAAAAAAAATTAATGAATTGATTAAACCATTTTTTAAAAAAGGGCCCCTAACATTTTGTAGAAAATCGCTTTTTTGAAGAATGGGGAGCCAGTCAATATTGATTGATTGATTCATCCATCAAACCTCAAAAGAGTACCCGTTCAAAAAATGAGCTATAGATTTTAAGAAAATTTCAAATTTGAAAATAATTATCTGAATGTCTATAAGAACCTGTTCAAAATCTTTTATATGTGTTAAAATCAAAAAAGATACTAAAATAAGAAATAATTAAGGAATAACTTATGAGAAAAATTTACCCCAGCGATATTAGTCGAGAAGAATTTGAGAAGA
>Ga0190315_1000995_pt1 | contig 12246 bp, 14 predicted proteins | sample 48701101_MG_FD_161673 | JGI IMG/M metagenome (GOLD analysis project Ga0190315, IMG submission 161673) | Hydrothermal vent sediment bacterial communities from Southern Trench, Guaymas Basin, Mexico - 4870-11-0-1_MG | ecosystem: Environmental > Aquatic > Marine > Hydrothermal vents > Sediment ...
ATCAGTCAAACTTGGAAATACCATGGCTCAAGGATAAGGTCCTGCGGTTTGAATTCGAGAGCGAAGATGAGTTCAAAAAGCGGAAATCTTTTTTGTCCGCAGGATAAATGGTTGCAACAATTGATGATCTCTATATATTTATTTCCTCTTTTCATTCCGTTTAACTCATTATAGCTCATCGCCAATTTGTACTGACCGTCTATAGAGCTTAGAATATCCATACATTCTTTTGATATTTCATCAAAGCCTTGTTCAGTCTGAAGAATTTTGTGACTCTTACCATCTGCTTCATGAATTACTATCTTAGGCTTTACCTCCGGGCAACAAATGAAAATGATGAAAACAAATAACAATGTGATTGCAATTATAACAAACACGGGAAAAAGCTCTTTTTTCATTTATCTCTCACCCTTTTCAATAAAAAATAAAAATGGGCTTATAATCGGACCATCAACCTTTTACTCCTGGGAGTTCCATTCCAAGCTCTGGAGCTGCGGGTATATATTGCACAAATTTCCTGGTTTCGTTGTCTCCTTTTGCCTCACCCTCAAAGACATATACTGGCTGTAGATACGTCTGCTCCTCACTCGCCGATTTCGTGTAGTATCCAAGATACACCTTATCTATGCTTGCAGTCTCTACATCTTTTATTCCGGTGAATATACCAACTTTCTTCAATTTTTCAAATGCTTCTTCTGGTGTGATGATGGAAAACTCTTTATACGGCACGTATTCCCTCCATACCTTGTACACGCTTATCACATCACCCCCGCCTCCCACCTCCACATCGATCTTAGACCCTGCACCGACGACCGGGAGACCGTTGACTTCACGAGCGAACGACACCTTTACATCCTCAAATCCTACACCAATCACATCTCCTGTCTTATTTATTGCTACTATACGGGGATGACTCACCCCGCAAAGAACCGCATCATCTGGCATCAAACCCTTGTCAATCAGGAATTTCCTTGCTATATCAATGGCTTCATCATCTGACGGAAGATTCGATGGCTTATCTTTGTCATTTCCTATCATCCATCTGGATGCATCAGTGTATGCCACTCTTCCAGACTTCTTGTTAACCTCAAAGTGGTATTGACCGTCTGTAAGTATAAATTCATCGGATACTTCACTGACATTCCCTGTTAATCCCAGCCGTTTTGCCAATAACGATACTTCTCCTCTTTCCACTTCCGGTCTCTTAGATATATAGACCATTAACTTATCCGGAGCTGAGGGTAGTGTGGTGTTCAACACATACAATGGCGTGCTATGGAATCCCTTCATATTGTCGATTGAAGGTGACGCGATTTCTGATGCTGGCTGATATGCTATTGTGTATACCGCTCCTGCAGCCACCAGCAATATTATGACCAAACCGATACCTATCTTTTTCATTTTATTACCTCCTTTAGCATTGATACTTACCATACCACCAGAACGGTGGATCGGCTGGGGGATTCACCGAAGATCCATGTCCATATATGTGGTCATTCCAGCAGTCGTATGTGTTAGTGTTGCCATCTACATCTGCCGCAAGTGCTGCAACATAGGTACTTGAACCTTCTGTATCCTTGGCTGCCTGTATCCATGATTGTATTATCGTCCATTCTGCCCAAGTGCCATCCATGCGCTTTGCAAACCTGCTCCCGCGATCTGATACATCGTGACAGGTTGTGTGGAAACCGCAGATTGAATGAAGCCCCTCAAATGCATCGAACCAACGACTAACACCAGTGAACCACTTATCTTTGAGAACTTCACATGCATCAATTGCTATCCAATCCATCTTTGTATTTCCCCATAGAGCATCGTCGTAATGTAGCTGGTGATCATCGTTGGTAGTTCCAAAATAGAAACCTGACGAACTTCCGTGCCCTGAAAAGAACGCAAAATAGGTATCATCTGTATACCAATTATCGTGCCCACCTCTACTGGGATCTTTCCAATCGCTTTCCCATGCCCAATCATCGCCGTAAATGAAATCTCCGCTCCAGTATGCATCGCTACTTAGCTCATTATAGAAACCTTCTGCGTTTTCATCGTTATGCTCAAGATTTGGAAGATAGCCGTGGTACTCGTTTACCCATTCTGCGCAGCACCCATAAGCGCCTACGGTACCTGTCGCAGCCACTAGCAAGACTAATATACCCACAATAGCCCCTATTGCTCTTATTCTCACTTTTTTCATCTCCTAAATTTTTGGGTATTTTATCATCACGCACCCCCTCGGCACTCACCTATAGTTTCGTTCAAACCCATGATAAAACTATCTTTTCGTGCGGATTTTCCGAACAAAAAGCAAAGGTTTATATAAAATCCACCGCACAATCATCAGCTCATTGATACTTTTTACGTCTGCGGGAAGCCAGATATAAAAATATGCCATGTGTGTGTCAAAGTCGCAGGAGCAGGAATAGGATATAACTTGAAATGCCCTTCCGCCACCAGATCTAATAATTTGTAAGTTCCACCGGAGGGCTGATTTACTCCGCAAGAACTGCCTGGTTCCATTCCTCCAGGGTGCGTTTGTGCCGCTTCACTGTTAAATGTCTCTTTCCATCTTGCAAGCTCTATACTCGAATCTGACTCATCTAAGGTGGTAACCTCTGGTTGGGTGTAGCTCCACTGCAAAGCAGGTGATGGTCCAAGACTTACTGATATAGTTTGCGTTCCTGTATGTGTTCCCATCGGGTCGTGGTCATGTAGCTGAGGATTTCCAAAATCAGACGCTGACCAATCATGTTTGAGCCTGCCGTAGTCATTTCTCCAGTTAGAGCCATATACATGACACCCAGGATACATACAGAAGATATGATGTATAGCGAACCAATCTCTGGTGCTTGATGTATCATCTGCCAACTGAAATAGGACATAATTGTTATCTACACCTCCATGAGGGTTATGATATATCTCACCTTCATTTCTGCCTATTTCCACCCAATGCGGCTCTCCCAAAACCCCTGTTGAAGTTAGAACCTCATACTTGTCATACCATTCCTGTGCATGTTTGTGAATTATCTGCACAGATTCCTCGTCGTCACCTGCCATTCCCACATATTGCGCAGTTACACCGTTTGGATAAATCCTGAAACCATAAGCTACAATACGGACTCCTTCTGGAACTTCGGGAGTAGCAATTGCTATCGCATGTTTGGGTTTCCCCATGACATCGATAAAATTGTTTATTATCTCCTCTCTTTTTTCTTTTATCTCTTCTATGCTGATGGGCTCCGTAAAGTTTTGAATCAAGAAAATTTCGTTTGTTGGTGTATACGTTTTATTCACTATTTCTTCTGTTAAGGCGTTGGATGTAGGTTGTTGTGAAATTGAACGATGTGTCACGTAACTCTCTTTGTTTATACTAACTTCTTCAGACGCATCTCCTGAAGTATTCACAGCGAACAAAAGAGCTGTGCTTGCAAGCAATACCGCTATTAACATCGCTCCAATTGTTAATTTTTCTTTCGTTTTCATCTTTTCATATCACCTCCTAAATTTTTGGGTACTTCTATCATCACGCACCCCCGGCGCTCACTGATAGTATCGTTCAAACCCCTGATAAAACTATCGAAAATGTTCGTTTTTCAGCGAACAAAAAACAAAAGGATTATTATAATGAAGCACAATATAGAACAAGGAAAAATGAGCGATTATTGAATATTTATATTACCAATCAGAGAAAGCGCAAACCTTAATCAGCACAAATTGCTTTTATCCTGTAGTAATCTTGTCCAAACTTAATATATTCAGTTCGGTTAGCGTCCCAAAGTATTTTTAAAAATTCCGTTGTGCTTTTATCATTAAAGGGAACCCTGATTTCTTTAGTAGGGTTCATCACTGCTTGTTTGACGTAAGGGTATTTTTCAAGTTCGGTCATAGTAACTTCAACATAGTTTTCAGGCGTATTTCTCACTTTTTCTGCATGTAAGTAAAGTCCACTTCCAGGGGAATAGATGGCCAAAAAGAAGTATAAAACGATAACAATCCCTATCACTAACGCAGAGGTAACTACTACTTTTGCAAGTCTTTTCATTTCACCCTCCTAAAAATAAAAAAGTGGGAATTAAAATTAATACTTAACACCTACTTAAAAATAGTTTCGGTTATCTTCTATCGTTTGGTCGCAATCGTCGCACCACTGATCCGTGACCATCATGAATGTGTAGGTCATTATACAGTAAGGTCCCCAATAGCCATGGTCAGGGCAATAATAATTGTGAGATGACTCGTGCTGCGCAAGATGCCAATCCCAACCCGAGGTTATTTGATGTTTCATTATCCAGGCATCGCCACCAAGTTCAGCCCAACCACGGTGGTCAGTAGGTTGGTTAGTAAAGGCAGCCAGCATGTCCATGCCCTGATGATTGTCATTCCATCCAGTTTCTTCCTGTACCTCAGCAAGTAAACGGCTATCGTGTATGTTGTCATTGCTATCCCATTCTGAGTATTTTCCGACAACAAAACTTATGTCATGATCCCTGAAAAAGGCATTATCAGCACTTTCAATTGTATTATAGGCTTCGGTTTGCCAATTACTACCAAAGTAATCTCGATACTCCTCATCTGCTGCGATCCAAACCCATACTATTACCGTGCTTCTTTTCGAGCCGTTTGCCAAGGATTGATCACTCATTATGGATGCTGCTTTACTTATCAAAACATCTTCCAAGCCCTCGATTTGTGCTGGTTCAATTTGCCTATCTTTCTCAACAAGTTCTCTTATCGTTTCATTTTCTTCAGCTAAAGCAAGAATTTCATCAGTTCCGAGTTTGTTTAGTTTATCGATATCTCCTGGAAACCATGGTGTCCCAATGATTATCTGCTCCTGATTTTCAGAATTCATTCGTGTTGCTATCGTTGGTATAGATACTGCTATAATAACCATCACCGCAACAAATACCACTCCTATCACTATTCCATTATTTTTCATCTTTCCATTTCACCTCCTAAATTTTTAAACCCATCTTTTCCCGTCCCTTCATCTTTTTATTTCACTTCCTTCTTAGCGCCCCTCCCCGGCGCTCTAATAGTATCGTTCAAACCCATGATAAAACTATCTTTTCGTGCGGATTTTCCGAACAGAAAGCGAAGGTTTATATAAAATTCATTCTTTTTGCTAATATCCGTTAGCTGGCGGAGGTGATAGAAGAGGCTTTTCCCATTGATACCCAATACTTATAACCCTTCCTTTCTTGATGTCAACGAAAACCATTAAAGTGACATTTTCCATTTTTATCTGAACCACAGGGACTTCACCTGAAAATGTTTCGTTCGGCCCCACTATTTCGATAGAAGTATAGCCCACATCTACTACTTCATACTCCTTATCACCGATTTCTTTTTTCACCCTTTCATCGTTCAATGCGATTTTTATCGCCTCTGCTTTATCTTTTTCACTTAATTCATGCCGATTAAAATTCGATAAGACAAGCACAGCTATAAGTGCAATTATAAAAATAAAAAATAAAAAAATTGAAAAACTTTTGTCTACTTTCATTTTTATCACACCTCTTACCTATTCGTGGTTATCTGATTCAATTTAAGTTCAGTTCAATCTTCTCTGTCCTTTTTCCTTCCAAGATATTCTATGAGGAATATAAGCGATATCACAAACATACAGCCAAATAGGAACCATAAACCGGGATGAGCGAAATATCGAATCCCAAAGCTACGTCTAATGCCTTTTCTGGAGTGCTCCATTGGAGGTACAGGTATTGATGCAGGGACTCCTCCCACAGGTATGCCCAATAGAAAATGTGAAATGAAATGCTCGATCTATGAATAGGTCGGGCTATCTTTTATTTTTTACTTCTTATTGAGTCTCTCGCTTTTCATCGTTCAATGCGATTTCTATTGCACATCACTTGCCTTCTTCACTTAATTCGTGATGCAAGGGGTATTTTCTCCCTTTCTTTTGAACCTATTACGTTCAAATAGAAGCATGCTCCACAATCACCACAAACCCTTGTTCCGTCATATCTGTCGTGTGGTCCGAATCTACTGCTCTTTACAGCCGCCGAAAGGTAATATTCTCCGGTGGGAGCATCAGGATCGATTTTTAAAGTTAGATTCGAATAAAATCTCTCCCCAGGTCTAACCTTTATCACTTCAGGGTCAAAAGTTGCATGCACAAATGATGGGACTTCACCGATTGTACTGCTTAAGTAAAAGGATACTGTATCTGGTTCTCTTACTACAGCATTATACGAGAAACCGACAGCTATGGTTTTAGATTCACCTTGAGGTATGGATACATCAGAAGGTAGTGCCGTTGGCACAAATAACGGAAGAGGTGTCAACATGTACGTCTCTTGCTCGTTATAATAATATATCACCCCCATAATAAGCAGGAAAAAAAGAAGGAGGATAAGGGGGATTATAAACTTTTTATCTGTTTTCATCTCTGTTACTCCCCTTATGTCTCCACCCATGTCTTATATACCCATGCGTGCGTACCCATCCAATGATCCTCTTTTACAGGATAAGGCGGCAAGAAATTATGCTTCCACTCAGTGCCTACATATGTGTCCCACCAGATATAACTACCGTAAATGTCGTATAAGTGAGGCTCCGTATGGTAAGCGGCAATGGTATCTGGAGTGTAGATGCCAGTATTTGTCCAAACCTCGTTTGCTTGATCAACACCATTTCCCTCGTATGGTAAATGTTGAAGCCTTACCCATTCCCCATTGATCCAAATACCGTAGTCTACATTCTCCCCCGAACCGAGTACTTGAATTATGATATCATTATAAGTTGTAGCGCTTGTGGTACCATGCCATCCCCAATGACTTTCAGTACCTGGATAATATTCATCGTCATCATATGTGAAAAGCCACAAAGTTGGTCCACCTGCACCTTTATAAATGCCAGCTTCTGCCCAATGTCCTCCTCTGCCTACATGCGTAGTAACCACATGATCTGTAGTTTCTCCTTCCTCTGCTGCACAACTTCCTGATTTTATATTGGTATCTATACCCCTATAAATTACATCATTTGTTGTCCGCATTAATTGATATTTTTGTGTTAAACCTCTTGTCTCCACTAATTGATGTTCTTGTTCTAAACTCTCGCTAAAGGGATCGTAACGCGAGGGTAAGTGTTTCAATCCCAGATCCTCTGAACTTAAACCTATCCATGTAGCTCCTGTCTCTGGATCCCAGCCCATCCCGTGCTTTTCTAAAATTTCTGTGATTTCACTGTCGTTATAGCTCCTTTCTTTTAATTTCCCTACTATTTTCGTCACTGGGTCTGTGAAGTTAGCAAGTTTTGTGTAGTTTATTTTTCCGGTTACGGGCTCCCTGAAGTTTTTAATGTTCGACTCCTCTATTATTTCTTTTAGTTCGGCTTCAGATACCCCTGCCTCAGGTATTCCCCCTTCTGTTTTTACCTCGAACATTCCTGTCTCTGGATTCTGTACCATTCCATGTTCGTCCAGAATTTTTGCGAGTTCATTGTTGTTATATCCTTTTGTTTGTATTTTTTCGTTTTTTACAAGATTTTCTTGAGCCATCACTAATCCAACACCGCACACCACTAATGCCACTATACCTATCGCCAATATCTTTTTCGTTTTCATCTTTTTATTTTACCTCCTTTTTACGCCCCTCCTCGGCGCTAAAGTATAGTTGAGGGATTATATAAGATTTCCCATAGCTACGAATCAATTCGTAGTTATCGGATGCAATTTCAGTTCAATCTTCTCTGTCCTTTTTCCTTCCAAGATATTCTATGAGGAATATAAGCGATATCACGAACAGACAACCAAATAGAAACCATAAACCGGGATGAGCGAAAATATCAAATCCCAGATCAAGACCAATTCCTTTTGGTATTGGTGATGGCACTATTTCAGGCATTGGCGTGGGTGTGGGCAATGGTCCAGGTGGTCTCCCCACTTCCTCGGGTATTACTGACCTTGTGCCTATTGGACTCTTCATCCTCATCGTTAAAAATTCTATTATGCCAGAACCTGCCACCGCAATGAATATCGCCGTCAAATATTTCCTCAACGAAGCGATAACTTCTTTCCTATTTGTCTTTTCGGGAACGATGACAACAAATTTACGCTGCGGTGCGTATATCTTCACGTGTTTCATCTTCTCGCTGTATTTCGTTCGCTCTACCTTCACCAGTCCCGCATCGTTAAGCCGCTCAAGATTGTATTGAACGGTGCTCAAAGGAATGCCGAGTTTCTTTGCTATTTCGGATGCTGAAAGAGGTTCGGAAGCAATAGCCTCTAAAATATTCCTTGCAGTGTCGTTAGAAATAATCTGTGATATTTTCTTTGAGTTTTTATCGTTTAACGGGAGGATTAATAGTTTTTCATCTTCGGTATTGCCATTTTCTTCTATTCCGTTATTATTGTTCTCGTTCGAGACCATCATTCTCATTTTTGTTTTGTCCCTTTTTAAAATAATCTATAACTACGAACCAATTCGTAGCTATCGAAAGCCTTATAAAGGAATTTAATCAATTACTTGATGAATCGGACATTCAGGTGGTGAAAGAGGGACTGACGAATATGAGCGAAGAAGAAAGCACGAGGTTTGAGCCAGTTTTCAAATTCGGGGATGAAGAAGCAAAAAACCGCTTTGAAGACAGAGCTGGCGTGACTGATTCGGGCTAATTTGAAGAGGAGCAGGAGATGATTATGATGAAAAAGAAAATAGCGGTTTTGGTTTTGGCTATAGTTATAGCCCCGGCTCTCGGTTTTGCACAACTCTATCCAGGAACTATAAAAGAACCCGAAGTGGGATGTGATAAGGACAAGAGCCGGGAAATAGCCAAAGATTACTTGCTAAACAGCCCTACCTTCAGGTTTGATGGTATAGAAGATAGCCTGAAGTTGGTGGTGACAAATACGCTCAAATGCCCCTGTTGCTGGGAATTCGTATTTGAATTCCAGTGCAGGCATTCGGGATACGGCAACAGGACGGGTCAGATGCTGGCTCAGGTCATAACGCCCCACACTGCAAGAATCATCATCGAGCAAGGGAGAGTGACTTCCGCAGTGATGGACGAGAAGTGGGATATGCTGAAGCAGAAGATGATTGATTCTATTATTTCGGTGAATTCAACGGTATTTGAAGGAGAGAGATGGATGAGTATATTTAACGATGGAAAAGTTATATGTTATAGTGACCATTATTATCCTGATTATAAAGAAATAGTAATCAAAGAAGGACACATCTCAAGAGAAGAAATTGACGCTCTTTTAGAACTTTTCTCAAATCTTAGCGAATATAGTGAATATACAGTAAATGCGAGTGAACAACTTATCAGGGACCATATGGACTGTATATTTGACCCCGTTGGCGGTGGTGCAAAAATTTCATGCACACCATTGAATAAAACGCTGAGATTGAGACTACGACCTCCTTCACTTCCAGAGCCAGAAACAGCCACAATAACGGCAAAAGAAATCATGGAAAGAATTGATAAGATATACAGAGAGGCAGAAGTTAGCGAGAGAAGAAAGGAGATTAACCCATATCTAATCTCTTTAAACCTTGAGCCACATGCACCAAGCTACCAACCAAATCAGACGATAACATTTAATGCTTCTTTACGTCTTGTACCGGAGCTGAAGAGGACATTATACGAATGGGATTTTGGTGATGGAAGCAAAAAAGGTTATGGAAGAATAGTTCAGCACTCATACTCTTCGCCTGGCAATTATATGATAAGATTGAAAATAACTTCTGAGGATGTAGTGGGTATAAAAGATAAAATGGTAGCCATACGTTCCACACCTGCTCCGGTAATCTGGATAGAGAAGAAAGTAAAACCAGAAATAGAACATGGAGCCGCAACGACAGGAGGGAAAGTAGCAGTAACGATAAAGGTAGAAAACAGAAGGGATGAAGAAATTTTTGATGTAGATGTTAAAGATGAATTTCCTGAAGGTAAGTTTAAGCTGGTAAGCGGTGATACTTCCATGTATCTGAGAGCTTTAAAACCTGGCGAGTCTAAAATCCTTAAATATGAATTGAGAGCGTTAGAAGCCGGATATTCCGTATTGAAACCCGCTACTATAACTTATAAAGATGAGTCTGGAGTTCAGTATTCCAATAAATCAAATACGGCTGAGGTAATGGTTAGAGCACCACCCCCGGGACCACCAAATGCAGCAGGATTTATAGGAGTAGTAGCTATAATAGCTTTTGTATTAATTTTAATCTACAAAAAGTTCCAGGAGGGTTATCGAAAGAGGCGAGAAAAATGAAAAAATGGATAATCAGTGGGATAATTGGAGTGGCAATTGGTCTTTACATCCAAATCGGGATTTTACACGGCTACTGTCAATTATTTGTGTCTTTAAGTTTTCCAGCAATGATTACAGTCGGTCAATTGTTTGCCCACCTCTTTCCAGTTTTTGGGAGAGCAATTGACATTCACATGATTCCATTCGTGTATTCGGTATCAATACCAATCTTTTATGCACTGGTCGGCGCTGTGGTTGGATATTTAATTGATAAATTGTATGTGCATCAAAAAGAGGTAAAAATATGGACAACCTTTTAATCGGACCTTTGGGCATGTTTTACGTCCCTTTTTTAGTTGGAATTTTGGCTATTTGCTTGGGTATATGGCATGAAAGGAAGAAAAAGGAGGAGGGGAGGAGAAGAAGGGGCTGGAAATATCTCATGTTCTCTGTAATTGGTATTCTCTCTTTCTTTGCAGGTTTCTACTTAGGGGATGAAATGCACCTTGGTTATACAATTTTCAAATCCTCTGGAGGACCTTTAACCATATTTCCATTTGCTTTGATAATTTATACTCTTTTATTCCCCGTTGGATTACATATTTCGAGGGAACGCTCACTTGGTTTCATATTAAAGGTATTTGGCATATCCTTCCTGTTCTTCTTCCTGACTTTCTATGGTTTGATGGCTTATGGAGCCCACGAGCATTATTATGCAAAATATATAAGTGTTGATAAACTGAGTGCACCGAGCGACTATCTTAATTTGACAGAAGAGGAATTAGAGAAGTATCCATCTCTTAAAGAGGCGATAGAGCTCGCAAATAAAAGCGAAAATGGTCGAGCGAGATTGAAAGTGCATCCTGACGAATGGGAAAGGATTGGGAATTTTCTCAGTGAAAAAGGCTCACACAACATCAAAGTCGGGAATGAGTATTATGGGGTTGGGCTCATATGTGCTTAAATGATGATATTTTTAAGGAATGAAATTGATACAATCGTCGGAAACGAGGAAAAAGAGACTTGCAACAGGAGTTTTATTATTTATTACGGTATTGCTCATCGTTTGGACTGCTTTACCCTGGATTCTACTACTTATGATAGCGGAATGGAATATTCTAACGAAGGAAGAATGGAAATACCTGCACAAGGGGATATCACAACTTACCTCCACAATCTGGGCAAATACATATACCATAATAGGAAAAGAGGAAGCTGAAAAAATGATAATATTTAACTTGTTTCCGCTTGTCTCATTAGGAAAATGGATAATTGGCATAACACTCATAGGATTTCTAATCGGCTATTTTATGAGGAGATACGGGTCTATTTTTGCTTTTCTGATTGGGTCTGCAATGAGCATATATCGGGTGGTTATCCATATCATTCGTATGACAACGCCGCCAACAGAAGTCTCACTTTTACTCGTGCTGGTATTCGTGATTTTGATATGGGCAGGATTTGGTCTTGGATTTATTGGTTATGGAGCGGCGATTCTCGGAGGGCGAATAAGAGAAGGGGAGAAGCCGTTTTTAAGTAAGCGGGAATTGACTGGCATAGGAATTATCTCGGTCTTTACCTTCTGGCTCGTATTGATAGGAATAGTGCTCCCTCCATACTATCCGCCGAGACTTCATCCACAAATCTACACCATCTTTGACATTTACGCTTATCTAAGTATGTAGACTTTTGACATTTTTCCCTGATTTCTGGTATAACTATACTTGCCCATATTTATAGGAGGTAATGGCAAGAGAAGAGGAGAATAGAAGTTGAGCTCTCACCGGATGAACGGCGTGAACCGGGACATATCGTGAAATATGAACGGGATGCCCGCATGGTAAAACGAGCTCAAGCCCTGCTGTGGCTGAACGAAGGAGAAAAGATAACGGTGATACCGGCTACTGGTGAGACGACAGACGGTATACAACCGGCCAGACTTGCGTGCCCATCACGGGCAATCGGAAGAAGAGGGTGTTATATGGTGTGTTAAACGTCAAAACGGGTACTGCATAGTGCAGGTGTCTGGGACC
>Ga0190315_1000997_pt1 | contig 12218 bp, 11 predicted proteins | sample 48701101_MG_FD_161673 | JGI IMG/M metagenome (GOLD analysis project Ga0190315, IMG submission 161673) | Hydrothermal vent sediment bacterial communities from Southern Trench, Guaymas Basin, Mexico - 4870-11-0-1_MG | ecosystem: Environmental > Aquatic > Marine > Hydrothermal vents > Sediment ...
CGAAGTGTATGTTCCTGCTGGTACATTACTTCCAGTTGACCATGCCCAGAAGTCCTGACTTGCACCTGTAGCCAAACTGCTGATTATCGTCTGAGTTGTTGTTTCATTTGCATCCGTCCAGTACCAACCGCCGCTTGCTGAGTTTTCATCATTGAGACGAAATTCTGTTACACCGCTTGGCAAATCTGCCGTAAGGCTGGCGTCGATTTTGATTGCTGTGTTTCCAGTATTGGTTACTCTCATGGCAGCAGTAGATGTACTCTGCTGATAAGCTGGTTCATTCGTGAATGTTGCCCCAGATGGTTGAAACTCTATATCAGTCAGACCTGTTGGGAAAGATACGCTGAATGTTGTAACCTGCGGTATGACATATTTCAGGGTTACTGTTTGTGTGTCTGCATGTGTATCCATTAAAAATGGCAGAATTGATACAGCAGCTAAGAGTACTACCACGGCAATTTTCTTCAGCATCAAATGTGGATTGTTTTAACCCTATATAAATGTTGTGAATAGGATGTAGAAGTATAAAATCACACTCGCCAACAAGGTTACAATCATCAGTGGTTTGTATCCTTCGTATTTTTTGTAGTATATGCAATAGAGGTCAAACAGGATGATAACTGATAAAATCACAAGAACGGGAGATGCACCCCACAGCACAGGAAGAGAAAGGCTCGTACCAAACGATGCAAGAAATAATGGAAAAATTCTGAAAATTATAGACGAGACAAACATCAGAACAATAAGGGAAATTGGTAACAACATTTGATAATTTATCCGTGCGCCACCACCGCTTTGTACAGTGACTTCAATAGATGCATGGCCGAGCATAGTAGAGTTTGTTATGCTGTCAAACGTGTAGACATCTATTGTATAATTTCCATGTGATGTCTTGGGCGGCACATCAAGAGAATATCTGACTTCAACAGTTGTGGATATCGCTAATGAACCTGCATCCTGAGAGATGATATTACCGCTACTGTCTTTCAGATATGCATACCAGTATACCTCATACGTATCTGTTTCACCTTCATTTGTAATAACTATAGTTCCTGTAAAATGCTCTCCTGGATAGGCTACCGTATTATCTGGCAATATTGTTATTTTGTTCTGCTTTTCAAATATATTTACCGTAAAATACCATAAATCTGATTCGTTTATAGAATATGTATCGTATGCGACTATTTTCCAGTAATATGTGCCACTGCTCAGCGTCAGGGTGTCTCCGCTGTTTATACTGTATATGCTTCCGCTTGCGTGTGGAGAATCTTTGTAGAGATAGAGTTCGGTTTTTAACAGATTGTTATCAATATCTGTGACATTGAATAAAAACGTTACATATTTTGAGTTTATTGCTTTTCCATTTTTTGGTGAAATGAGTTCAATTTCTGGCGGATGGTTAGTTACTTCTTCACTGTAAACCATCGGTGCATATATAACATCTGTTGAAACCACCGCCTGACCATCGCTTGCATATATTATGAAAGAGTTGTTACCAACAGGAAGGCCGGATATCGAAAAGGTGTATCTGACTCCGTCTATGTAATCACTTCCTACATCCTTAACCATGTCGTATGTGTTGCCGTTTATTATTATCTTCACATAATCCGGCGTATCGTTGTCAGCATCTCGATACGTAACATAGTACCTAAATTCAGTCTCTAATGTCCCCTCATTAGGAAAAACAGATGCGTTAATCAATTCTGGGAAATTATTTGATGCATTTGTTTTGACTATAACTTTTCTGGTCTCTGATACTGTATAATCCTTCAAATCGGACACTTCTACTTTCCACCAATAGATGCCATCGCTTATATTGGTATAGTTGTAATATGTTTGCTGACCTGTATCATACCCCTCAAGAAGAGGAGAATTCATGCTTGATACTATATCTATCATAAGGTGGTGATACAATGTGTCCCCATCAGCATCTGCTGACTGCCATGTAAAATTTACAAAATTGTTGGTCACTGTTTCTCCATGATTTGGCGATATTAGGGTTATTGTTGGTGCATGGTTTGCACCTATCAACCACTTTATGTTTATATAACCAAGATAGGCTAGGGCAGCTACAGAGGATAACGCTATTATCACGATTGCCAGTATTGCCCATCTCTTTTTCATTATTTAGTATTCACCCCCGCAAAGGTAGGAACATTTGAAATTTGCCCCGATACCCACCCCTTCGCAATCTCAACAAAGTGGTCAACATTTGCAAGAAATCCACCATGTTGATTTAAAGGTATATTTGCACCAAGTAAGATTATAAACACAAGCAGGGCGAAGCCCACGTCGTTCCTATCCAGATTTCCATCTATTCGTTTAGCACTCATCCCGGCTAAAATCGTCATAAGAATCCACACTGCATAACCACTCATGTGAAACTCCATTATATTGAAATAGGAGAAGATAGCACCGAGCACCCAGTAAGCTGTCACTATCAGAATGAAAGAGATAAAGAAGCCGGATATTAGCTTTCTACCTTTAATCGCTGTCGAACCTATCAACCACAGGACAGCAACTGCACAAATTATTATAGTCAAGTAAAATACCACATTTCCAAGAAATTCTTTTGGATTATCAGTAAAAGCATAAGCATAAAGTATGGTAAGGGAGATAACTATAGACAACAAGAGGAAAAAGACTTTCCATGGTGATAGTCTCCACTCTGCTATTGCCTCCGGCTTGTCAACAGGTACTTTATTGTATAGCAACTTTTTCAATTGGTTCTTCATGATTATCTCTCCTTGGAGGGGTGGTGGGAGAGGAGTGTGGAGGTGTGCAAAAGAAGGCGCCCCTCCCGCATACTGGGTGTTAACCAAAACTTGCGGCGGCTGGTGAGGAGGCATGGCAGACCGCAATAACCCAGCATGCAATTTCTTTATACTTTAGAATTTTTTAACTTTTTCGTCAGAACAGCTGCAGAAGCTATCAGAATTGCAATAATTGTGGGTATCCACGGAATTTCTGTTATTTTTTCCAGTTTTGCCATTACAACCATATCCTTTCTCAGATTTATCGTCACCTGATAGCTCTTGTATCCATCTGCTGTGAATACAAACCTGTAAGTTCCAACTGGTAACTTGATTTTTTGTCCATTTACAACATCCTGTGAAAATATAGGATTGTTTCTCTCATCATATATTGTAAGGTGAGCGGACATGACATTCATCTGGATGGTTACTGTTTTTGTGGATACAGATATACCACCACCCATAAAGCCAGCGCCGCCAGATGGAGCGGATGGTTGTTTTGCAACAAATTGTTCCAATGCACTGCTGTATTCTGTCCCATAATAAACTTTGGCTTTGAAGTAAAATACGCCTGTTTGTGTTAATGTCAAAGATACAGTTGTTGTAAAAGTATCTCCAGGATTGATTAGTTTTGATGCCGAGCCGACATCTATTGTATCTGGGTCTGTAAAGTCACCATCAATTCTCGGTGTAATCCAGTAGTAGTATGTATATTCTTGTGCTGTGCTTCCTTCATTTGTTATGGAGATTTTTGCCTTTATATCAGTTATTGTATTATCAATCACTTTAATCTTAACTTCTGGCGGATTGGATTCGAGTTCCCAGTAATCTATGTTTATCACAGTGTGGTTGTATAGGGTTGTTCTAACTATTGTCATCCACTGACCTGCTGGTTGTGAGGAGCTTGTTGTATATGAATATGAGTATCTTCCTGTTTCTTCGTGAGTCATTGGGGCATTGTAAACTATCAGGTTTCCGTTTGCATCGTAGAGGGATATAAGTGGGGCTGAATCTGCATCTATCATTTTTCCATCTCTATCAAAGACTGTGATTTGAGCATAGTATGTTTTGCCAGCAAGAATTTCGCCAAAGTTTGTGAGTTCCACTCTGAATGGTGGAGTGATGTTTGATACAGTTGTATTTATATTTAAGGTGGTCTGGTTGATATGAAGAACTATATTCTCTATATTATCTGCAAGATTGTATAGCATCGTTGCATTTATCGAATTCCATCTTGAATTGTTTATGTATTCTAAAATGTCTTTAATTTGGTTTTGTATATCATCAAAATATGATGCATTATATCCCTGCCATCTAGAGGTATTGATATAGTTCGAAATTGCTTTAACTTGTATTAGAAGATTGTACAGTTCATTTGCAGTATGGGTTGCCCATCTTGTTCCATTTATATAATCTGTAATCTGCTTTGTTTCATTTATGAGATTGTAGATTTGTTCTGCTGAATAACTTCCCCACTTTGAAATCAAGGTATCATAAGTTTGATGTGTTGTTGAGTTGATTTCTATACATAGGGTTTTAATATCGTTTGATATGGAATATAAATCATTGGCTGTCAATGTATCCCATCTGGTTGTGTTGATGTAGTCTGCTATTTGTTTAGCTTGATTTGATATATCATAAAGGTCTTGAGCATAATATGATGCCCATCTGGTTGAATTTATGTAATCTGCTATCTGTCTAGCCTGGTCTGAAACTGTATAAAGTGAAGATGCTGTATAACTGCCCCATTTATTCATTACATCAGCAAAGACATGGCTACCCCATCTGGTTGAATTTATGTAATCTGCTATCTGGTTGGTCTGTTGTTCCAGATTGTATAAGTCCTGTGCTGTAAGAAAACCCCATTTTGAAATCAAGGTTGCGTTGATGTAATTAACTGTCGAATTTATTTGTCGTATTAAATTGGTGGTTGTTGTTATGTTCAAATCTATATTGTTGAGTTTTGGAATAATTTCATTATCAATTTTGGATTTAATATACTGAACGGTGGCATTTGTAGCCCACCACTCATCTTCACTAAGAACGGTTATGACCATACTATCTTTGACAAACAGGTCTGGAACATTGCATTCTATCAAAAAGTCTCCTGTCTCGTCTGCAAACCACTCATAATAATAGTACCTTGTTGAACCCAATTTTACCATCGTCTGATTATCTACAACTTTAGTAGCTGATGGAAGTTTATATATATTGATTTTGACTACATATGGATTCTCTGCTTCCAGTGCAAAGATTATAGGTATGGTCGTATTAACTCGCTGAAGTTTGAATCTCGGGCTTATCATCTTTGAGTTTTCGGCGATTAACCTACCTATTGTTCCTGTTTCTTTTAAAACACCAACGGGTTGATTCCATATATCATAAGGAACTATGTATGGGAATTCGGCAGGCGGTGTAGATGGTTGTCCGTTCAGCCAGATTTCTTGTCCCCTGTAATCAATTTGACCTGTCCAGATTGCCATATCGTCGTCAATATAAACATAGGGGTAGTCGCCATCGCTCTTGATTTTGATTACCGCATAAGGTGCACCATCCTCTTCTGCTGTTCCAATAACTGCAAATGGTATCCATCGCTCTGCATAGTCTTCTGATGGGAATGTCCACTTTGCAGTTGGTTCTTCGTTGTAATCTATACCAAGCCCTTCTATGTAGATTTGAGGTAATTCATAGTCTGTTGCGTCTTCGAAGTAGGAGCGATTCACATAGATGTAGCCAACGTACTGGACTGGCTTGCCTGCCTGCACGTCTGTTAATCTGATTTTGTAATCGCTGAATGGTTCTCCGCTGATTTTTGGTTCGAGCCTTAAAGCGAAATTACCGTCACCTTCGGTTCTATATATCGTATCATCGCTATCAGTGTAATTACCAGTTCTGTGAACCTCACCGTACTTGTAGATTATCCAATCATTGTACTCAATCCCATTTCTACTTGTGATTCTTATTCTTGTTTGGTCTAACCAGTCGTTTCTATAAATGTCTTGAATATCTATTGTGATGTTGGAATAAGTAATGTTGTGATACCAATCGGTACAACCATCATCAATATCTATCGTAATTATCGAAAATGCATTCTCAATTGTAATATCATGAATATAATTATTTTGTGAGATTATGTCGCCAGCGTAGTAGAAACATCCTTGCAAGGATGTTTCGGTTGGCAAGTCATTAGAATCGTAGTATATGTTTTTGGCAGTTATGTTGTAAAATTCATTGCTCGACGAGCCAACAAGATATGCTACGTATCTTGAATTGAATACCACACCATCATGAATTTTGGAGCTGGAAGCAAGATAGAGATAGAGTGGATAGTTTGCCTGACACCAGAAGTTAGAGACATCAATGCTACCCGACTGAGATATTTGTATCGTGAAATATTGATTCAATCCCACCACATCAGTAATTGTCATATCTCTACATTTATAAAAAATGATAGCACCTTCTCCCCACGACCAACCAGATGACCTGCTATCGCATGTCGCTATCTTTTCTAACTGCCCGCCCCTTCTGTTTCTCAAATACGCATAGTAGCAGTTGTCTATAAGGACTCCCTTCAAAACATCGTTATGAGGATAATCTGACAATCGGATTTTCGGATTAAACCAGTCAATATAGATTGGATAACGCATGTATGCAAAGCGAACCCAATAACTCTTCCACCACCTAAGCCAGTAAACATAGCTTTCAGCTCTGTTAGATGTTGTTGAAATGCTGTCACCGTAAATGTTCACATTACGCCTTATTAACAATACCCTTCCACCAGCTTCGTGTATGTAGGCAAGGTTGGAAGTAAGAGTAATAGTTGTTTCATTGTTAACAGCATCATAGGATAGAGAAGCAATTTCATAGTAAGTGTGGTCTCTTTGATAATCGTTGTAGTGTCTTGTTGAAGAATATTTCCCTCCTCCTACTCTGATTTTATCTCCAACCTGCCAATCAGATGTAACATCTCCTTCGACCACAATCTGGTTGCTACCAGCAGAAACATCGTATTTCAAAATTGCATACCACTTTTCAATCGGAGAGCCGTAATGCTCAATTTTCATCCAAGAGGAATAGTAAGCGTATATTCCAGCTCTCCTGCTTGTGCCTTCGCAGTTGAAGAACCAGTTGACTGTTTTGTCTGCGGGGATGGGGTTTTCTTCGCTATCACCAATCTGCCAAGCAACTCTATCCCCTGCACTTATATACATTTTACCTTTGACTTCAACTGTTATATCTGAAGTGATGCTGGAAGGGATGTATAATCTACCTGTGGAAGCTATCCATAAGCTACCTTTATTGTTGTAGCTATTCAATCTATCTTTAGAAGGTGAGGTAGGTATGGTTACATATCCTACTGTCCAGTTTTGGTCTATGACAAGTTCATCAGTTATAACAAAAACATCAGAATCTGTTGGTGTGCCTGTTGTATTGGAATAGATGATTCTAAACGCATAATCGCTTACATCAGAATGCCATGAACTCCAGCTCGTATCTTTGCTCAATTGAAGCCATATACCACTGCCGCCAGTTCTGTAAATTCTAAATCTGTAGGAATTTGCAGTGTTGAGCGGATAAGATGTATCAAAGCGAAAATCTACCATATATTTACCTTTTTGCTTAACAGGTGGCATAGGCAAGTCATCAGGTATCGCAATCGTCTTGCTTCTTACAGTTGACCATGTGATACCCCCATCTGTTGATTCTTGCAATTCTACCGTGACTGTTCTATCGCTGTAGTCTGTGCTATCCCAAGGCAAATAAATACCAAGAATAACTCCTTTCAAATTCACAGCATTAGCAGGTGTAAACTGAATGTAGAGAGGAGAAGAAGACGTTCTTATTTCCTCATAACCTTTATGAGACCCTTTTTGATTGAATGGCCAGAGATAGTTTGTATCCCACTCTATATTGTCTGCTTTGTACCATGTAACTGAAGAGATATTTCCGCTATCTGCCTGAACCCACATCGTTGCTTTGCTGTTCACCGATAAATACAAGACAACAACGAAAACCAAGATTCCGAATAGAGCGATAGCAACGTGTCTGAAATTATGCTTTTCCATCCAAAAATTGGAATGGTTTGAGTTTATTTAACTTTATCGAGGGATTTTCCCATAAAGGGAAATTGAACTTTCAACATATCAGCTCGTAATAGTATCTCCCCCTCCCTCCATTGTTTAGTTTTACTCTCTTGATTTTCTTCTTTTCAACTAAATTCTTCACTGCCCTCAGATACTCTCCTCTGGTCAGGGGCATGATGTAAAACAATACTCTCAAACTTTTCCCGAAAATTTTCGGCTCAACCTGTATTTTACGATATGCTCTGAAAGATTTGATTTTAAAGTGCCTGAGAAATTTGATAAATACCTCCTGTATCGCCTCGTTCTTATGTTCTGATTTGACCTTGTAATTGTACAGCGACTTTAGAAAATTGAAATCTCTTTCAGTCAACCAAGTAATCTTTCCTTTGAGTGTTTTTTCCATCTCCGCATATGTATCATAGAATGTGTTATATCTCATATCTCACCATAGGCTTATCAGTTTTGGAGTGTAACGAATACGGGCATCTCCTTATTCGCCTAATATCGCCAGTAACTGCAATATCAACATAAGGCTTTTCAGTAGTATTTAAACTCATGGGAATCCTGTATTCCTCGCAAACCTCTCTCACAACCTTTACACAGAAATCTGGTTGAAATCTTCCCATCACAATAACATGAAATCCCCTGCTTGTATCCCATACCTGCGGATTATAACCTTTTTCTTTCAAGCCATCCGCAAGCCTCATGGCGTACTCCTTCGCCTGCCCCCTCTGTGAAAAATCATCAATGTCAATATCTGCAAATATATCAAAACCTGTTACGAAATCTGGGTCTCTGCCTTCAATCCAATCCATCCACTTCTGATTTATGATTCTTCGTGCTTCTTTGAGATTTTTTAATCCGCATGGGAGTTTTGGTAATTTTACGCTTGCATTTGATATGTATAAATCGAATTTGACGCCTGTTAATGCTCTATTTATCCAGTATTCGAGGTGTTCTGGTTTGAAGATTTTGAGTGGTCTGAGAGTTACGTTTCTATCTCTCAATCTTTTTATTGCCACGACCTCTCTGTATCTACAAAATTTGGCAATCTTTTCTATAGTTTTTGGGTTTGAGTAGTATACATCCCATCTCATCTTTTGCCTCCAATTTCCTTCAGCCATTCATCACAAAGCGGACAGGTTTTCTGATTTTTAGTGACCCACCATTCTTTCTGACAGTTAGGGCAATACCTCTTTATCCTTGGCTCTACCTTGATTATTTCTCTCGTTGTTGTAACCATTTAATCCCCTCTCCACCTTCTTGGGTCATTTGCTTCATCTACCAACTGCCTCAGTGTTTTCCCACCCCAATACTTATTTTGCTCCACATACATTTTGTGGAGTATCTCCACTGTCTCAGCCGTGGATGGTTCGTCAACATTCTTATTTATCAATTCTCCCAGCTCAATTTTGATTGTGCTGTATCTATACTCGTCTTTCCAATCAACGTCGGGATACTTCTTTCTCAACCAATCAAGACCTGCAACAAGAGAGATTCCTTTCACTTCAAACTCATATTCATTGCCCTGCTCATCCACAAGGATTATGCTCTCAATTTGCCTGTATTCTTCCTTCTTCTTACCTTCAAGAATTTCCTTTAAATATTTATTTTTGATTTTGGCTCTCAATTTCATCCCAAACCCTCCGTCGCCATACGCCTTCCTTCATCTGGAATAGAATATCATAACTACCACCTATCAACTCGTATCTCTTCTTGCTGTATTCCATTCTTTTTTTGCAGTCTCCATACTGCTCTCTTATCTGAAAGTTTTCTTCTGCTGAAATGTCTCTATCATAAATGAGTTCGAGATGATAACCATGTTTTGTTTGAAAGACCAGAACCTGTGTTAAGCCATTTTGTTTCTGTTCTTTCAGGATTTTTCTTTTTAACTCTATCACGGAAGGAAGGTTGGCGTAATCGAGGTCTATACCTATTCTGCTCATATCGCCCCCCACATTTTTTTCCTTCGTTCAAAGGATTCTTTTTCTGCTTCTCCAAGTATTTTTAGTAACTTCTTTGATGTTTTGGGGTCGAATTCGCTTATATCTAAAACCTTTTTTTTGATTTCTTTCTTCTTTGCCTTTGGTATTACTTTTACTTCTACGCCCCATTTTCCTTGTATTGTAACGATAATATGGTTCTGGGTCTCTTTTGCATCTATGATTTTTCCTTCCTCATCAGACGTATATCTCATTTCTATCACCATCTGTAAAAGCTGATGCCGCCGCATCGTGTACCATAAAATGTACTCGTGTCTTTACACTATCCAAAACGCCAACCACGAGAATCGGCGGCAAATCCGATGATGTGCAGACATCCATTATCTCTCTGTAGAGCTTTTGCGCCCTCTCAAGCAACTCCAAAGCGTCTATTTTCTCCCATTCCTGCTTATCCATCTAATCATCCCTCCGCAACAACCCCTCTTTTTCCAGCCCTTTCTGAATGAGTGTTCGTATTGCTTCACTCTCGGTACAAACAGATGGTGTTGTTTCCATATACTTTATTACCAAGCTCCACAACTTCCTCGGCAATCGGACGGTTTTTCTTATTTCTGTCATACTACAACATAATATAGTATGACATATATATACTTTTTGTTAATCTATACCCTTTTTTTGGCAACCTATCCAGTCATCTAACCTCCTCTGGATTTTTTCGTCAATTTGTTCATCTATTATTTCTCTCAATTTATCGTCAAATAGGTAATCTATGAGTGTGTCAACCCTATTAGCATATCGTCTTGGTTCAAGAATGATTTTAACAAATTGATTATCCCAGAATACCCATCCTATGCCGTATAGAGCCAAGAGAAAGATTTGCTCAACATCCCATGCACGGCAATTTGTGGCTATATACATGTAATCTACAAATTCTCGTCTGGCTATTGCTTGCTTGATTACCTTGTTTAAATCACTTTCTTTGAATTCTACTCCTATCAGAATATCTTCTCGTGTTCTGTGTTCTGGTCTCTTAGATTTTATATGCAGGTATATCAGAAGGTCAAATTCTAATCCATTTAGTTTTTTTCGTGGAAAAACATCTATATCTTTCATTAGATTGGCATATGCTCTGTTTTGATGGTATTCTACTATTCTCTCCACCACGGCATACGCCTGCCGCTCCTCCTTGTTCGCATGTTCTTCAAGCCATTTTTTGTATTCCTTGAGATTCATCTATAGAGTCTCCTTTCTGTTGTATAACTCTATTCTCCACCTTTTCTTTTTAAAATCCCATTCCTCTCTAATTACTGCTCCACATGGGCATTCCCATTCGCCTTTTTTTCTATCGTAGTACCAATCTGCTGGTCTCAATTCTTTTCCGCAATTTGGGCAGTACATCAAAATCCTCCCACATTACCTAACTTAGTCTGAACATATTTAATCATCTTGGACTCTTTTCTTGCCTCCTGAAGTGTTGTTATCAAGGTATTTTCAACCTCTTCAAAGACATCTATGCTATCTGGTATGTCATCTAAGGGATATTTTGATTGGTACATCGCTATTATTGAACTGAATAACCTGTTGGGGTCTATAAATTCTATCTTCGCTATCCTCTCTTCTCTATCAACAAGCGGGTCTGGGTCAACGCCTTCCAAAGGTTTCTGTATGGATGCAGTTTCATCGTCTATACACTTTAGAAGTAAAGCATAATACTCCAAATCCAATTTTTCCAATACTTCTTGCATCAATGAAAGCACCTTGTTTGATTTAGTTTCGAGCATTTCTCTTATGTTTCTTCTTGTTTCATAGACAAAGTCCCTGCCAATCAGCTCCAATGTTCTTGGGTTTACCTTGTTTTTGGTTTCGCCAAAGAAAATCATACAGGTTATTGCATATCCCCACAATCTCAGTGTCGCCAAGTAATTTGTAACCATTGTTTCTAATTTTACTCGCAAGGGCGTATCTCTGGTTATGCCGTATTTTCTAACAATCTCCCTTGGTATCTCTGCCCTGTATGCTTCGATTGTTTTTGGGTATCTTGGTGTACCCGGCAACATCACTGGTCTTTCTGGTATCCTTATCCATCTTCCATCCTTGTATATCTTTATCAGCGTAGCACGTAGTGGTGTACCACGCCTTTTGACCCAATTTGCTCCAGCTCTGATTGCTATTCTCGGCAGTTTTTCTCCCTTGTAGGTATAATAAGTCCATCTAAAAACATAAATCTGGTTTATTCTATCGCCCATCACTTCATCCTCTGGTGGTATCGTTAAGTATAGTGGTACTCGTCTTTTCACCTCTCTTTTTGCAGTAGTTTCAAAAACATTCGGTTCTACCTCTACAATTTGATTGGTTTCCTGCATTGCAGTTATGAACATTTCAATGTCTTCATCTGTTTTGAAGTATTTTGAGAGTTTATCGAATAATTCTTCTCTTGT
>Ga0190315_1000999_pt1 | contig 12213 bp, 8 predicted proteins | sample 48701101_MG_FD_161673 | JGI IMG/M metagenome (GOLD analysis project Ga0190315, IMG submission 161673) | Hydrothermal vent sediment bacterial communities from Southern Trench, Guaymas Basin, Mexico - 4870-11-0-1_MG | ecosystem: Environmental > Aquatic > Marine > Hydrothermal vents > Sediment ...
GCATTAAAGCCAATAACCGATAAGAGCATTGCGTTAATGCCAAGACATAGGTTTTCTTTCTGATGTTTTTAGGAAGATGATCGTAAATGTCTATAGATGTCTGTAGTAACTATGGAAATTATAACGTAAACGTATTGCATTTCTTTTAAATCTGTTGTAGTTTGCAGTATTTCAAAATCCTAAGTACTGGACAAAAAATTTTGTAATATCATTGTTTTTATTGACGGCATTATAGAGACACTCTATTTATAACTCAATAATTGACAACGTTTTGTACAGAGATCAAAATCACGCAATCCGAGTTTGAAAAAATTCGCTTTTTTCTGATTATCACTGTTGAAAACTCTAACCATAAGAATTTTATCTGATTCTAACGGATGAAAGTTGATATAGCGTTTCCCGATTGAATGAACCGAAGGTCAGCGAAGCTAAGTACAAATTTGATTTTAGTTCCAAATTTATTTTGCGGCCGGATTTATTTTCAAACAAAATTTATTTTGTGGCCGGATTGATTTTCCAAACAAAATTTATTTTGCGGTTCGATTTTCTTAATATAACTGTACGTCATGAGATCGGGAAACGCTATATCTATATTAATACGCCAACCCAAAAGGGGTTTTCAAGCTAAAGTTTAGCTTCGTTAAACTTTAGCCTGAAAATGTGAAACTTCGTTCTTCGCTACGCGAGATCATAGCCCCAGGCTCCGCCCTCATCGTTAGACATAAGTCAAAAATCGTCAAAAGTAGAGGCTCGGTGGGTATAGCGAAGCTCTACCCACCCTACAAAAAATGACCTTTAAAATCAAATATTTAAAGACTTATGTCTAACGATGAGGGCGGAGCCTGGGGTTCCTATAAATTTGTGGGATACCAGAAAAATGCTATGAAAACAATCTATTGTCGGTTAAAACATCGTGTTTCAAAGGGACATTGGACACAGAGAACAGCACCGCTTCTTTTACTGGGATTGTCGCTAGGCAGTGTGAGTGCTGATACGCTGAAAGCGGCTCGGACTTTTGAGGGCCATACTGATTCGGTTGAGTCTGTCGCCATATCGAACGATGGTAAACAGATTCTCTCTGGCAGTTATGACAACACGGTGAAAATGTGGCATATCGAAACGGGAAAGATTATCCACACTTTTAAAGGGCATTCCGATTTTGTGATGTCCGTCAATTTTTCTCCTGATAGTCAAGAAATCTTGTCAGGGAGTGCGGATAATACTTTAAAACGGTGGGATACCAAAACGGGAAAAGAAGTTGACACTTTCCAAAGGAATATTGGGTGGGTTTATTCAATCGCCCTATCAAACCAGACGAACCGTGCCATCTTGTCAGGAAGCCGCGATAATACGCCTAGACTGTGGAATACCTTGAATGGATCAGAAATTGACACTTTTCAAGGGCATACCAACGGGGTTTATTTAGTCGCCATATCAAACGATGCGAGCAAAGCGTTATCGGCGAGTGAGGAGGGTACCTTGAAGGTGTGGCATGTCGAAACGGGCAAAGAAATCCACACTATCAAAAACAACGATCATGTTTGGTCTGTCGCTTTTTCGCACGATGGTAGTCAAATCCTATCGGGGGGTGAGAAAGGCACAGTGAAGCTCTTCGATAGTGAGAGTGGTCAAGAAATTCGCTCCTTCAAAGGGCTTAGTGGGCGAGTTTATTCGGTTGCTTTTTCTCCAGACGCGAGTAGAGTCGTCTCAGGAGGACATGATGGCACAATTAAGGTATGGGATATTAACAGCGGAAATGAGATTCACACGCTTAAGGGGCATACCGATATTGTCTCATCAGTTGTTTTTTCGCCTGATGGTAGTCAAATCCTATCGGGTAGTTATGACAACTCATTGAAATTGTGGCAGATGCCAACTGCTGAATGCAGTACGCTTTCTTGCATACATCTTGAAGGTTTGGAAGAAAAGCCTTACCCGATTGGCGAGACACTCAAGGTGAACTTGGTCGAAAGCGGAAGCCGTTCGGCTCCATTTGATCTTTGGGTTGCGATTGTCACACCGATGGCCGATTGGTTCTATATGACTGCCTTACCGTCAGAGCCATATAGCCTTAAGCCACAGCTTTTCAAAACGTCTATAGAAAGTGCCGTCAAGACTCACGAGTTATTCAGTTTTAACGTGCAACCTGAGATGGGTGGAAAGTATATCATCTATGCCGTTTACGTTGATCTTGGGAAAAATCCTTTGCCCATCGAGATGGGCGGTGATGGTGAGGCCGTTTGGCAATCAAATCTTGCTGCCGATGTGATAACGCTAATTGATGATATAGCCTTTCCCGATTGAATAAAGTACATTTATATTTAAATTCGCCGCGGCAAAATAAATTTGGAACGAAAAGAGCAAAGCTGCAAAATAAATTTTGCACTCCAATTGCGCAGCTGCAAAATAAATTTTGCACTAAAATCAAATTTGTACTTAGCTTCGCTGACCTTCGGTTCATTCAATCGGGAAACGCTATAAATAATCGGACAAATTAATGATTTTATTGTTGGGTGGGTAGAGACGCATTGCCATGCGTCTCTACACCAAAAGTACGATTTTATGACCACTTCATCTATCAGCCGTTTACAGTTTTTACGCGGTGATTTCCGCAATAAACAACAACCATTACGCCCACCGTGGGCGAGTAGTGAAGCCGAATTTATCACAAATTGCAAGCGTTGTGGTGAATGTATTAAAGTGTGCCCTGAGACTATCTTGGAGAAAGGGCGCGGGGGTTTTCCCCAAGTCAATTTTCAGCACGGTGAATGCACATTTTGTGGTTTGTGCGTAGAACGATGCCCTAACGCTGCCTTGCAACGAACAGATAAACCACCTTGGCGACTGAAAGCACATATTGAAGCGCATTGTTTAGCTAAACGTGGCGTTATTTGCGTGACTTGCGGCGAAAATTGTGAAATTGAAGCTATTCGCTTCCAACTGGCTCGCGTGGCTATTCCAGAAATCAAGCTTGAAAAATGCAACGGCTGCGGGGCCTGTTATCAAACGTGTCCAGTCACGGCGATAAGCATTCGGGAATGGTGAATGGGGAATGAAAAATGAAAAAAGGGCAACTTTGAAGGGGTTTTCAGCTTTGAAAAAGCAAAACGCCTTACGAAATAGTGTTTGAAAGACGCACTTTGTCAAGCTCATTCCCAATTCTCAATAACAGAGAAACTATGAATATTTCAGGTGTGCTAGTACATGCTAGGCCAGATCAGGTTGATCAAGTAGAAAAGCAGTTGACGGCAATACCGGGGGTAGAAGTCCACACGGTTACCGAAAATGGACGCTTGGTGGTTACCGTTGAACAAGACAACGACAAAATGATAGCCGATACCGTACTGAATATTCATAACTGTCAAGGCGTACTTTCCGCTGCAATGGTTTATCAATACGGTGATGATACTGACGAATAAGAGTAATTCAATATGAAACTCACAAGACGAGATTTTATTAAAGCTAATGCTGTCGCGGCGACTGCCGCTGCTGCTGGGATAACGCTTCCCCAAACCGCATTGGCTGACTCAACAGATGATATCCGTTGGGATAAAGCACCGTGCCGATTTTGTGGTACGGGTTGCAGTGTATTGGTTGGGACTAAAAATGAGCGGGTAGTCGCCGTTAAGGGCGATCCAGAGTCGCCTGTCAATCAAGGGCTGCTTTGTATTAAAGGTTACTTTTTACCCAATATTATGTACGGTAAAGATCGTTTGACTCAGCCCTTGTTGCGTATGAAAGGGGGTCAATATGATAAAAATGGGGAATTTACGCCTGTTTCTTGGGATGAAGCCTTTGACATCATGGCGGAAAAATGGAAAAAAGCCCTCAAAGATAAAGGGCCAACGGCCGTGGGTATGTTTGGTTCTGGACAATGGGCCGTATGGGATGGCTATGCTGCGGTCAAGCTGATGAAGGCAGGCTTTCGTTCTAATAATATTGAGCCTAATGCACGTCATTGTATGGCTTCGGCCGTCGCCGCTTTTATTCGTACCTTCGGCGCGGATGAACCGATGGGCTGTTACGATGATTTAGAACAGGCCGATGCCTTTGTGTTATGGGGTGCTAACATGGCCGAGTGTCACCCTATTTTGTGGGCGCGTCTCACAGATCGTCGCTTAACGGCACCCCATGTCAAAGTCGCGGTATTGTCTACTTTAAAAAACCGCAACTTTGATTTAGCCGATCTTGGCATCGTTTTTACGCCACAAACCGATTTGGCCATTCTTAATTATATTGCTCACTACATCATCGAAAACAATTACGTCAACGAAGATTTTGTGAGTCAACATATTAAATTCCTGATTGGTAATCAGGATATTGGTTACGGCCTACGGCCTGAACACCCAAAAGAACAGGCTGCGGAAAACGCAGGGGCAGCGGGCGGTTCCAAAGAGGCGACTTTTGAAGACTATAAGGCATTTGTTGCTGAATACACGCTAGACAAAGTTCACGAACTTTCTGGCGTACCCAAGGAAGACTTAGAAGCCCTTGCTCAAATCTACGCTGATCCTGATATTAAAGTCGTCTCTTACTGGACAATGGGTTTTAACCAACATAGTCGTGGCACTTGGGTTAATCAACTGTGTTATAACGTTCACTTGCTAACGGGTAAAATCGCCGAACCAGGTAATGGGCCCTTTTCTTTAACGGGACAACCGACAGCTTGTGGCACCGCCCGCGAAGTGGGCACTTTCGCGCACCGCCTCCCAGCGGATTTAGTCGTCGCGAACGCAGAACATCGCGCCTTTTCTGAAAACATCTGGCAATTGCCCGAAGGTACGCTCAACGGAGTGCCGCAGTATCATGCGGTTTTGCAAAGTCGTATGCTTAAAGAGGGCAAAATCAATGCCTACTGGGTGCAATGCAATAACAACTTGCAAGCCGCAGCTAACCTGAATGAAGAGGGATATCCGGGCTATCGTAATCCAGAGAACTTCATTGTCGTTTCCGATCCCTATCCTACGATCACCGGCATGGCTGCAGATTTGATTTTACCGACGGCTATGTGGGTAGAAAAAGAAGGGGCTTATGGTAATGCTGAACGGCGTACCCAGTTCTGGCGGCAACAAATCAAGGCGCCGGGCGAATCGAAATCGGATTTATGGCAAGTCGTTGAATTTTCCAAGCGATTCAAAGTAGAAGAAGTCTGGGATCAAGAATTGCTTGACAAAAAACCAGAATATCAGGGTAAAACGCTATACGACATTTTGTTTGCGAATGGTGCTGTTGACCAATATCCCGTGCAAGATGTGATGGATGCAGAGGGTAACCGTTACGACAACGACGAAATGGCCGATTTTGGCTTTTATCTTCAAAAAGGCCTTTATGAAGAGTATCGCCGCTTTAGTTTAGAGGGCCCCAAAAAAGGGCATGAACTCGCTGAATTTGATGATTACCATAACTCGCGTGGCTATCGCTGGCCAATCACTTATAAAGACGGGGAAATCCGTGAAACCCTTTGGCGTTACCGTGAGAGTAGCAGTGATGATGATGGTTATGACATCATCGTAGAAAAGGGTGCAGGGATACAGTTTTATGGTAATGCCGATGGCAAAGCGAAAATCTTTGCATTACCTTATGAACCAGCAGCAGAGGAGCCAGATGAAGAATATGATTTATGGCTTTGCACGGGGCGCGTGTTAGAACACTGGATGGCAGGCTCTATGACGCGGCGTGTTCCAGAACTCTACCAAGCTTATCCCGATGCCATAGTCGAGATGCATCCCAAAGATGCCAAAAGGCGAGGCTTACGACGGGGAATGCCGGCAAAAATGATGACGCGACGTGGTGAAATTATCATCAATGTTGAAACACGGGGCAGAAATAGGCCACCAGAAGGGCTCGTTTTTGTCTCGTTTTTTGATGCGGGCTGTCTAATCAACAAATTAACCTTGGATGCAACTTGTCCAATCTCAAAAGAAACCGACTTCAAAAAATGTGCGGTTAAAATTGAAAGGGTTTAAGGATTAAAAAAGGTTATTTAACAACTCTCATCGTTATACATAAATCAAAATGTAGGGGGCCGGTAACGGGTTTTTAAAGCCCCCCATCTGTAGGGGCAATCCCTTGTGGTTGCCCTTAATTCTTGTAGTTGCCCTTAATTCTTGTGGTTGCCCTTAATTCTTGTGGTTGCCCTTAATTTATTAGAGGTGTGTTAGAGATCGAGGAGAATACACTGTGAAAAAGTCATTCGTGTTTGGATTAGTTTTTGTTTTAGGAACATTATCTTATGTTCCTCAACTCGCCTTTTCGGAAGAAGAGGGCAAAGTGGAATCATTGCGTGGTGATCACCCCATTTCAGAATTATCCGCAATAACAGAGTGGAAAAGGGTGCCTTCTGATTTCCAGACATTTTTACCCGCTTATGAACAGCAAGCACCGCTTATTCCCCATTTTATTGAAGGGTATAAAATTACCCTGGAAGGTAACAAGTGTTTGACTTGTCACACAAAAACACTGAGCCCAACCCATTTAAAGGATCGCAATGGCAAGGTATTGGACACGGTAGATAATAGGCTTTATTTCTGTACGTCGTGTCATGTTTCTCAAGTCGATGCCCAGCCGCTGATAGATAACACCTTTGAATCTGCCAGCGACTAAAATATTTGATTATTTCTGATTGTAACGGATTTTGGGGACACCATTAAATAATGAGGCTTTTTTCTTATTTTAAATAAACAAAATTCGTTATAGCGTTTCCCGATTGAATGAAGTACAAATCATTATCGTTCCCAATTTATTTTGCGGTTTTTTTCGTTCCAAATTTATTTTGCGGTTTTTTTCGTTCCCAATTTATTTTGCGGATCGATTTTCTTAATATAACTGTACGTCATGAGATCGGGAAACGCTATATAATCAGGAAAATTCAACTCTGAATAACTGATCGCTGTTAATTCTACCTTTAAAAATAAGGCGTTATCCATGATTTATAATTTTGTAGCAGAACAAACAGAAGCCGGATTAGACTTTGATATCACTCTTGATCAAGATAAAAGAGTCTATTGCTTTATTGGTGACAACGCGGTTGGTAAAACGCACTTGCTTGAAAATATGGCAAGAACACTGCTTTATTGTCATACTCTTTTTACTGAACAAAATACGCACAACTACTCAGGTCTTTTTTTTAAAAAAGAGATTTATGAAAACATAAAGGATTTATCTTTGCGGTTAGCCGCAGGGGATATGAGTCTCAATGAAACCAAAATCAAAGACAAAGCAGCATGGGATGTGATTGTATTTGAGCAGCTATCCAATAAAACGCTTAATGTGACAATTGACAAACCCATCGTTTTTGTCGGAGCGAAAAACAGAGGCTATACCCAAAATGTAGATAAAAATCACATCAAAATTTTGGGTAATCAATTTGAACGGTTTTTGGAAGCTTTTCTGAGAAGCTTTAACTATATGAATGGAAAAGCACTGGAAGGGATAGAAATCGCAGATTGGTTTAATTCAAGACTGATTATCAATCCAAACTTTGTTCCTCAACATAAAAAGCGCGTTTTTGAGGTTGAAATGGTTTTCAAGTTAATGCAAAAACTCGAACCGCGTTTAAATTTAATGACTGAAAAGGATGGCATCAAAACCCACTTAAATATTCAATTTGATGAGGGCAAATTGTATATAGACTCCGTGCCAATAGACAAACTTTCAACGGGTTTTGTTTCCATTATCAAACTTTTTCAAGAGATAACAGGCGCTTATGGTGGATGGAGCGGTTTTGGGAATGAACAAGAATTAAGCCAAGTTGAAGGCCTCGTATTTATTGATGAAATTGAATCGCACATTCACCCCAAATGGCAATATCGCATTATTTCACTACTGAAAGACTTTTTTCCAAAGACGACTTTTTATATCGCCACCCATTCTCCGGTAATCGTTTCTACAACTGATGAAGGCGAAGCTTATGAATTAATCAGAAAGGGAAGTCAAGTGACGGCCCATCAATTAGGCAATCCGAAAGAATGGTATTTAAACGATGTTTTTGCTCAGGGTTTTATTTTCGAGCGCCCTTAACCTGTTTCTGTTGTTCTTCACCATCCCACTCCCCCAAAAATAGGCAACACCTTTAAACCTTCAATCTTATAAAAATCAAAACTTCTTTGCTATTTTCAAACCAAATTGATTTTCGCGAAGGCCTTTCGTTCCAAATTGATTTTCGCGAAGGCCTGAATGGCTAAGTACTGAAGCACAAATAAACAGGTATTTTACAACCAAGGGCATGCCCCCTTTCTTGTTTTTTAAATACCTGAAAATTTATGGTTCAGTACTTAATAAAAATCCTATCAGGCTAAGCAATCATAACCAATGCCCAATCAACAAAAACGCTGACCAATAACGAGGATGTTGCCAACTGCGATATCGCTTTAATAACCTGAGTTGGGCTTGTTGCATGGCTTGGGCTTTGGGTTGCTGTTTCTCTATCAATTCTTGATAAAAGCTTTTGAACAGATAATAAGCAACATCCTCTCTGACTGACCATAATGTCGCGATAGCACTACGCGCTCCGGCTTTGTAGGCCACGCCAGCGAGGCCTAACGCGGCTCGTTCATCCCCTTTAGCCGTTTCACAAGCACTCAAGGTGAGCAATTCAAGAGGAATCTCGCTGTATTGCTTGGGCGCAATGAGTTTTTCTAATTGATTCAGACTCAATTTTTCGTTGTAAGTCACAATGAAGCTGTCACTCACTTTGGGTGAAAATTGGGCATGGGAGAAAACATGGGTTATGGTGTGAGGGGTATGCAATGCTTGGGAAAGGTTTTTGAGGATAAAGTTTCTGCCTTTCAGGGTGGTGATGGGGCCAAATGTTTTCTCAAACTCATATTGCATTGGGGTGACGTATTGCTGGATGGGTGCAAAATCGGGGTGGTTGGATGCCGTTAAGGCACTGTATAAGAGTTTTGGAGAGAAAGCCTGAGTTGTGGGCTGAGTGATGCTCATATTGGGCGTGATCGCTAGGGCATATTTCTCAATCAAGAATTGCTGGCCATCATGTAGCACAGCCATTGGGATTGAATAAAGTGGGCCATCCGGCACGAAAACTAAGGTGTGAATGTCGTTTGATAATGCCGGTTCAAGGGGACGAATTAACCAATCATAGAGTTTTTGGGCAGAAACACGATAGCTGTGATCTTCTGGACAAGTTTGACAGTTCAGTTGAGTGGCTAAAGTATTGATAGTTTGGGTTAATTGCTTGGGAGTAGCGGGAACTGTTTTATGGAATCGTTGTGCTTGGGGTAAACTGATCAAGAGTTCTACCCGGTTGGGTAGGAAAATGGGGTAAATGATAGCCGTGTGCAATGGATCAACTTGCTCCAAATCCATAGTGGGTTTAGTGCAATCGTCTTGAAAATAATCTTGCAATTCTGCGGTTTTGAGTTGATCCATCGTTTGCAAGGCCGTTTTAAGCCACTCGTTTTTTGCCGTTTGCAGCCCTTCTGACTGTTGCAAGAGTAATCCGACTAATTCTGTGAACAGGGGTTTAAGCACTTCCCTGAACTCGGAGCGTTCGCCGTTGGGATAGCGTTCACGGTAGATTTGGGTGAGATGATGGCGGATAGTTGTCAGTTTTCGGATGGCGGCTTGATAGGCGATAATCGCACTGTGGTGTTCACCTAAAGCCTGAAATAAACGGCCGCGTTGCCATTGCAATTTATAACGCCAGTAAGGGGCATTTAACAAATTGAGCGATCTTAATGCTTGATCATTGAGTTGTAATGCTTCTGAATAACGGCGTTCATAAGCGTACAATGCTGCTAATTGGCCGAGTATTGCCGACTGATGGGTGCTGCTGGTGGTTGCTAATTGCTCTTGCAGGGATTGATAAATGGCTAATATTTCCGCTTTTGTCATCCCCTTTTTGAAAGAAGAGGGTTGGGGTTTTTTTAACATATCCTCTATATCGGCATCGGAAAGAGAGTCGGCTACTACAAAATGGCTATCATCTCTGGCCGATTCGACACAGCTTTTTGCGAGCAAGCTTCCAGCATCGACTAGGGTTTGGGTTAATATGACTAAGCTGTTGCTGAAGTTTTCCTCGCCAGCCGTGATGTGTACTTCACCGTCTATGCCTAATTTGGAAGACGCATCTAAAAGACTGTCACTTGATGGGATAAAGTTTTCAGCGGTAATATTGATATTACCACCTTTCCCAACATTCGCTTTAGCGAATATTTGACCTTGATTCAGCGTAAACCAGGTAGGATTATTGATGCTAATATCACCTGCATTATCATCTAGTTCATCACCTTCCACTTGCGTTGTCAGTTGGCTGTGAGTCATAAACAGATTATCTCTGATTTGCAAGTCAATTTGTCCACCGCTTGCTTGAGTAGCCTTAGTGATTATGCCAGCATTATTCATCGTTAATGCCCCGCCAATATCTAGCTTCAGATTACCTGCATTACCTAAACTGGTACTCCCCACAGAAATGGCACCGCCATCACGCATATCCAGATATTGGGTTTTCAAAGTCACATCACCGCCAATACCGTCATTTTCGGCAGTACTATAAATCCCCCCTAAATAATTTTGATAAATAATCGGTTGTGCATAACCTATCGTTTTCTCATCAGCAGGTATGCCAGTAATCAAGACTGAATCAGTTGCATCAATAAAGAGATTACCCCCTTTACCTGATCCACTGCCTTCATTACTGGCATCAATATCAGCACCGTTGGTGATTTGTAACTGATTGATATTAATGGAAATGTTACCGGCATCACCTTCACCTTTGGTTAAAGTTTGAATGCTTGCCCAATTATCTAAATTAAGAGAATGTGCCGCAATCTGAATCGCATTACCGTTTCCACTCGCAAAAGCACTGCTGGCGATACCGCTAGGATTCTTATCGCCATTTTTTTCGAGATAACCATTTATATGGATGCTTTCAGCGTTAATTGTCATTGCACCTGCTGTACCGTTGCCCATGCTACTGGTATTGATCTGTGCGCCATTATCCAGTGTTAAGTAATTCGTATCTATATTGATCTGACCCGCATCACTCTCACCAAAAGTAATCGCCTGCATTTGAGCATCATTCATACGAATAGATTGACGCGCTGATATCTTTAGTGTTCCGCCTTTGCCATTCGTTAGAGTAGATGTTCTGATAACCGATTTTTCCTTCATTTTCAATTGATTAGCTTTTAGAACAATATCGCCCCCTTGTCCTCCTCCTAACAAATTTGAAATGACTTGTCCTCCGTTAGATAAATCGACTTGCTCTCCTTCTAAAATAATTTCTCCTGAGTGGCCTCCTGTTGTTAGCATTCTAATTTCTGAATTATCAGTCACTTGTAAATTTTTTGTGAAGATTTTAATATCACCGGTTCCTGTTTCACCCAGCGTTTGAATATGACTATCCCCTTTCAAAAAAAATTGTTCGCTTTGTATGACTATTGTTCCGCTTTCCCCCGATTGTGTATTCGTCTGTAAAAAACTATCCTCTTCTATTGTGAGTTCACCAAACAGGGTAAGCGTGTTCTGAGTCACATCCGAACGCATGATTTCACCATCAGAAGCGGCGCTGATTATTTGAAGACGACCTTTAGGTGCAGATAAACGGCTATGACTGATTTGTATCTGATTACCGCCTATCACGGCTAATTCTTCACCTTCGCCCACGGTGGCATAACCCTGATTGGTAAAACCATTGAAACTGATATTGCCAGCTTGATTATCTAAAAATCCAAACGCTTGCACAGGTGCAACGGTTAAAACAGGTGGTGTTAAGCGATTTGCCTCAAATCGCAACCCATCAGCAAAACGTAAATAATCCGCACTGCTGAGGTAAAAAGAACCTTGGATATCTATACGGGCATTCTGGCCTAACATAAAACCATTAGGATTCAGCAAATACAAATCAGCATCAGGAATATTTGATATTAATATGCCATCTATACGTGATAAACTGCCACCCGTCACTCGCCCAATGATATTTGCCACACTATCAGGCCCAGTAAAGGTGGCAATTTCACCCTGATTAATATTAAAGACTCCAAAGCTATGAAAGAGATTGGCACCCATGACAGCGCCTTGATTGGCATCAATCCTATAATTTGGCCCTTCTAATTCCATCCCTGAACCTAGTACACTGTCAAGGTTGTTTTGATGGGTAAAAAAAGGTTAAATATAAAAAAATTTCTGGAGATAAATATAATGGCTAAAAAATATATTGTACAGCTATCTTTTGAGGAACGAGATGAATTA
>Ga0190315_1001000_pt1 | contig 12204 bp, 10 predicted proteins | sample 48701101_MG_FD_161673 | JGI IMG/M metagenome (GOLD analysis project Ga0190315, IMG submission 161673) | Hydrothermal vent sediment bacterial communities from Southern Trench, Guaymas Basin, Mexico - 4870-11-0-1_MG | ecosystem: Environmental > Aquatic > Marine > Hydrothermal vents > Sediment ...
TTCGCTTGGTTAGAAAAATGTCACAGACTTTGGAAAAATTGTGAACGCAAACTAGACACTTCTGCTCAAATGGTGGTTTTAGCCTTTATTTCTTTACTCATGAAAAGATATTGAACAGGTTCTTAGCGTGAAAAAAAGATCACATACTTGATGATCAAGTTATAACGACAAGGATTATTTATGAAAGGATTAGATCATAGGCTTTATGAGTTCGTTATGTGATTTGAGTGAGCATTTATACAAGGATTATTATCCTTTATTATAAACAATCCTTGTAGTTATATTCTTAAATCGTAGGCGTGAACAACGCCCGAATAGCGGCAATACCCTGTGCCCCATGTGCCCAGGCTTGGGGCTGATGTTCTGTTTTCATCCCACCTAATGCAAAAACGGGGCAATGGGCTTGTTCGGTTAATTGAAAAAATTTAAACCAGCCAAGGGGCAATGCCTCGGGATGAGAAAGCGTTGCTTGCACGGAACCCAAAACCATAAAATCAATGCCAATACGATTTGCTTGCTCAATGTCTGCATCAGTATGACAGGAGGCGGCTACCCATAAATCGGCCTTTAAAGGCCGTTCTGTGTAGGCCCATAATCGTTCACTGTTTAAATGTACACCATTGGCGCCGACAGATAAAGCGATTTTGGGTTCAGCATTAATTAATAATACGGCATTATGGCGATCACATCGCGTTAACACTTTTTCAGCGTAATGACAATAATCACGTTCTGAAAGCGCTTTAGATCGTAATTGTACTAAGTTTATGCCTTGATCTAAAGCGGCCTCTAGGCGATAAAAAAACGTTTTCTCTTTTAGAGAGGCCGGTTCAGGGGTAATCAAATATAAGGTTGGCAGTTGTATCGCGGTAATAATGGGGGCATTAGCGGCGGGAAAGTCATTATTTTTCAATACATTAGGTGAACACCATTGTACGGCTTGGCCCTCGTGCCCCCACGCTTTCCCGCGCCATTGTTCAATACGAAAGACATCTAACACTATTTTTTTATCAGGATAAGTGTGGAAGACGCGGATAAGTGGGCGAGATTGTTGTACCACAATGCCTATTTCTTCTTGTAATTCTCGTGCCAACGCTTGTTCAGCCGTTTCGCCTTTTTCACATTTACCGCCGGGAAATTCCCATAAACCGCCTTGGTGAGTTTGCTTAGGGCGACGCGCTATCAAAACGTGATCTTGGGCGTTAGAAATAACGCCCGCGACAACGTGTAAAAATTCGTTCATGAGTAATATTGACCCATCTCACGCCAAGGCGCAAAGGCGCTAAGTATTATTCTTGGCGTTCTTTGCGGCTTTGCGTGAAATTAAATTAAAATTAAGTACGATATTCCGCATTGATGCGAACATAATCGAATGACAAATCACTGGTGAAAACGGTTTCTTGATAATCGCCGCGCCCTAATACAACACGGATAGGAATATCGGTTTCAGACATCACTTGCTCTCCTTGTTCTTCAGTGTAATCCGCTGCAACGCCCCCTTTTTCGACAATGCAAATGTCACCGAGATAAATTTGCACGGCATGAATATCAAGATCGTTGACACCGGCCCTGCCTATCGCGGCTAAAATACGGCCCCAATTGGCATCACTGGCAAAAAAAGCCGTTTTCACGAGTGGTGAATGGGCAATGGTGAAGGCGACTTCAAGGCATTCTTGTTTCGATGCGCCTTGTTCCACTGTAATCGTGATAAATTTCGTAGCCCCTTCCGCATCACGCACGATGTTTTGCGCTAATTGTCTACACACTTGGCTAACGGTTGTCACTAGCCCATTAAATCCGGGATGGGATGGGCTATCTATTAACGGATTATGGGCGGCACCTGTGGCGACTAAGACACAAGCATCATTGGTAGACGTATCACCATCAACTGTAATACGGTGAAAGCTGTTTTCCATGGCTTGTGTTAAAGCGGTTTGCAAAACGCGGCTTTCAACGGCGGCATCTGTGGCAATAAACGCTAACAGGGTTGCCATATCCGGTTTGATCATGCCAGCCCCTTTAACGATGCCTGTCACGGTGACGGGATGCCCTTCAATAAGTGTTTGAATTGATTCACCTTTTTGGGCCGTATCGGTTGTCATAATGGCCTGGGCGGCCTTTTCCCAACCATCTGGTTTCAAGGTGGCAATAGCTTTCGGTATCGCAGCCCTGATTTTATCCACGGGTAAACGTGCCCCAATGACACCGGTTGAAAACGGTAAGACTTCATTCACCGCACAGCCTGTTAGCTGTGCCACTTTTTCACAACAAGACAGCGCATCCCTTAAACCATTTTCGCCTGTTCCAGCATTCGCATTACCCGAATTAATCACTAAAAATCGAGGTGTCGCGGCGGCCAAATGCTGTTTTGCAATGATAACCGGTGCCGCGCAAAACGCATTGCGCGTGAACACTGCGGCACAATGGCTTTCAACGGGCAATTCAAACAGCGTTAAATCATCTTGCGGCTTGATTTGGGCACAAGCCGTACCAATTTGAATACCGGCAATGGGATTTAAAGGGGGTAGAGAGGGTAAATTAACGGCCATATTTATAGATTTCTCTTTAATCAGAACTGAGTGCAAACTTTAGTTTTGCACCTTGTGAGTTGAATTGAAAGTTTCCCGATTGAATAAAGTACACTTATTTTGCCACGGAAAAACACGGAAAAACACGGAAAAATTTCGTGCTTTCCGTGTCATTCCGTGGCTTTTAATCATCCCAATTCTGTAATCGAACAACCTTATTCGTTTATCCCCGTAATTCGCTGTACTCATTATTAGAAATGGTATAAAACAACCACCCGCCAAATAGCAGCATCATGCTGATATTTAAAAAGAGAGGCCAAATTTGTTTATGGATCAGATCAAAATGTTCTGGCAGGATATCGCCGACATAAAAAAGGCTAATAATGCGAACAACGTTGAGGGCTTGGAGGATCAGAAAGCCAAGCACAAAACCAGTGAGTTTATGTTTCCAAGGATTTTTAAACGCTACCATGGCAACCAATAATAGCCAACAGGCTGACAAGCCAGAACAGTCTTTCGCGACTACCAAAGCAAAACCGTGTTCTCCATGTCGAAGCACTCGTTCGGTGATAATCAGATTATTATCAAAGAGATGAATGAAAAAGCCGCTTATGTTGGCCAGAATCAAACAAAAGAAATGGATTGCTGGCAATAAGGCTTCTAAATCAATCACGGCTAATCCAAGCACAGCTAAAATACAAAAAAGGATTAGGAATTTGATCATAACTTTCGAGTGGGAAAGGGATTATATTGAGAATCTTGAGGAACACATCCGGGCAATGTCATTATCTACATTGCTCGGACACCTTTATGTCTGAGATAAAACGCTACTGACTCATGATCATGATTAACACTGATTAAAAAAGAGATCATATTTCGCAAAAGGCGCAAGAGGCGCTTCGATTTCTTTTTGACAGCACGCACGTCTTTAGCGTCTTTAGCGTCTTTAGCGTCTTTAGCGTTTAAAGCAATTTTAATCGCGAAAGCGAAACCCGTTGCCAAAACACCCATATCATTTCACGCGGCAATAAGTTATTTTGTTTCTGATTCTTATATGAGATATAATCCCACAACTTTATTGATGCTATAGATTAAAACTTAATTATATACATTATGACTTCTTTAACACTCATTTCAATAATACTAGGATCAAGCCTAGCCCTATTGACTTTACCGGGCACACTAGAATTAGTGCTATTAACTCTGGGCGGCTTATTACCCTCACGTCGTCTCCCTAAAACCAATGCGAGTCTCGCACCACGTCATATCGCGGTTGTTGTACCCGCTCATAATGAAGAAACTGATATTGCCCGTTGTGTTACCAGTTTACTCGCTTGTGATCAACCCACGGGGCAATTTTCGGTATACGTCGTGGCCGATAATTGCACCGATGAGACGGCGGCTTGTGCCCGTGCTGCGGGAGCAGAAGTATTAGAACGTCATGATGCAGAACAACGTGGTAAAGGTTATGCGCTTGACTATGCTTTTAATATTCTGCTCAAACAACCGATTGATGCTGTACTCATTATTGATGCGGATACCGTCGTTGAGGCCAATTTCATTTGTGCTTGTGAACAAGTCTTTGCTGATGGCGCTGATGCCGTGCAATGTCGCTATACCGTCAACAATCCACAGGCTTCAAAACGTACTCGTTTAATGCACGTAGCCTTATTAGCCTTTAATGTACTGCGTCCACGCGGGCGTGAACGTTGGGGATTCTCGGTGGGCATCTCAGGCAATGGATTTGGTTTAAGGCAAAGTGTTTTGCAATCCGTGCCCTATTGTGCCCGCTCCGTTGTCGAAGATTTAGAATATCATCTGGCCTTGGTACGCGCCGATAGGCGAGTGCGTTTTGTAGACACGACGACAGTACGCGCCGATATGCCCACTGAACAAGGGGGAACTGACTCACAACGCGCCCGTTGGGAAGGGGGACGTTTACGGATGATGCGTGAACAGATTCCTGTCCTGATGCGGGCCGTGTTGACTGGCCACAAACGGCTACTTGAACCCTTATTAGAATTGTTGTTACTCCCCTTAGCATGGCACGTTTTGTTGTTACTGATAACGTTGTTCATCCCTTTTGCACTGACACAAAGCTACGCATTATTGGGTTTAGGCTTGGTAATAGGGCATGTTTTAGGCGCATTATGGGTAGGCGGCGGTACTTTCAAAGATTTAGTCGCCTTAATCAGTGTGCCCTTTTATATCGTGTGGAAACTCACGCGCTTGCCGCGCTTGCTCAAAACCGCACACAAAGAGGCAAGTTGGGTACGCACAGAGCGCGAATCCTCGCAAATTTCCCCTAAGCGAAAAAAATAAAGCATGAATACCCCTTTTAAAAAGAGTAATAAGGAACAATAATAGACTTGTTTCCTTTTAGGTTTTATCCAAAAACGGCGAAACGGGCAATGGTTTCGTTTGAATAGGATGAGTTATAAAAGTTCAAACGTTCAATAATCGCGCTGAAAAAGGAAAAAGACCTCCTGTCTTGGTAGGCGTACAAACTTTAGCTTGTCTACGTTCCAACTTTAGTTTGCAAACTAGCTCAGAGTAATTTAACTGTGAACGCCAATTCAAACGACAGTTTGAACGCCAATTCAAGCATAAGGGTTTTGCGTACTGAAGCATGAGGGCTTTAACCATAAGCAACTTGTGTATAACGATCTTTTGTATAAAGATTAGCTTACCTCATTTTTTTGTTTTAATACTTGATAAATTTAGTATGATACATAATACTATTTATAATCATATCAGGGTTTAATTCAATAGACTGTTGAAATCTTAAAGGCAATGTTATGAGACTCACAACTAAAGGACGGTATGCCGTCACAGCAATGTTAGATTTGGCTATTAATCAAGATCAAGGGCCAATTACCTTATCGGACATCTCGCAACGACAAGGGATTTCCTTATCCTACTTAGAACAACTCTTTTCACGCTTGCGTAAAAAGGGCCTCGTGGACAGTACTCGTGGGCCAGGCGGTGGTTATCGTCTGAGTCGCCCGGCAAAATCGATTGCTATTGCCGAAGTGATTGTGGCCGTTGATGAAGCGGTTGATGCCACCCGGTGCAAAGGGCAAAAAAACTGTCATGATTCCCGTGCTTGTCTCACTCATCAACTGTGGACCGATTTAAGTGAACAAATTCGCGAATTTTTAAACGGTATTACTTTGGCACAAGTCCTTGATAAACGGCCCCAAGAAGTGTCTAAGGAAGTGGCACGGCAAAGTAAAGCCAGAACCAAAGAAGGCAAAAAGACACATAGCAGATAAGGCAACTCGCAAAAAATAATCTACCCAAAAAGGGGCAACCCTACGGATTGCCCCTACCGTCGGGGTTGTAGGGGCAATCCCACGCGCGAGCCCAGTGGTATATTAATTTTTTCGAGTTACCTAAGCATCGCCCTAGGGTGGGCAACAGCCCACTCGACAATGGAAAAAACGTGATAACGGAACGGTGGGCAACAGCCCACCCGACAATGGAAAAAAACATGAATATACCTATTTACCTTGACTATTCCGCTACCACGCCCGTTGATCCGCGTGTGGCGGAAAAAATGATGCAGTATTTGACTCAACAAGGTCATTTTGGTAATCCTGCCTCGCGTTCACATCAATTTGGTTGGGATGCCGAACAAGCGGTAGAAGAGGCACGAATACAGGTTGCCGAATTAATCAATGCCGATCCAAAAGAAATTGTATGGACATCAGGCGCGACAGAATCTGATAATTTGGCTATCAAAGGTGTGGCTCATTTTTACCAAAAAAAAGGTAAACATATCATCACCTGTAAAACGGAACACAAGGCGGTACTGGATACCTGTCGTCACTTGGAACGCGAAGGCTTTGAAGTCACCTATTTAGACCCAGAATCGAATGGACTGCTTGATCTCAAAAAACTGGAAGCGGCTATTCGGGATGACACCATTTTAGTCAGCCTCATGCACGTCAATAATGAAATTGGTGTGATTTCTGATCTTGCCGCGATTGGTGAGATCACCCGTGAACATAAAGTGTTGTTTCACGTTGATGGGGCCCAAAGTGCTGGCAAAGTACCCATTGACTTACAGCAAATGAAAGTTGATTTAATGTCCTTCTCCGCTCATAAAGTTTACGGGCCGAAAGGTATCGGGGCCTTATATGTACGTCGCAAACCGCGTGTGCGTATAGAAGCTCAAATGCACGGAGGAGGCCATGAACGGGGGATGCGCTCAGGTACTTTAGCCACCCACCAAATCGTTGGCATGGGTGAAGCTTTCCGTCTTGCCAAAGCAGAAATGAGGGAAGAAAACGAACGCTTAAAGAAACTGCGTGATCGTCTATGGGCGGGTTTGAAAGAGATAGAAGAAATCTATATCAATGGTGATATTGAACACCGTATTCCAGGTAATTTAAATCTCAGTTTCAACTATGTAGAAGGCGAATCATTAATCATGGCCCTCAAAGACTTAGCGGTATCCAGCGGTTCCGCCTGTACTTCGGCCAGTTTAGAACCGTCTTATGTCTTACGCGCATTAGGGCGAAACGATGAACTAGCACACAGTTCGATCCGCTTTACGCTAGGCCGATTTACCACAGAAGAAGACATTGACTATGCTATTCCCTTGATTCTGACAAAAATTGGAAAACTGAGAGAACTGTCTCCTTTGTGGGAAATGTACAAAGACGGCATTGATTTAGAAAGCATTCAATGGGATGCCCATTAATTTTCAGGCTTGTCAAATTGATTGACAGGTTGTTTTCACACCAGGAGAAATCACAATGGCATACAGTGAGGCAGTTTTAGAACATTACGAAAATCCCCGAAATGTCGGCACTTTGGATAAAGATGATCCATCAGTCGGAACCGGTATGGTTGGCGCACCGGCTTGTGGTGACGTGATGAAATTAATGATAAAAGTCGGTGATGATGGCGTGATTCAAGATGCCAAATTTAAAACGTATGGTTGTGGTTCGGCCATTGCTTCAAGCTCCCTACTCACCGAATGGGTGAAGGGCAAAACTTTGGAAGAAGCGGCGGCGATTAAAAACCTTGAAATAGCTGAAGAACTAGCACTCCCGCCTGAAATTTTACGGGCCCTATAGCAGCAATGCTATAGTGCAAACTACTCTAATTGCTGGAAGGCTAAGTGCCAAAAAAGGGATAAGCTAATCAGCAGCCAAGCTTTACCTAAAATGTAAAGAAGGTTCAGAGATCAGTCGAAAGACGTAGGTTCCAAGAGGAATCGAAACGGGTAGCACCTGACTCAGGTGATGATATGATCCAATCTCATCGGAAACGGTGAGCAGTTCATCAGAGAACGGCTTAGATGATAATCTAATCTAAGTGAATGATTTATAATGGTAAAATTACATTGCAGCGTTCTAGCAGAAGGTTCCGTAAAAGCGGCTATTGAAGATTACCAAAAAAAGCAAGCTTCTCAATCAGCGGCAGTAGCGGCATAAAAAGGCCATATTGTCGTGGGCGATTTTCGTTCCAAATTGATTTTGCTTCTATTTTCGTTCCAAATTAGGTTGGGTTTGATATAGCGTTTCCCGATTGAATGAACCTTCGGTGTGCTACGCTAAGTACAAATTTTTCGTGAAAAATTTATTTTGCGGTTTTTTTCGTGAAAAATTTATTTTGCGGTTTTTTTCGTGAAAAATTTATTTTGCGGTTTTTTTCGTGAAAAATTTATTTTGAGGTTTTTTTAGTGAAAAATTTATTTTGCGGTTTTTTTCGTGAAAAATTTATTTTGCGGTTCGTTTTTCTTGCTCTAACTGTACTTTATTCAATCGGTAAACGCTATATTAATGCGTTGAAAGTCTTGGCTTATCCTGTGAAACAACTGGAAGAATGGTAATGTGGTTGTCTTGCGTAGGGATAGCCTAAAAATCAATTATCCCTCGCTCGAAGCATGAGGCTAGGCATTTATGGGCAATCCCTTGTGGTTGCCCTTTATCGCTGTTTTCTAACCCACTTAATAAATTTTTGAATTTTGATATCTTCTAGCAACTTATCTCTGGTATTATAGCTTCTACCCAGTTCTTTTTCTGAGAATTGGCTATGGATAAAATGATGGCATTGAGAGCAGAGTTCAAGGCCTCTACTTTTCATCTCTTGTGAAGCAAAATTTTTCTTAAACCATTTATTTGAATGGCAGGTTTTTGGAATCAAGTGATGAAAAGTCAATTTTCTAACTCTACCGCATAATGAGCAAAAAGTGTTGTTTTCGTCTGTCATTTTGTCAATAATTCACTAGCCGTGCAGGAAATAAAAATCACAATTTCTCAAAAGCAACGAGAAGAAACAGCAACGACATAGATTGTTTATAAGAAAGGATAAGTCAAAAGCAAACGACACCGATTGTATGTCTATAAGAAAGGATTAAATCAGGGTAGGGTTTGGGTTTATCCTTTCTTATAAGCAATCCTTGTCATTATTTCTGCTTCAACACCAACAGCGTAATATCATCAAAAACCTCTTGCGTGTCAATATATTGCTTGACATCGGCAATAACGGCTTGTTGGATTTCTTTGGCAGTTTGATGCCAATTGCGACTGACAACTTCGCATAAGCGTTCTATTCCATAAAGTTCCATTTCAGGATTTCGTGCTTCGGTACCATCAGTATAAAGGACAATGCCATCTCCCGGTTGTAACTTGTCCGAATTGATAGCCCGCTTCGATGCCATCAATACCAAGGCAAAGAATGAGCCCATAAAAGCTATACCCATAAGCTGAAGGTGGTGAATGCCCCTCTTTAACACTTAGATTGACCATGGTGAAGGCAATGGGGGCTAATAAGGCTGGATTAGCAATAAAAGCCGGTGACATAATCGTCATTAGAATCCGCATAGCTGCCACTTTGGTCGGTTCGACCATTAAAGGTTGATTGATTAAATCCTCAATAGCTACCTTGATAACGGGTGGTTTCTGTTCCAGTTCAATGCCCAATAAGCCTAGAACGTGCAATCCCGTTTCTAGTGCTGCAGCCATTTGGGTTTGCGTGATATGGACTTGAATTTTCAGTTCATATATACTCCAAACGTTCAAGTTTTCGGATTATGAAAACAACTGAAATTTCAGAGTCATTAAAGAAATCATATCGTCTTTAAAACGAGTTGCTAATTCACTAAGGCAAGTATCAATGCTTTCTTTAAATGAAGCAAAGGTTTCATAGTATTTACGATATAAAACTTCCTTTTTAACAAAACGCCATAATCTTTCAATTAATTAAATTTAGGTTAGGTGAGTAGGCTGGCAAATATAGAAGCTCAATACCCAATTGAGCCGCTTTCGTCAAAACGGATTGGCATTTTTGATAACGAGCATTGTCCAATACCAGCGTAATTGGTAGTCCGGTTTCAGAGTAAGTATTTGCAATCTTTTCTAAAAAATCGCCGAAAACCACTTGATTTATATAAGTTTTCAATCATTTGCTATGGCATGATTGACGGTATGAGGGGGTTGTGTATGAGGGGGTTGTTCTTCAAATCTCTTTTTTAACTTTTGCGTATAGGGCTCCAACTGGCTAACGGGTTTGTAGTAAGTATCCTCTAGCAACTCATCAAACCCACTCTGGACATACTTTTTGATATAGTTGGTTACGGTATCCTGATCGACCCTCGCAATACGGGCAATTTCCTTATGTTCCAACCCAAGCCCCTTAAGGTACAGCACCAAGCACTTCTTTCTTATACGTTCATTGGGACTTGTCATAATAAAGTGGTATAGCGAATCTAATGTCTCTTGAGTTAGCTCTATGGAAATCAGGTATTGATTCCTTCCTAAAGGTAGTTGGTGCAAAGGTTAATAAATTTTCTATCTAATAGTTTATACTCGTTTTACTGATATGAAAACCGAAAATATGAACGTTCAGAGTATAGTTACCTAACCAATAGTATTTAATAGTATTGTATGGAACTAACAGGTGGCTAATAATTAGCAGAAGTTAGATAGGTTATAACACCTTTAAATGTTCAATCCAGTTTGAAGCTCTGTTGTTTATCTTTAAGGGTAGTTCCAACACGAAAGTGAGATAAGCGCAAAAAGCCTTTTTAACAACGCCAAGGATTACTTCACTCTTAACCGAGGGCATAAAGCCACTATTTATGAAAGTATATGTCATTAACAAAGAGTGCGACTCGTTCCCAAAGAAAATGGCATAAAAGCTATATAACTTGGGGCTTTCCATAATTTTTGGAATGATAACTGAATTATAATGAGGTTGAAAGGCTACCTCCAGTATGTGGATACTGAAAGCATAACTTACCCTATTGGATGTAAGTGATGAAACGTCTGGTAAAGCGGGAATAATGGCACCTATGAAATTAGCTTACAAGTTTCAAGTATCTGCAAAGCATCTATGGTGAAGTGCCAACTGAAGTTAGAGAATAAAGCTTCCTAAAAATGGAATAAGATAATAAGCTGCAATACTTATATAGAGTAAAAGAACCTGAAACTCTTTAAAAAGGTCTCCACTAGTCGAAAACTCTGGGAGCAGACTAACCACCTAAGGATGCACAATAGCCTATAATTCGGAACGAGGTAAACCAACGTAAGGGTTATTAGAGTTGAAAGAACTTTAAGAAAGAAACAGGGATAACATCAATCCCACGCTAACGTTGGTAGAGGATTGAGTAAAAAGCAAATGGTTAGCTGTAATGGTTAATATAAGCAGACTTACTCATTATTAATAATAAGACGCTAGAAATTAAGGAATCTTAATTCCGTTAAACGAAGGAGACATTAACATAGTTGATGCCTTCCCTAATATCGATGAAATATCAACACCAAAAAGAATCCAAAAAGTATAGCTAAATCTATAGAATGTCTAAAAACATTCTACAAGAGATAGTAATATCGTTATTAATAAAGGAGCCGTATGAAGTGAAAGTTTCATGTACGGTTTTGAAGACGAATCGACTATGGAGACGTAGTTCGGTTTAGTTTAACCGGTCGTCAATTAATGCCTTGCAGCCCTGCAAAGGCCAGAAAACTACTGCGTGACGGCTTTGCTGCGTCAGTGAAACGCATACCGTTTACGATTCAACTTGAATGGGACTGCGAAGATAATATTCAGGAAATAACAGTCGGCATTGATAAGGGAAGCCATACGACGGGTTATTGTGCAATAGCTAATGGTGAAATATTAATGTCAGGCTATATCAACCATAGAACGGATGTTAAAAAGAAGATGCAAGGACGTGCTGCTAATCGCAGACAAAGAAGATCAAGGTTGTGGTATAGAAAGAGGCGGTTTAATAACCGCTCATCAAGCAAGCGTGCTTTCAGGTTGCCTGTCTCAATCAAAGCTAATGTAGACGAGGTTATTAGAACGATAAACCAATTACCTTTATCGATTAAAGCGGTTGTTATAGAAGATGTGCAGATTGATATTGCGAGACTGAATGATGCCAAGTTAAACGGTAAATATTATCAACACCGCTTGCATGAAAATCTAAGGCTGGCGACTTTGATTCGTGATAATTTTACTTGCCAATGTTGCAAGGCGAAGAATACCTCGCTTGAAGCACACCACATCCACTACCGAAAAGACGGCGGTAAAGAGACGATTAACAATTTGATAACCGTTTGTTCTACTTGTCATTCTCGGATTCATGATGGAACAAAAACACTCAAAAAGAAAGGTGTGGATGGCTTCAAAGATCAGATAGCTCAACGAACCATGCAGG
>Ga0190315_1001001_pt1 | contig 12202 bp, 12 predicted proteins | sample 48701101_MG_FD_161673 | JGI IMG/M metagenome (GOLD analysis project Ga0190315, IMG submission 161673) | Hydrothermal vent sediment bacterial communities from Southern Trench, Guaymas Basin, Mexico - 4870-11-0-1_MG | ecosystem: Environmental > Aquatic > Marine > Hydrothermal vents > Sediment ...
CCCTCTTCACCACCCACACAATACGGTGATCAGGGTAGCTCTCCTTAAGCACCCTGACGGCGGGGAGGGTATGTACCACATCCCCTAAAGCCGAAAATTTTGTGACCAAGATAGAGTTCTTCACATCACCATACAAATCTTTCCAACCAATCTACAGGACATCTTCCCTCTCTGAACTCCTCAGAATCCAGTATAGCCTCATGCAAGGGAATAGTGGTCTGTATCCCCTCCACCTTAAACTCGGCCAGAGCCCTCCTTCCACGGCTCAGGGCCTCCTCCCTATCCCTTCCGTAAACGACGAGCTTGGCCACTAAAGAATCGTAAAAAGGGGGCATCTCGTAGCCCTGACAAAGGGCCGTGTCCACCCGCACCCCAGGCCCACCGGGTACCACCCACCTCTCCACCTTGCCCGGGGAAGGTCTAAAGGAGCGAGGGTCCTCAGCGTTTATGCGGAACTCTATAGCCCAACCCTGGGAGACCACATCCTCCTGGCCTAACTCCAAAGACTCCCCCGAAGCGATCCTTATCTGCTCCTTCACAAAATCCAGACCCGTGACCATCTCGGAAACAGGATGTTCCACCTGAATCCGGGTGTTCATCTCGATGAAGTAGTGGTTCTCCTCCTCGTCCACCAGAAACTCCACAGTACCGGCGCTTACATAGCCCACCTTTTCAGCTACCAGCCGAGCATCTCTGAAAAGGCGATCTCGAAGCTCCTGGGAGATGAGGGCGGGGGCCTCTTCCAAAACCTTCTGATGCCTCCTCTGGATGGAGCAGTCCCTCTCCCCCAAAACCAGCACCCTACCCTCACCATCGGCCAGAACCTGGACCTCGATGTGACGGGCAGGATGAACAAACTTTTCCACGTACAGGCCAGCATACCCAAAGGCAGCTCCTGCCTCAGAACGGGCTGTGTTGAAGACCTGCCTCAGCTCATCCTCGTCCCTGGCCAGGCGCATACCTCGACCTCCCCCTCCTGCCACGGCCTTCATGAGAACGGGGTATCCAATCTCCTTAGCAATGGCCAGGGCCTCTTCCTCCGTAGTCACCTCCCCTGGACTACCAGGAATCACAGGCACCCCCCAGGAGGCCACTCGCTTTCTGGCCTCGGCTTTGTCACCCATAAGTCGGATGACATGGGGAGGAGGCCCTATAAAAGCCAAGTCACAAGCCAAGCAGATTTCAGCAAATTCGGGATTCTCAGCAAGAAAGCCATATCCGGGATGAACCGCCTGAGCCCCCACCACCTCAGCAGCACTCATAATACTCTGAACATTGAGATAACTGTTGATGGGCTCAGGAGGACCTATGCAGATAGCCCTGTCGGCCAGCTGAACGGGAAGGGAGTAAGCATCAGCCTCAGAATAGACTACCACACTCTCCACCCCCAGTTCACGGCAGGCCCGTATGATACGAAGGGCTATCTCCCCCCTATTGGCTATGAGGACCCGCTCTATCACACCTTAATGAAGTGGCCTAACCAGAAAAAGAGGCTGACCGTACTCTACAGGCTCGGCGTTCTCTACAAGAATATCCAGAATCTCCCCCCGAACCTCCGACTCAATCTCGTTCATGATTTTCATAGCCTCTATAATACAGAGGGTCTGTCCCTTCTCCACCACATCGCCTATGTCCACATAAGGGGGAGAGTCAGGGGACGGTGCCCGGTAGAAGGTACCCACTATGGGCGAACGAATAACCACGGCATCGGGGGGAAACTGAGGGGTGTCCTCTTGGGTAGGGGACACAGGCTGAAGAGAAGGAGTGGGCACTGGCTGGGCAGGAGTCTCCACCTTTTCGGCGACAGGCTGAGCCACGGCCTTCTTCAGCCTCAGCTTCACCCCGTCTATCTCCAGCTCTAACTCACCTATCGGCAGATCAGCCAATTCCTTGATCAACTCCAACAGCTCTTTTTTGTCCATTACTTCACCCTCTCTACGTACTCCCCAGTCCTGGTATCCACCCTCACAACGTCCCCCTCATTGATAAAGAAGGGAACCTGAACCACAGCCCCCGTCTCCAGCTTAGCAGGTTTGCTGCCCCCAGAGGCCGTGTCACCCCTCACTCCAGGCTCCGTCTCCACCACTTTGAGGTCTACGGACGTGGGGAGATCTATACCCACGGGTTCTCCTTTAAAGAGAAGAAGCTTCACCTCAATGTTCTCGGCCAGAAAGTCTCTATTCCTGCCCAGCACATCAGCAGGGATCATCACCTGCTCATAGGTCTCCAAGTCCATAAAATAAAACTCGTCCCCCTGACTGTAGAGATACTGAGCCTTCTTCACCAGAAAATCGGCCTTCTTCAGCCTCTCCCCTGCTTTGTAGGTCTTTTCCACCACCAACCCCGTCTTCAGATTCTTCAGTTTGAACCGGGAGAAAGCCTGGCCTTTGCCAGGCTTCACGTGGTCGGCGCCCACCACCAGATAGGGCTCCCCGTCAATCTCCAGTTTCATATTGGGCTTGACGGCACCTGCGTTGATCATGACCCCACTATCTTGTGACAGTGAAAGGCAACAAGGCTAGTATCCTAGCCCTCTTAACCGCCCTGGCCAGTTGGCGCTGATGCTTTGCACAGGTGCCGGAGATCCTTCTGGGCACGATTTTACCCCGCTCCGTGAGGTAGTTACGAAGCCTCTTCACGTCCTTATAATCGATCTCCTGGATCTCGTCGGCACAAAAGCGGCATACCTTCTTTTTGTAAAACCTTCTCTTTCTATCGTCCCTGCCAGCCATCTATAACTCCTCCTAACAATCTTTTTTTCAGGCAATCACCTACTAAAATGGGAAATCTTCGTCGTCATCCTCCACGGGCACATCGCTCACATCAGGGGCCACCACTTCCTCTTCTTTCTTCTCTTTAACAAACCCCAAGAACTGAACTCTATCGGCCACCACCACATGTTTAGAACGTTTGCCACCCTCCGAATCCCATTGCTCCAAGCGCAGATACCCCTCTACCAACACGTTTCTACCTTTGGAGAGGAACTCCCCACAGCTCTCCGCCTGCTTGCCATAGACCTTAACGTCTATAAAGCAGGTCTCGTCCACATCACCAGACTTACCCTTAAATCTCCTGTTGACAGCCAACCTGAAGCTGGTGACCGGAGTGCCGCTGGGAAGATAACGGACATCGGGGTCTCTGGTGAGGTTGCCCGCCAGAATCACCCTGTTAATGTTTATAGCCACTTCTCATCCCTCCCCACCCGACTCCTCGGGTTCCTGGGCTTTTTCACACTCCCTGTCCTTCCTCTTAACAGTGAGATAGCGCAAAACGTTCCCATTCAGACGGTAGCTCTTCTCCAGTTCCTCCACCACAGTCCCTGGAGCCCTGAAGCGAAAGAGAACGTAGTATCCCTCTCGTTTCTTCTCAATCTCATAGGCGAGCCTCTTTCTACCCCAGTTCTCCACATCCACCAGCTGAGCCTCCCCTTTCTTCAGAAGCCCCTTTACCCAGTCAATCTGTTCTTCTAGCTGGGCATCTTCCAACTCGGGAATAAAGACTACCACCGACTCGTAACACCTCAATTCCACACAAACACCTCCTCTCGGGTCTAAAGCCCCAGGCCCTTTCCAGTCCTGGAGCGAGGTCCCCCCTGAGCCAACACCAGGGCCACGGCCCTCCCTCTATCATGAGAGAGGGAAAGATGCAATCTCAAGTTCCTGGCCCTCACATACCTCCTCACCCGCCCCTTGAGAACGAAAAAGGGCCTGCCGGAAGAGGTGCTCATCACCTCCACATCCCGCCAGCCCATACGAAGTCCCCGGGATGGCGGATCCAAGGCTTTAAAAAGGGCCTCTTTAGCCGCCCAGCGGGCAGCCACTCTATCCACACGCCCTTCCACCTTGCCTTTCTCACGGGGCGTCAAGATCTTATCCAGGAATCGGGGCCACCTCTTCATAGCCCTCTCGATCCTATCCAACTCCACCGTGTCTATGCCCACACCCACAATCATGGAGCAACCTTATAGATCAAAAGCCTAGTGTAATATCTGACGCTGCCCTCCCTATCTTTCCTACCTCTCTTGGTCAAAACCAAGAGTTCTTTGTTACCGTCGCCGTTCATATCGGAGGCCTGGAGGTCCACCACACCGCCCCTAATGCGCCTCAACCAGCCTATGTCATCGAAATAAGAATCCCTCCAGACAAAGAGCCTCACGCTAGACTTGTCGAAGGGGGAGAAATGGACTCCCCACACGTCGGGTATGTTGGTGAATGTAGCCAACATATAGCGGGAACCGTTGCTAAAGATAAGAGACCTCCCGGGCACCACCATCACATCCTCGGCAAACTGGATATAGTCCTTTTCCTCCAGCTCTCCTTCACCCTGATAAAAGGCTTTTGCCAGTGGCTGCCTGAAGAAGAAAGCCATGCCCCAGTTGCCGTACAATCCGTTCATACTCCACAAGAGAGCACCGGTAAGGGGATCTTTAAGCGCCAGCCGGCCCTCTTCGTTGACCAAAGCTTTGAGTCTCTCCTCCTTACCCAATACTACCAGTTGGGCGCCGCATATTGTATCGTCTTTGAGCCCCTCCAGCTTCCTCCCATTCTTGATCTTGCCATCCACCAGGTGAGCCAGGCGTGGAAGGTAAAGTTGGGCCGTCTCCTTGGAAACCCCCTGGGTGATGAGAAAACCTTGTCCGCCAACATTGAATCCCCGTATGATCAACTCCTTGTCTCGCACAATGTAGCTCCACTTCCTGGAAGCAGGATCAAAGGAGACGATGCTGGATCTAAGGGCAAAGAGGTTTTCATCGGCCATGGAGAACACCACTTCTGCTCGTCCATCCCCATTCAGATCCACCACGTCCATGGTCAAAAGTCTGGTCCTGGGTTTGAGTCGGAATGATGAAAGCAGCCTCATCCTGGAAGACTTCACATCTACCCTGTAGAGATCCAACCTATTCTTAAAAGCAAGGAGCACCTCAGGCTTACCATCCCCATCGAAATCGCCCACCCCCATGGCCAGCCCGTTATCGGCCCAGTTAGAGGAGGCAAAAAGGAGGTCCCTCTCTATCAGTGGCCTCCATCCACCCTTGCCCAGCATCACGTAAAAGTGATCTATTCTTTTGCCGGTATCGAGGGAGATGAGATCGCCCCGGAAGTAGTAATCACCTTTATCCTTCACAATAGAACCAATAAGGGCAGCCCCTTGAACCTTAGGATCGGATTCCAGTTTCTTAAGAGCCTCCAGGTACCCTCCCTCAGAGGCAGTGGATATGGTGAGAATCACCCTCTCCTCGCCGAAGATATTGAACCTTCCCGTCTCGCCCAGATAGGCCCTGAGCCTCTGGGTAAAAGCCATTAAGTTAAACCCCTCCCCTGTCTTGTCAATAAGGGGAAAGAGATAGAGATTGAGCTTGGAAGCACTGATCCTAATACCATCCCCCGGCCTCGCTTCCCCCTCTCCCTTGAAAAGCCCCAGGGAAGACTGGGAATAAGTCCTCACAACCTGCAACACCCCCAGATTCCTCTCAGTGTAGCCCAAAAGGACCCCTGTTATAGGATGATAATAGGGCTTACCAGGCCTATAGACAGTGAAGACCATGCCGGGAAAGACCCCTCTATCCCGGCCTACATTTACGATGGCCCAGTGGCCATCCACCGATACCACCTTTCCTCTGAGGGGTGGAAAATCCTGGGCAATATCCTGGGCCAAGTCTCTCAAAGCCCCCTCAAAACCAGCCCAAACAGGAAGAGAAAAGACGGAAAGAAGAAAGACAACAAAAAAGAACCGCCAGATCCTCTTGTTCATCATTCATCCACCTTTTTCCTTCTGATAACCCCCATAAGATCAGCCTCAACGGCCAACTCACCATCCACCAAGGCCCTACCCCGGAGCTTCCAAAAGGGACCCTTCCTACCCGTGATCTCTCCCTCCAAAATCAGTTGATCCCCTGGCTTTACAGGTCTTCTGAAGCGGGCGTTGTCTATGGCAGCAAAGAAGATCTCCAACTCCCCCTCCAAGTCTGTGGAGTGCCTAATAAGAATGCCACCCATCTGGGCTAAGGCCTCCAACATGAGCACCCCCGGCATAATAGGCTCCCCAGGAAAATGGCCCAAAAAATGCGGTTCATTGAATGTGACGTTTTTCAGAGCCTTTATACGCTTGCCCGTCTCCATCTCCAAAACCCGATCAACCATAAGGAAAGGATACCTATGAGGAAGAAGTTCAAGAATCCTTTGAATGTCCATCCTCTCCACCTTTCAACTCCTCCAAAGCCTTTTCCAAGTTCCTGATCCTCTCCACCAATTGGGGCAACTTGTTGATGAAAACCTGAACCTTTTTCCAATTAGTGTGGGGCATAGCAGGGGTCCCCGTCACCACCGCTCCTTCGGGCACCTCACCCATGACACCCGCCTTGGCCGTAAGAATGGCCCTGTTGCCCACCCTAGCGTGATCGGCCACTCCCGCTTGACCGCCCATAAGCACACCATCACCCACCTCCACACTACCAGATATACCCACCTGACCTGCAAAGGCGCAGTTTTGGCCAATTCTGACATTGTGTCCCACCTGGACCAGATTGTCCAGCTTGGTCCCATCGCCTATTTGAGTGAAGCCCATGGTGGCCCTATCCACACACGTATTGGCCCCTATCTCCACGTCTCTACCGACTTTAACCCCCCCCACCTGGGGAATCTTGACCCTACGGCCCTCACGTTCCATGTAGCCAAATCCATCGGCCCCCAGCACAGCTCCGGCGTGGACGATGGTTCCATCTCCTATCTCCACCTCAGGATAGACCACCACCGAAGGGAAAAGAACGGCCCCATCACCAACTCTGGCCCTCTTGCCCACATAAACATAGGGCATAACCACTGCCATTCTACCTATCACAGCTCCATCATCCACAAAGGCAAAAGGATAGACCACCGCTCCCTCTTCCAGAACAGCCCCAGGAGAGACGAAGGCCTGGGGAGAGACCCCAACATCTCTGGAATAAGGGGGCTCGAAAAAGATTGATAGAAGCTTAATCATGGCATCTCCCACATCGTCCACTAATATGTAGGTGGCATGGGACGGTGAGCTCAGCCCCTCCAAGGGTGGCAGGACCACCACCGAGGCTTTCACTGAAGGTAGAGCTTTGAGCCATTTCCTGGAGAAGATGAAGGTCAGATAACCCTCCCCTGCTTCCTGAGGAGGAGCCACCCCCTTTATCTTCCTTGAAGGATCTCCAAGTACCTCCCCTTTACCCAGGAACACCCTGAGCTGGGCCGCGGTCAACTCCGTCATTTCCCTTTTCCAGCCCTCCCAGAGGACTTCCGGCCATAATAAGAATCAAAGGCCTTGATGACGGAGCCAGTTATATCCAAGGAAGGAGCAGCGTAGATCACCCCTCCGTTCACTTCCAAAATCAAAGAATATCCTTCTGTCCTACCTTTTCTCCTCACCATCTCCACCAGATCCTTAAGGATCTGAGCACTCATCTCATTCTCTTTGGTCGCCAACTCAGCCTTGGCATCATCTATAGCGTGCTTTAACTCCCGGAGCTTGGCCCTGTACTCCTCCTCCTTGGCCTTCTTGGCCTTTGCCGAAAGGAGACTGGCCTTTTTCTGCAACTCCCTCCTTAGAGCCTCTACTTCAGCTTTTTTGGCCTCTATCTCTCTGCTCTTCTTTTCGAACTCAGCCCTAAGCTCTTCCTTGGCTTTTTTCCCACGCTCCGACTGGTTGAGGGCCTTTTGAAGATTAACCACCCCTATTTTCATTTCAGCTCTGGCAGCAAAGGGCATCAGCAGAAACGCAAAGATCAGAAACACCCCCAACCATACGTTTTTCCTTCTCTCCATTACCTCTTTCCTCCTTTTTTAAAAGACTGTTCCCACAGAGAAGTGGACCTTGGTGGAGTCCTCTCCTTTCTTCCTATCCAGCTTGTAACCCAAATCCAGCTTCAACGGCCCAAATGGTGTAATGAAGCGAATTCCCACACCCACGGCATGCCTCAAACCACCGAGACTTATCTGGTCCCCGTTATCAAAGGCAGCTCCCGTATCATAAAAAACCAGCCCCCTCAAGCCACCCACCAAAGGGAAGAGATACTCGACGTTAACGATAAGCTCTTTGGTCCCTCCAATGGCCTGGCCGTCCCTCTCTGGGCTAGCCTCATCCTCGTCAAAACCCCTGACAGTGTTATCGCCACCTACAAAGAAACGTTCGTAGACAGGACGATCACTCCCGTCGCCTATGGGCAGAGGGTTAATAAAGCCCACCCGCCCCCTCACATGGAAGACAGAGTTTTTGATAAGCTTGTTGATAGAGAAGAACCAACCAGCATCGGCTATCACCTTATAGTAGTACTCTTCACCGCCAAGGCCAGCCACTTTGAGGGAAACCCTCCTCTGAAACCCTTTGGTAGGTAACACAGTGCTGTTTCTAGTGTCCTGACTCAAACCAAGGATAATGGCGCTGGACACAGATCTCCCCCTTTGGTCATGAATGAACTCTGGAGCATCGTCATCTACGCCGGAAATATCCACACTCTGAAGCTCATAACCGATGGAAGCAGTAGTGTGCCAGTTCCATATTCTCTTGCCCAAAGTGATGGTAAAGCCCAAACTCTCCTCGTCAAAAGTGTCAAACTCATAAGTAAGGTGGTGGGTCCTCACACCAAGGGAGAGAGGACGATCCAAGATATAAGGATCAAAAAAGGAAAGGTCGTATTCCGCCCTCTTACCGCTGAAATTACCGCTAAGGCTGACGGACTGACCTCTACCAAAGAGATTCTTCTCCTGGAGCTGAACCATGGCCCCGAAAGCCTCCTGGGTACTGTATCCACCGCCAAACATGAGGGACCCTGTAGGCTGTTCTTCCACATTCACCAAGATGTCTTCGAAATGATCCTCTCCGGGCTTGGTTTCTATATCCACTTGAGAGAAGTAACCCAAGCGGCTTAGCCTCTCCTTGGCCGCTTTTAGGGCTAATGTGTTCATCACATCCCCCTCAGCCAAGCCCAACTCTCTCCTGATCACCTTATCCCTGGTTTTGACGTTACCCTGAACCTCGATTTTACCCACATAGTACTTAGCACCCTTTTCAATCCTGTAGGTCACCCTCACCGTATGGTCTTTGTCGTCTATCTCTACCAAAGGCCTCACATCGGCGTTCACATACCCCTTAGAACCATATAGTTCAGTGAGGTTGTTCACGTCTTGTCTCATGGTAGCCGCTCCGTACCACTCTCCCGACTTAAGTCCCAACAACTTTTTGATGTCCTCAGACTTAAAGGGATCGTCCGTCCACAGTTGCAGATTCACATTGGCCACCTTGTAGCGGGGGCCTTCCTCAATAGGTACCTTGATGTAAATCTTTCCTGAGCCCTTCACACTCACCTGGGGATCTCCCACGGCTACCCTCAAGAAGCCATGATCTCTATAGAACTCCCGGACCTTCATAAGGTCCAGCTTTAAAAGATCGGGAATGTAATAGTAGGTGCTGGGCTTGCCCAGAAAGTGGCCAACGAAGGTGGTCACCATGTTCCAGAGGTTCTTCTCCTTGGTAAGCATCTGGCCACTGAGCGTCCTGTCACTGAAATGTTTGTTCCCCACGAACTCTATCTTGGCCACATGGGCTTTCCTACCCTCACGGATCCTGTAGGTCAGAACTATTCGCCCCCGCCTCTCCTTCCTCTCTACATCCACTCTGACATCATAGTACCCCTTGGCCTGATACATCTGCATGATCTTTCTCACGTTCTCCTTGACAATATTCTCATTGTAGATAGAGAGGGGGAACTTTTTCAGCTCCTTAGTGATATCTTTGGTCTTTATCTTTTTGTTTCCTTTCACCAAAACACGAGCTACCAAGGGACGCTCTTCCACTTTATAAACCAGTTTAACACCACCTTCGAACGGCTCAGCGTCCACCTCTACGTCTTCGAAATAGCCGGTTTCGTAGAGGGATTTCACATCCTCCCTCACCTTACTCACGGAAAATGGCTCACCTTCTTTGCTCTTGAGTTTGAACAGAATGGTTTCTTTATCCACCCTCTTGTTGCCCTGAATCTCTATGGCTTTGACCAAAAGCTGAGGAGACTGAGCCCGGGCATCCACAAAACCTCCGAAAAGACGACAAACAGAAAAAACGAGAAGAAAAAAGACCACTATACTCCCTTTAACCGCTTCCCTTCCCACTCTCCCCTCCTCCAACTTTTTTAAGAGACAGAGGTGCCCGCCTCCTTTTTTCCGCCCTTCTTGAAACGGACTGATCCCCTCACAACATCCACCACTACTGTGTCTCCCTCGGAGTAAGAGCCCTTCAATATCTCCTCTGACAAAGGCTCAGAAACCAGCCGTTCCAAAGCCCTCCTCAAAGGTCTAGCACCCATCTGGAGGTCAAAACCCTCGGATACCAGAAACTTCCTAGCTCTGGGAGTGAGCCTGAGCTTCATTCTTCTCTCACCCAACCTCTCCTGGAGCTCCTTAAGGACCAGATCCAAAATCTTCAGCACCTCCTTCTCTCCCAAAGCGTTGAAGACAATAATGTCATCCAGCCTGTTGATAAACTCTGGAGGGAAGCGTTTTCTGAACTGGGCCAACACCTGTTCTTTCACACCTCTGAAGTCCTTCCCTTCCCCAAAGCCCAGAGAGACCCCCTTAAAGAATAGCTGAGCCCCCACATTGGAGGTCATAATGATGAGGGTGTTCCTAAAGTCCACTGTTCTGCCAAAGGCATCGGTGAGTCTTCCCGAATCAAATATCTGAAGCAGGAGGTTGAAAACCTCAGGATGAGCTTTCTCCATCTCATCGAAGAGAATCACAGAGTAAGGCCTACGCCGAACAGCCTCAGTGAGCTGCCCGCCCTCGTCGTATCCCACATAGCCCGGAGGGGCACCGATAAGGCGGGAAACATTGAACTTCTCCATGTATTCAGACATGTCGAAGCGCAGCAGGGCCTCCTTGCTCCCAAAAAGTACCTCGGCCAAAGCCTCGGCCAAACGAGTCTTACCCACCCCTGTGGGCCCCAGGAAGAAAAAGACCCCCACGGGCCTGGTGTGACCTCTAAGCCCCACCCGAGCCTTTCTAATGGCCTTGGCCACCCGCCCTACAGCCTCATCCTGGCCGATCACCATTGACCTCAGCTCCTCTTCCAACTTCAGGAGCCTCTTCTCCTCCTCGGTACTCAATCTGTGGAGTGGTATGCCCGTGGCCTTGGAGATGACCAGAGCCACATCGGCTTCGGTGACTTGAGGCTTTTCCTTCTCCCTCTCCCTCAGCCACTCCCGTCTCAACTGACGCAGGCGGTGGAGAACACGAAGCTCCTCATCCCTTACACCAGCAGCCTTCTCAAAGTCCTGATCATTAATGGCTCTACGCTTCTTCTGCTCCAACCTGTCCAGTTCTAACTCCACCTCCCTGATGTGAGGCGGTATATGGGAGTACCTGATGTGGACCATGGAACACGCCTCATCCAAAAGGTCTATGGCTTTGTCAGGAAGGAACTTATCCGTCATGTAACGCTCCGCCAGTCTGGCAGCAGCCACCAGGGCCTCATCGGCAATGGTAACGTTATGAAACTCCTCGTAGCGGGACCGAAGCCCTCTAAGAATCTCCAGGGTCTCATCCACCGTAGGGGGCTCCACCATGACAATCTGAAAACGGCGCTCTAAGGCACCATCTTTCTCTATGTACTTCCTGTACTCCGACAGGGTTGTAGCGCCGATGCATCGGATCTCACCCCTGGCCAGGGTGGGTTTAAGCATATTGGCTGCATCTATGGAGCCCTCAGCGGCACCTGCCCCCACCAAAGTGTGGAGCTCATCTATGAAAAGGATGACATCCTCATCATCGGAAGCCTCCTTGATGATGGCCTTCATCCTGGACTCAAACTGCCCTCTGTACTTGGTACCCGCCACTATGGCTCCCAAATCCAAGGACACCAGCCTCTTATTCATAAGGGGCTCAGGCACCTCTTTGCTAACGATACGCTGGGCCAACCCTTCCACAATGGCCGTCTTACCCACCCCGGGCTCCCCAATGAGCACGGGATTGTTCTTGGTCTTCCTAGCCAGAATCTGGATCACCCTTTCGATCTCCCTACTACGACCGATAACAGGGTCTAGCTTGCCTTCCCTAGCCATCTGGGTGAGCTCTATGCCAAACTCGTCCAGGGCTGGGGTCTTTTTGGGCCTCTTTTTCCGACCCAAACCCTCCTCACCCACCATATCTCTCAGAACCTCCCGGGCCTCGTTCACCTCCACTCCTAAACG
>Ga0190315_1001004_pt1 | contig 12181 bp, 13 predicted proteins | sample 48701101_MG_FD_161673 | JGI IMG/M metagenome (GOLD analysis project Ga0190315, IMG submission 161673) | Hydrothermal vent sediment bacterial communities from Southern Trench, Guaymas Basin, Mexico - 4870-11-0-1_MG | ecosystem: Environmental > Aquatic > Marine > Hydrothermal vents > Sediment ...
AATAACGGAGGGGCTGGTCTCTTCAGCCACCCCAGGCTCCTCGGGATACCCAGAAATCACCACTCCCAGCACCCTGAGCCCCACGGCCCGAGCCACCCTCACCGTCAATAGGGTATGATTGATGGTGCCTAGAGAAGGGCGGGCCACCACCAGAACGGGCAAGTCTAGCCAACGGGCCAGATCGGCGTAAGTGAAAGTCCCTGTTATGGGCACCAACAGCCCTCCCGCCCCCTCCACCAGAGTAATGGGATGATTCCCAACCCACTCCCTGAACTTTCCACCAATAAGCCCAAGATCTATCTCTATCCCCTCCCTCTCAGCGGCCACAGCAGGGGCCAAAGGCTCGGTAAGAGTATAAGGCACCACGTCCCCCAGAGGGCGCCGGGTCCCACTGCACTTCTTCAAAAAAAGCCCGTCCAGAGGTTCCCCCACCACGCCGCTCTCAGCGGGTTTGAAAACACCGGGCTCCAGTTCCATTCTTCTGAAACCTATAGACAAGCCACCAACCACCACCGTTTTACCCACCCCCGTATCGGTAGCTGTCACCATGAAGGCTCTTCCCATAAAACCCTCCACGTTGCTTATCTTTAAACTTTATTTTATAGAGCGGTGACATGGATGGCAAAAGGATCGCGCGGGGAGACATCATTCTTCTAGTTTCCAAAGAGGGAAAAGAGTTTTTGGTCCAGGTGGATGAAAGGGTCTTCGGTACCCATCTGGGCAACGTTGATCTGGGAGTCCTCATAGACCAACCCTGGGGAATGGTTACCGAAACCCACAAGGGCAAAAAACTCTACGTCCTCAGACCTTCCCTCTACGACCTCACCCGCCACATCAAGAGACGCACCCAGATCATCTTCCCCAAGGATCTAGGGTTCATCCTCATGAAATTGGAGGTGGGACCAGGCAAAAGGGTGATAGAGTGTGGCACAGGCAGCGGCAGCCTCACCCTAGCCCTGGCATGGATGGCAGGCCCAACGGGCAAGGTGATAAGTTACGAACGGGAAGAAACTTTCTCCCTCTTGGCCCGGGAGAACCTGAACCGGGTGGGGCTGATTGACAGGGTAGAGTTCAAGGTGAAAGACGTTCAGGAAGGCTTCGACGAAGAGGAGGTGGACGCCCTCTTTCTGGATGTGAAAAACCCGTGGGACTACCTGGAACAGGCCCACCGGGCCCTGGCGGGAGGACGGACCTTGGGCATCCTGGTGCCCACCACCAACCAAGTGAGCCAGGTCCTGACGGGTTTGGAGGAGAAGGGATTCGTTTACCCCGAAGTGTGTGAAATCCTTTTGCGACGGTACAAAGCCAACCCCGAACGACTGCGACCCGAGGACAGAATGGTAGCCCACACAGGCTTCCTCATCTTCGCCAGAAAAGCGCTAAGAGAAGAATGGGAAAGACCAAATGGAGCTATACCTTGACAACAACAACAGGAGAGGAAGAATAGACTACTACGGAAGGGTGAGAAAGGAAGGGAAAGATTTCAACTTCACCCTTACCCAAGTGGGCTCCTCTCTCTATATGGACTTTTGGCCCTTTGAAGATCTGGGCCACAGCCTGGTAGAGGCCATTAGCCAGATTCTGGGACCTCCCAAAGAAGGCCCGACCAAAAGAGTCCTCCCTTCCCAATGCGGCAAAGGGGTAGAGGTCATGGCCACAGGTTGGGAAATGGCCTCTGCGGACGTCCAAGAAACAGAGAAAGCCATCATCAAAAAGATAAAGGAGTTGGGAAACAATGAATGAGAAAGGGATAGACTACAGAGAAACCTTCCACCCCCTAGGGAACTACTCCCCAGCCATGAAAGGCATAGACCTTCTCTACTATGGCAACGGCCGCCTGAGTTCTAACATCTACGTCCTAGAAGAAGGCCGAACTCTTATAGACTTGGGCAACTTCGCTGGACTGGTGGCTGAACTGAAAGAGCACTACCCCCAAGCCCAAGTGGAAAGGGTCATTTTCACCCACGCCCACTTCGACCACATAGGAGGGCTGGGCGAGATACTGACTCACTGGAAACCCCAAATCATCATTCACAAAGTGGAACTGGAAGGCGCTCTGCCCGGTGGGACTACTTTGAAAAAGGCCTTCCAGGAGATGGGCATAGAAGACTTCATGGAACTGGAAGGAAACGAAGACATAGAACTGTGCGACAGAAAGCTGAGGGTTCTCTACACCCCCGGACACACACCGGGTTCCATCAGCCTTTACGATCTTGAAAAGAGAGTGCTCTTCTCTGGTGACACGGCCTTTCCCATGATGGGAGAAGAGATCCTCTTAACAGCCCCCGACCCAAAGGGAGGAAGCCTCCAAGAACTTGCAGAATCTATCCGCATGCTCGTCCACCTGGAAATCCAAGCCATGCTCCCAGGCCACCTATTCCCAGTATGGGAGAACGTCAGGGAACACCTCAAAAGGACTTATTTCGAGCTTCAACTCCAGCTCCAAGGGCGAGAGGACATGGCCCTAATAAACGCTGGTATCCTCTCTGCTGATCTGGGAAACCTGGACGAGGCCGTGGCCTTCTTCGACCGGGTGTTGGAAAAAGCTCCCAACCATCCCGGAGCCTGCTTCACCAAAGGGCTAGCCTACTACCAAATGGGCAAATTCAAAGAAGCCATAGAACTCTTCGACCGGGCCCTGGAAGCGGCTCCCAATTTCCAAGAGGCCCAGCAAGCCCGGAGAATGGCAGCCATCGCCCTATCAGGCAAAGAAGAGGAATAGCGGAAAATCGCCCTCAACAAAAACAGAAGTTTAGCTCTTCTCAAGCCACCCTCTCTCCTCGGATGGACAGGAGAAGGTCTTTTCAAATATCCCTCCCCATAAGCCTTCGTCCTTAAGAAAGTTACAAAAACAAACCACCCAAGACTCCCCTAAAAAGCCGAACCCACTTTATTCCGCAACTGTCCAGATGCTTATATAACGATTATATATTTTTCCATTTTAGAAAGAATAAAATAACTTTATTCTCACTTTAATCAGGTATTATCACTCGTTTGATTATCACTGAACGTTGGCCGAGTGAATCTTGACACTCGAGGGTATATCAAAAGTGACACCCTACCCACAAACAAAGGCGTTGGCCTTGCCACATAACCCCTTAAATCTCAGACTACTACACACAGGCATGCGTCTCACCGTTTCCAAAAAGTCCAACTCAAAATCTAGAATTTAATTACGATGTTATAATATACTCCAAAAAAGCTTGAGCTCTATTTTGAACAACCCTATTGACAAAAAGAACAAAGTTTTTTACTTTTCTCTCTACCCGCAGCCGGGGGCTGTGAATATTGGGGAGAAGGGAGGTGGTAGATGATCCGTAAAAGGAAAACCTTTTCAGAGGGTAAGGCGAGAGACCTAAGGAACACTATTTTAAGAGGGAGGTAAAGGAGATGGCGGAAGAAATAAAGATTACACTCCCACCGCAGGCTGAATATAGGCACAGGCCTAGAAAGGTGCAGGAGGTGAAGGAGATTGAGATCAATAGCAGGGAGGACACCCTGGAGATTAACTCTCCCGAGGTCAGACCTTGGCCTGTCACCCCACCTCCTTCGCCTGAAGAGGTGATGGAGAAGCAGTATGCCGCCAGGAGGGCCGAAGAGTTCGGAAAGTGGTGTGAAGACAACCTGCGCATGGATTACAACTTCCTGAAACCCGAGGCTCTCCAGGGGTACAGAGTTTTGGAGGTGGGAACCTGGAAGCTGAGCGGTCCTTTTGCCTGCTCCCTGCTGGCCGAGTTGGGGGCCGAAGTGATCAAGATTGAGCCCCCCGGGGGTGATCCCCTTAGGAAGCTCACCCCCTTCGGCAGGGAAGAGTACATGCTGGAAGACGCATATACAGGGGAGAAATGCGGTTTGGAGTTCATCCACGAGATGAGAAACAAGTACTCCATCACCCTCAATCTGGATACCGAGGAAGGCCAGGAGATGTTCAAACGACTGGCCGCCACTGTGGATGCCATTGTGGAGTACTACCCTCCAGGCTACATGGATGAGAGGGGGCTGAGCTACAGGTATCTATCCAAGATCAACCCCAAGCTGGTCTATGCCTGGACGGGTGAAGTGGGCCAGTGGGGCCCTATGAAGGACGAGGTCTCCAAGTTTGGCCAGCCCATGCTGGATCCCTTTGGCATGGTGGCCTGCTCCTGGGTCCACAACACGGGATTCCCTCCTGACCTGCTGCCCAGGGAAAAGGGCGGTAACCCCACCCGCTCAGGACCCTGGTTCGCCGACTACACCGCCGGTGAGCAGGTAGCCGTGAGCATCCTGGCTGCCTGGTACTGGAGGGACGAGTTCAGCGGCGAGGGCCAGTTCATCGAGGTTACCTCCGCCGAGGCCCTCATGGACATCCTGGATTTCGACATCACCTGGTACGGCTTCAACGCCAGTATCAAGGCCAGGACAGGGTCCTGGGATCCCAACCTGAACCAGTACGCCTGGAATCCTTGCCGGGACGGCTACATGATGATCGGTGGCCAGACCGACAGGCTCTGGTACAGGATCGGTATGTGTATCGAGAGGGACTATCCCGAGTTCGGCCGCCTCATCGGAGAGGATCCCCTCCTCAAAGAAATGGGGGCCAGGAATGCCCTGGAAGCCCTCACCAAGACCTACACCCTCACCACCAGATGGCTCAGGGAGATCTGCCGCTACGAGGCAGAGCAGAAGCTCTTGGAGTACGAGATCGCCGCTGGACCCGTTCTCTTCATTGATGAGGTCTCCGAATTCCCCCACTTCAAGTACCGTCCCTGGGTCAACACCATCGAGGATGAGCATTATGGCGTTCTGCTCTATGCCTTCCCACCAGACGGCTTCCAGATGAGGACACCCGCCAGGGTGAAGTGGTTAGGCAGGCCTCTGGGCAAGGACAACTACGAGATCTACATAAAATATCTTGGCATAGATCAGTGGGAACTGAGAGAACTTGAGGAGAAGGGGGTAGTGTGATGGAGAAGTTTGAAAGGATACCCATAGAAGATCAGCCTGGACCCAAGAGCCAGGAGGAAATGGATGAGATGAAGATGCCCTTCGAGGAGTATTGCCGTAAGGCCTTCGACGTGGGCAACGAGTTCGTCAAGCCTACGGCCCTCAAGGGCATCCGGTGGCTGAGCACCACCATGTACATCTTCACTCCCCACTCCGTCACCAACCTGGCCGAGTTAGGAGCCGAGGTGATCAAGGTGGAGATGCCCCGAATGGGAGACCCCATGCGGCACTGCGCTCCCTTCAATGAGACCTACGTGTATCCCCTCCACGACAGCAGGCCCATGACGGGTACAGGTGTGGCCTGCTTCAACGCCAATGTGAACGAGTACTACATCTCCATGGACTACCACCGGGAAGAGATCAAAGAAGCCTTCTACTCTCTAGTAAGGATGTCTGACGGCCTCACCGAGTGCTACAGGCCTGGTACCTTTGACAGGTGGAAGCAGAGCTACCGTTATCTCCAGGAGATCAACCCCAGGTTCATCTATGTGTGGGGCGGTGGTTTCGGATACGGTCCAAAGATCTGGGGAGGTTCCTACGACATTCTGGGACAAGCCCACGCCGGTCTGGCCAGCATCACCGGTTTCCATGAGGACTTTGGCGGCCACTGTACCAAGAGCACCAACTGGAACATCGACTGGTACTCGGGCACCCAGATCACCGTGGCTATCCTGGCAGCCATTCTGTGGCGGAGGAAGACGGGTCTGGGCACCATGATTGAGTTCTCCCAGGTCCAGGCCGCCACCAGGTGTCTGGGCTACACCGTACCCCTCTACGGCAGGTTCGGCATCGTCCGCCAGAGATGGGGCAACTGGGACACCCAGCTCTGCGTCCACGGCATCATCATCTGCGGCAAATCCGACTATCCCAACGAAAAGAACCCCCAGCTCAGGGACGAGGCCCGTTACGTCATGGTCAGCGCCTTCAACGACCCCGACTTCAAGGAGCTGTGCAACGTTATCAAGCGCCCCGACCTCTATGAGAAGTACCAGAACCACAAGACCAGAGTAGAGGCCGAGGCCCAGGTGGAAATCTACCACGAGCTGGAGAAGTGGGCTGCTGACAAGAGTCGCTCTGAGGTGGTGCGAATCTTGAAGGAAGCCGGTCTGCTTGCCATGCCCGTACTCAACGACAAAGAGGTTTACGAATCTGAGCACTATAGGCAGAGAGGCACCATCAGATGGCAGGCTGATCCCTGGTACGGAGACTCCCTGGTCCACAGTACTTACAGCTGCGGTCTCATGTCCAAGACCCCCAGGAGAAAGTTCTGGGACCTCAGGGCCGTGGGCGCCGACAATATCAAGATCTACCACGAGCTCCTGGGCTATCCCATGAGCACCATCAAAGAGTGGTACGACAAGACCATCATATAGGGGGAGGGACCATGTGTGATATAATCTGGTGCAAAAAGGTGAAAGAAGACGGAACGGTGTGCAACACCGTTAACTACCTGGACCCCTTCAACTTCTGGAACTGGGAGGGGACCATTGCCTGTGCCGAGTGCGGCACGGTTTACTACATCCACATGATCCAAGGATGGATGTATAGGGGTCCCACCGAGCAGCCCCCTGGCACCAAGCCCGACATCTACCCCCTTTATGCCGATCAACCCCTAAACGGTTACACTCGCTATCTACCAGGCGTAGAGGGCAGAACCAGACCATATCTGTGCTTGCCCAGAGACATCTATCTGGGCAAACCCGATCCCAGGAGGTTCAGCATCAGGGGGTATCCTGTGAGGGGCTGGGCTCCCCAGCCGCCTTCCACAGGTACTGCGGGCTCCGCTGGCTTCAAGTGGGAGATCGAGAAGCTCTCCCCCGAGGTCTGGCAGGAGTTCCTGGAGAAGAAAAAGAAGGGCGAAGCCAGGGATTGGTAATTAAGGAGGGGATGCTATGGGAATTGACAGGAGCTTTTTGGATAAACCCGTCGAGGAGATGACTCCAGACGAGTTTCGGCTCATGATCCTCGAGCCGGAGAAGGACACCGACCACATCTGCTGGAACTGCAGGTATTTCAAACCCGTCATCAAGAACTCCAACTTCCCCCCGGCGGACATCATCGGATGGTGCAAGAAGATCCACTGGCCCTTCTTCTGGTGTGTGCCGGAGCACAGGATCGTGAAAAAGTGCTATGCCTATGAACCTATAAAGTAGGAGGAGAAAGGCGGGCATGGACGAGGACGTCAGGAGAGAGCTCGAGGATCTCAAAACCATGGTGCTGGCCTGGAAAGAGAGCTACATCAAGATGGCCAGAGAGAATGGGGGAGGCGAATATCTGGTGGAGGAGTACAACTCCGAGATCGAGGAGTTCGTCTTCCCCTACGTCTACAAAATTATGAAGCTCGGTGGCATGGAGATGGAGGATCTCGAGGTCTTCATACGCTTCTGCCAGCACCAGACCCTGGAGCTCCGTGAGGCCCTTATAGAGATGGGGGCAATACTGGTAGAAAAGGAGGAAAACGATGCCTGAGAGATACAGAGTGGTCTTATGTGGTTTTGACCCGATGCTCGTCAGGGGTTACGTAAAAACAGGTGCCAGGGCCCTATGGTGGTACTTGAGCAACGAGACTTTCGAGCAATACAAACCCTTGCCAGGACAGAAGGTCGAGGGTAAGCTCCTCGCCGTTTACGAGTGGGAAGGCAAAAAGGTGGCAGAGCCCAACGAGCACTTTGAGTGGGTCACCAGTAAGGAGAGTGGCTACGCCGTACTGGTTCCCCCAGAGGCCATTGTGAAATATGAGCTCACCGCCTGGCACTACCTGGAACTCATCGTCGAAAGAGTAGGTGGCCAGGAGGTATACCCTGGCGAGGAGAAGGCCTTTAAGTTATGGCCCTTTGAGACCATGGGCAAAGTCCACCCCTACAAGCTGGACTACATTCCACCGGTGGACTAAAACAAAAATGGGCGGGGGGTCACCCCCGCCCACTCCAAACAACCGACATGTACCCTTGACTAATGGTGTGTGCACCCTTAAAACCACTTGCAATCCAGAGAGGAGAAGAGCATGAACCAGGAGCCTATGGAAGGTCCCCGAGCAACAGACTGGCAATCCCTTCAAGAAGTACTGGGACTCTCCCATCCCTTTTTTAAACAATGCCTCTTTTTAGAAGGGTACGACATATCCTCCAATATTTACGCCATAGTAGGAGACTATATTTCCCTGATAGACCCAGGAAACGACTACACCGCCTTTATCCAGCTCTTTGAGAAGGGCCATAAACCTTATGACATCAAAAAGATCGTCATCACCCACGGTCATCCCGAACACGTCATGGGCATCTTCGAGCTCTTCAGATATCCCAGCTTTCAGCAAAAAGGAGAATTAGAACTCTTCCTCACCGAGACCTCTCCCGAGTCTCTGAAAGAAATGGCCCAGGAGTTTGGCTGCAAAATCACCCAGGTCCAGAATGGGGACATTCTGAACCTCAGCGGCTTCGAACTGGAAGTAATCCACACCCCCGGCCACACTATGGACAGCATATGTCTCTATCACGCCCCCACCAAATCCATATTCACAGGAGATACCGTCATCCCCTACGCTGTACCTTCCCCTGATCCCACCGCCGGAGGAAGGGCGGACTACTACCTTCTGTCCTTGAGGATCCTGTTCAATATGGACATCAAACACCTGCTACCCGGGCACGGGCCCCCTGTTCCAGAGAATGCCAAAAAAGTTATGGAAGGCTCATATGCAGGGGCCATAAAACAGATAATTGGACTGAAGACCCCCTGGATCGAAGGAGCCAGCCATCTAGCCAAAAAGGGTTATTTGGCGGAAGCCGCCTTCTGCTGTGACATTGAACTGAAGGAAGATCCCGACAACCTCAAGGCTTTGGAGCTCAAAGCCTCTTGTCTTAGCGACATAGGACGGTTTGAAGAAGCCTATGAAATCTTCGACCGACTTTCCAAAGAGATTGGGAGCTACACCTTTGCTACCATGGGTAAAGGATACTCCCTTTTAGGCATGGGCAGATACAAAGAGGCCATCATCCACTTCAACCGGATCCTGAAAAAGAACCCCGCCCACAAAATGGCCAAAATCTACAAGGGAATAGCTCTCTACCTTTCAGGGAAACAAGAGGAAGCCCTCCAGATTGACGAATTTAAAGAAGAATTCGTAGCCAGGTTCGTAAAAGAGATGGAAAAGGGGGCCCAGGAAAGGGGAAAGGAAATCCAATGAGAGAAACACCCTACTCAAACACTTACCCATCCTTTAGTAAAAGGTGCCCCTCTAACTGCCTTTTCAAACATTCACAGGAGGAAGTGGGATGCCCAAATTTGAAAAATTAGAATTTTACTATAGCAGCAAGACTCAACCCGCCCCCCGATATCCCTGTGACATCCAAAAAGCCCTAGCAGACCTGGACAAACTGGCAGAAAGGGGGTTTGACGCCAGGGCTATAGATGTAGAAGAGCTGAGGGACGTCTTCAGGGCCTACCACAAAGCTGTCTCTGGTCCCGATCCCGAGGAAAAATCGGTGCTCAACGATGTAAAAGGAGCCAGCTACAGCGAATTCTTTGGCAGAACCATCCCCGCCCTCCTGTGTTACTCCAAAGCCAATGATAGAGCCCCCAGTCGGGTCTTTCCCAGAATAGACAAAGAAAAACTGATAACCGTAAACGACGCCTTGGAAGCCATTTTAGGAGAAACAGGGGTGGTATGAACTCTCGATCGTCAAGGCTCCAGAAGCCTTAGACTCTCCCGCCACCTTTCGAAGTAGGGAGAAAGGATTTTTGACGCCTCCTTCGCAAGCCCCCTTTTGGCCGCCTCCATGAGGGCGTGGGTGAAAAGAATCCAGTTTTCAGCCACCTCCCCCACCAAAGTCCCCCTCATATACCGAAACTCCACCGTGCCCCTAAACCAGTAAGAATGAAGGTTGAGACCGTGATAGCGAGTCTCGTTATACCTTTCGTTCCTCTGGGAATCTTCTTCATTTCCATACCATATCACTTGAAGACACCGGGTGGATATGCACTCCTCTTCAGAACAATCGCCTAGCAGCTCCACCAACTTTGGAGGAAGAGGCCTACAGGACTTTCCCACCCTCTTCTCGTTGTTGGGAATGGCCTCATATATCAAGGGCTCCCAATCCAACACGAGTTCCAACAAGGCCCTTAACTCCTGGCATCCGAAGTCTGCAGCATCATGGTGGACATGGAGGCCACAACTCTCATTAACCCCAGCGCCATGGGCCTTGAGGATCCTCAAGGCCTGCCTCACCTCATAAAGACCCCTGGCACCCACCAAACGAGGGCTCAGCATCTCTATACCGCCACCACCCATAATAGAGTGGTCCTCCACAAAACGCCAGGAATCTTCCTCCCTTCCCAGCTTCAGACCAGCCACTCGAAAGGCCTCGCTCATCTCCTGGGGAAGACGATAAGGCGGCATGACACCGTCATCTATGGGAAGAAAAAAGCCATAGGGGAAGCGAAAGACTTCCACCTCTATTCCAAATGTCCTCTCTGACAGGAGGTGCTCCATAAATTCCCTTGAATAGCCCCCCTCATCACAATTTTCAACTCCCCAGGCCTAAAAGGAGCCCACTGAGAAGTCAAGAGAAGAGGTGTAGAAGAAATGAGAAGGGCAGAAGCACCCTCAAAGACCCAGTGACAATAGAACATATTCTCGTGTCCTCCGTAAAAAGCCAGAAGCAAAGAAGGAGAGCAAAGCACAAAGTTAAGTTTCTTACTCTCTCTCCAAAGACAACGAACCAACTCCCAAACCTGGACGGTGATATCCTTCCAAGGTGGCGCCCTGTCACCAAAGATGCGCCACAGTCCATTCAAGATCCAGCAGAAGACCCGTTCTGTATCGGTCTCCCCTACAGGTTGGAAAGGACCCCGAAGAGATTCGGTAGGCCAATCCACATTCCCGTGGTGAACGAAGGCCCAAGACATACCCCACATTTCTCTAACGAAGGGATGGGTGTTGGCAAAGGAGACCGTACCCTTTGTAGCCCTGCGCACGTGAAAAACGGCTTGATAGCTCTTCAACCCACCCCTGTCCATCACCGCTCTGAGAAAGGGACTCTCCCTGGCGTACTCCGGGCCCTTGATCAACAAACAATCATCGTCTACATAGCAGGCCAACCCCCACCCGTCTCTGTTATATGTATCCGGCATAGGGGGGAGGAAGAAGTACTCCATGAAGTCCCTGATCTGTACAGGCCTAGAGGCCGACAGGGCAGCGATACGACACACGCCCACCTACCTTTTTGACCATTATGCCCCCACCGCCTCAGCCCTTCAAGTACTCCTCAAGAAAATCTTTAATGCGCATTGCAAGCACAGGGGTGATCCCCGGAACCGAAGCTAAGTCATCCACGGAGGCCTCCGCTATGGCGTCCAGGCTTCCAAAAACCTGTAGCAACCTGCGACGCCTAACAGGCCCCACTCCCGGTATCTGCTCCAACAACGATGTAAGCCTCTCTTTACCCCTTTTCCGCCGATGATGAGTGATGCCGAAGCGGTGGGCCTCGTCCCTGATGCGCTGCAAAAAGTGGGTAACGGGGCTGGAAGGCTCCAGAACCAAGGGCTCGGTCTCCCCGGGGAAATAGATCCTCTCAAACCGTTCCCCCCGCTCCTTGGCCAAGGACCGCACCTCCACCCCCTCCACGCCTTTATCCTCCAAAACCTCCCGTGCCGCCTCCACATGGCCCCGCCCGCCGTCGATGAGCACGAGCTGAGGCAACTCCCATTCACCATGCTCCAAACGGCGCCTCAACACCTCCCGCATCATGGCGTAATCGTCTATCCCCTCCACCGTCCTGATGGTAAAATGGCGATAGTCCTCTTTGGCAGGTTCACCATCCACAAAGGTGACCATGGAACCCACAGCCTCCCTTCCCACAAGATTGGAGACATCGTATGCCTCGATACGCCTTGGAACCTGGGAAAGCCTCAGCAACCGGCTCAAGTCCACCAGCAAATCCTCCATCTCCCTCCGTCGGGCCCCCCACTCCTCTTTGAATTGGACCAGTTTCTCCCTGGCCAGGGAGAGCAGCACCCGCTCCTCGCCCCTCCCCATAGTCACCAGCACCTTCTCCCCTTTGAGATGGGTAAGCCATTCCTGAAGGGTACCCTTGGCAGGATGGGAAGGGACAAGCACTATCCTGGGCGGAATCTCCCGACCCCGGCCGTAAAACTCCCGGAAGAAAGCCTCCAACCCGTCCCCTGCTTCCAGGACAAAACCATT
>Ga0190315_1001006_pt1 | contig 12177 bp, 10 predicted proteins | sample 48701101_MG_FD_161673 | JGI IMG/M metagenome (GOLD analysis project Ga0190315, IMG submission 161673) | Hydrothermal vent sediment bacterial communities from Southern Trench, Guaymas Basin, Mexico - 4870-11-0-1_MG | ecosystem: Environmental > Aquatic > Marine > Hydrothermal vents > Sediment ...
GGCAGATAAAGATTTTAAAGAGATGTGGGAAAAGGCAGGGCCTCCCAGTAGGATTCATCGCTGGTGTTGCACTATATTTAAAACAGGACCTTATGATAATTTTTTGAAGCAAGTAGCAGAAAATGGAAAGAAAGTGATGACTTTTGAGGGAATAAGAACATGTGAGTCGAAAAGAAGAAGTAAATATCTTGACATCGAAATACAAACTAAAATGTCCACTCAAGTGTCTGTTCGCCCCTTGTTGTATTGGAATGAATTAAGATTATGGCTCTATATTCTTGCCGAGAAAATTATTTTTAACTCTCTATATAAGAAAGGTTTGAGAAGAGTAGGTTGTTCAATTTGTCCATTTGGCTCTTTTTGGTCAGAGATGATATTGGCTAAGGAGTATTCCAAACATATTATGTCCTTTATTGAACTTTTAACAAGTTATACACAAAAGATTCAAAATAGAATAAAAAAAGATAACTTTGATTATATAGCCAGTGGAGGGTGGAAAAAAAGGCATGGGGGGTTTGGCATTCAACAAGGTTCTTCAGAATTCATAACAGAAGAATGTTTTAAAGAAAGCTGGGTTTATTTTTACACATTAAATAAAGAAATAGATGATTTTTTCCTAGAGTTATTTAAACCTTTTGGAGAGATTAGGTTAATTGGCACAAATAAAAACTTTTCTGTTTATCTTATTATTTCTTCTAATCTTATTCCTTTGTTTTTAATAGAGATTTTGGATAAGAATTATCTTAAGTTGAAGATACTGGATGGGAAAACATATAATGAGAAGACAAAGCTCAAAAGGCAATTTGAAAATCAAATAGCAAAATTTCAAAATTGTACTCTATGTGGAGCATGTGCGAGTATTTGTGAACAATCAGCTATTAGTTTGAATGGTAGATATATTATCAATGAAAAGATATGTAAACATTGTTTAAAATGTATTTATGTTTGTGAGTTGGGATGTATTATTGCAAAATCTTTACAACTTCCAAAAGAGGAAATAAACCATGAGTCTAGATGTGAAGGGTAATTTTGGTTTTGAAATCAATTGGTTTACTAAGGCACTAAGTTTTATTTCTAAAAATAAACTTTTTTTAAAAGATAAAGAAGAAGCACAATATATTCTAGGAATAGGGAAAACAAAAGTAGAGGCATTAGAAAAATGGCTTTTATCTGCTGAATTAACTGTAAGATGCAAAGAAGGTAAGAAGTTAGTTACTTATTTAAGCCCTTTAGGAGAAACAATCAGACAATTTGACTCTAATTTTTATGATTATAACACCTTAGCTCTGATTTTATATCATTTAAGTAAGGGACCTAAAAAACAAGGGAGTGAACTTATTTATTGGTATATGAACAAGTTTAATTTTCAAGAATTTACAAGAGAACAATTAAAACAAGCGTTAACAAACGATTATCCTAATTTAAAGGATAGATCTATAGAAAATATCACGCAAGCCCTACTTCAAGTCTTTCGCCTCACACCATTGGGCAATGATTTTAGATTGCTTATTGAAGAGAAAAAAGGACATTTTCGTAAAGAAGAACCACCGGAAAGATACATTCACCCCCTTATCTTTGCTTATGCCATTATAGACTGGGCTAAGGAGCGCAATGAATGGGTATTGCCCATTGAATATATAAAAAAAGGTGAATGTCTGCCAGGCAAAAGCTTTAATTTTTCAGGTAAGCGGGTGGATAAATATCTAAATACTATCCATGAAAATTATCCTCAGATTATAAATATTAGCAGGGACGCAGGGTTGAATAAGGTAATTATACAAGCCAAAGAGCCTTTAGAAATATTAAAAAAATATTATCAACAAGCACGATGAGTTTTTTAGAATTTATCCGTAACTGCAAGAAATATCCTCAGCACATTAGATACAAAGGCACTATTTTGTTCATAAGTTATGAACAATATAAAAAATTATCTGATTTTGCTTTAAAATGGCAATTAAATTACAAAGATGTCAGATATTTTTTAAAAAAAGAAGGAATATATTTAGATAAAAGTTTTTCTGAAAACACCTTATTCATATCCTGGGAAAAAGATAACACTAATCTGTTGATAAATAATGTGGATTTAGTTTTATCAGGTTTAGATAAAAACAGGCGGGTGAAATTCTTTCAAGGTTTTTTGAAAAGAGAATTTTCCAACTTAATAGTTGTGCCTGTGTTAATCTTTCAAGATGAAGCCAATAAGGGATATGAACATGGCCATGGAAGAATTTTTTCCTTAGGGGGAGAAAATGAAACTCTCTGATCTAATTAGAATAAGACCTGGCTTTAAACCAGCCATAGATTTGACTGAAGATTTAGACAATATAGAGAAGGTTCAGGTATATTATCCCACAAAAACAGCAGCAGATATCCTTTTAGCATTAGCAGGTTATTTAAAACCAGCAGTCAGTCGCATCCCAATTTTAATTGGAGGCAGTTATGGCACAGGTAAATCTCATCTGGGTTTAATTATTGCTAAACTCTTACAGCATGATTTTAGTGACCCTATTTTAAATCCTTTTTTAACACTACTTCAGAAAAATTATCCAAAGGTATATGAAGAGTGGAAAATTCTCCGCACTGGCTTAGCAAAAAGACCATTTTTAATTGTAACTTTAAAAAGGGAAGAAGGTGCATATGGTAGGGATATCATAAATTCTTCATTGATAAATGCCTTAGAGAAGGCACTGCAAAAGGCAGGGTTAGAAGAAGTGATGGTTGAAACAGAATTTAGGGCAGCCATAAGGAGAATAGAAGAATTAGAAAGTAATTATCCAGAATTTGCTAAAAAATTAGAAGAGATTCTGCCTCAGCACGGGTTTTATGCCACAGTAGGTCTTAAAAATGCCTTAAAACAAAATAATGGTGATGCCTTAGAAACATTTAAAAAGCTTCATAAAGAAGTTTGTGGAGGGGCTGATTTTGTGCCCAAAGTCTGCCTTTATGCAAAGGATATCTATAAAATTGTGTGTGAGAGATTGGTAGATAATAAGGGATATGATGGGATTTGTATTCTCTGGGATGAATTTAGTGATATTTTGAAGGAAATCGTGATGGAGCCTGAGGGAAACCTTGGAGCTCAGCTTCAAAGTTTTGCTGAAGCATTCCAGACTACTGGCAAGTATAGGGTGCAGACAATTTTGATTTCTCATCGGGCAATAAGGGAACATGCCAGATTATTACAAGCACAGAGGGGACTGAATATTGGAGAAGATGAAATAAGAAAGATAGGAGGAAGATTTTTGGAAAAACATCTCTCCCCAGCTACTGCCAAAGAGATTTATGAATTGATGAAAAGTGTGATAGAACACACTGAAAGTTTTAAAAAAATAGAAGAATTTTATAGGGATGTTTTTAGCAATCTTGCTCAAAAATCTTATGACCTAACACTTTTTGAAGGGTTTGTTAGCAGAGAAGAAATAAAAAATACTATTGTAAAGGGACTTTATCCTTTGCATCCCTTTACTGCCTACGTGCTTGGAAAATTCACTGATGTCATCGGACAGCGTAATAGGACGATGTTTACTTATCTGGCAGATATTACCTTAATGCCTGGTTCATTTAAGTGGTTTTTAGAAAATTCTTATTTCCAAGCAGGAGAAAGATTACCATTTCTTACAGCAGACATTGTTTTTGATTTTTATAAGGATGATTTGGAAAAAATGGCTGAAGATATTGAGGCACAGAAACAAACAAAGACATATCTGGAAGCGGTTAAGGAATTGGGTAGCGATAAGGATGAGACAAAGACCAGAATTTTAAAGGCCATCGCTATTCTCAACATTTGTAAGAATAAAGCTTCTTTGGAAAATATCGCCTTTATTCTGAATATGACAAGAGAAACCGGAAAAATAGAAAGAATTTTGCAAGACTTGATAAATAGAAGGATTTTATTGCGGACTGATTTAACAAAAGAGTATAAATTTATGAAGGCGGTAGGCATGGGTGACCCCAATGAGGTAATTAATAATACTATCGATGAACGCAGTTCCTTTTTTTCACCCAAGAGATTTTTAGAGGAGCATTTTAAAAAATGGATTAGCAATCCACAAAAGCGATTTGCAAAGGCAGATGGCTATGCGATTAAACATAGTATGAATAGGGAAATGGAGATAAGATTTTTATTAAAAGATGAAATGCGCTCCAAGTTGCCTGTAGAACTAGAAACAAGAGACGGAATTATAGCAGTAGTTTTGAATTTTTCTGAAGGCGAGCATAAAACAGCTAGGGAAATGATAGAAAGTGAATTTTCTGAGGAAAGTAGAATAATTTTTATCTTACCTGATTTTAAAGAAATAGGAAATATGATGCCTGTTTTGAGAAGACTAGATGCTTTGTATTACCTAAAAAACCGTTCTGCTTTGGAGGCACAAGATACTATAGAAATTTGGAAAACTTTTATAGAAGAAGACGAAATACGGGTAAAAGAATTTTTGGGCAAACTACTTTTCCCTATGGAGGTTACCACAGCAAGTCCAGATAAATCTATTAGCTACTGGTATTACCTAGGGAAAAACTATGAATTAAAAGGTTTTAGAGAATTTCGCGAATTGGTTGATAGAGCAATGGAGAATGCCTATCCTCTCACTCCAAGGATAAATAGAGAGGAACTAGTAGATAGGAGTTTAGGGAAGTTTAAGACTCATCGTAAGCCAGTGATTGATTATGTACTTAGTAAAGATGGCATCTTTAATTTAGTGACAGAAAAAGATAGCAAAAGAAAACATATCATTAGGGCTGTTTATGAAGACAATGATATTTTACGCAAAGAAGGTGGGAAAGATATTTTTTGTAAGCCACGTTTGCATAAAGCAAAAGAAATGCATACTGTATGGGAAGAAATTGAGCATTTTATCAAACATAGCAAAGAAAATTTTAAAGTTTTGATAGATAAGTTACAATCCCCTCCTTATGGTTTACGTCCACCATCAATCCCTCTTATTTTAGCTGCAGTAATGCGTAAACCTTATTTAGAAGGTTGCTTTAGTATAAAGAAAAATGTCCAATTTATTAAAACAATTACTGCTGATGTAACAGAAGATATTGTAAAGGCACCACATCTTTATCAACCATATTACACTGAACTAAACGAAAATAGAAAGGCTGTACTTATGGGTATTGCTGATATATTCGAAATTAAAGATACAGACCCTATTGCTTTTAAGCAACGAATACTTAATTGGTGGCAATCTTTGCCTCTGCATTGCAACAGACACACTCAAAGACATATTTCAGAGGAGGCTAAAGCTTTGCGTGATGATGTGTTTGATGCCTTAATAAAATTAGAAACTGACCCTAATGAGGTATTAGTTGAAAAGCTTGGTGAGAAGCTAGGTATTGATTTTACTGCCCAAAGGCCTGAAGAGATATATAATCAGGTAAAGACGAAGCTAGGTGAGATTAAGATTGAATATGAAAGCTGCTTGCAAAAACTTATTAGAGAAGTAAAGCAATCGCTGGATAACATTTTTGGAGACATAAAAGTTTGGTATCAAAATTTGCCCCCTGAAAATAAGATTTATCGTTCTTATCATCCTGAACAGGTGAATAAATTTTTAAAAGTATTAGAAGCTAATCCACCAAAGGAACATCTAATACCACAGCTTGCAGAGGCAGTTTGTTTGCCTATTGGAGATTGGAATGATAATGAGATGATTTCCTTTCAAACCAAAATGAAAGATTATAAAGAAATTGTAGAAAATTATAGACCTCCAAAACCTCAACCTCCCCACACACCTTTGCCTAAAGAAGAAGTAGAAATAGCTATTTTATCAACTGAAAGTCGCAAAAAACGCCGTTTTAAGGTCCATTCATTGGAAGAGATGAAGAAAGACCCTATTAAAAAAGTCTATATTCAACATCTAGAACGAGGTTTTAATGACCTCTGGACTGCCTCTTCTTTTAGTGAAGATGAAATATATTCAGTTATTTATCATATTTTAGGAGATAAGTTTTAATGAGCAAATTGACAGTTATTATAGATGAATTTGCTATATCAAAAGAAGAAGATATACTATTTCTTAAAAATTATGATGATTTTTTGAATCATTGGGAAGTTGTTTTAGAAGCTCTATGGGAAACAGAAGGTAAAATTATTATCTCCCATCCTATTATAAAAGATTACTTTGTTAGCTTAAGAGAAGCAGTAAGAGATAGAATAGAAATCTTAGAAAGCAATCCTAGGATGCAATTGGCTAAGGCACTGGGTATGAAGCAAGATGACCTAAATTATCTATCTTATCAGGAGATCTTAAAACATAAATTATTAGAAAAAATAAATCGTTCTCCATTGGAAACTGGAGAAGACCCCTTTTTGTGGATACTTAAGAACCTTTCACAAAGACCATTTTTAGTGAGTAATAGAATAAACTATATTATTAACTATTTTGCGAATAATGCTGAGAACTTTGCTGCTATTAAAAGCGCTAAAGCGTATATTTACAAAAAAAATCTATATAAATATCCTGTAATTAAATGGGTAGTGGATGGTGATGCTACAGAAAAAAGCAAATATTTGCTTTTATATTTATATTTAAAAAGTCTTTTTAATAAAGAAGAAATAGAAATTTTATTACAGGCTTTGCCTCCTTGGGTGCAAGAAATAGAAAATCTTTCTCCAAATTTGGAAGGGCTATATTCACTATTCCCCTTAGACGAATGTTTAAATCAACACTTCTTTTTGAAGAAAAACATTCAACAAAGGTTAATCAGTATTTTGAATGAAAAAGGGTTAGAAGCTTTTTTAGATAAAATATCTGGCAAATTAACATTAGAAATGGAAATCTTAAAAGATTGGTTTAAAAAACAAGCACTCAATTTTACACAAAAAGATTTAAACCCAAGTCAAGAGCAGAAAATAAGGCAAAAATTTGGAAACAAGACTTTTATTTCAATTTTAAAATGCATTCCACCAGCTAAACCTTCAAATTTGTCCTTAGATACTACTATAGAAGATACATTGAATTGGATAGAGGAAGAATATCTACCTTTTTTTATTTGGACTAGAGAACATGAGCAGTATGAACTAACAGAACCTTATGTAAATCAGTTTCAGCAGTGGCTTTTAAGTTGTTATGAAGAATTGATTCATTCAGAACATTCATCAGTTAACATATTCAAAGTTTTTCAAACAATACTCCGTGAATATGAAAGGGTTTTATACATTATTGTAGATGGGTTAAGTTATTGGTTTTTAATACTTTCTTTGTCGCCTGACCTAAAAATAGATATGCTTAGAACGTATTTTTGTCTTGCTCCTAGTATTACTTCAATAAATAAGCCTTGTTTGTTAAGTGGCAAATTACCCCAGGATATAGAGGTGAACCATTATACATTAGCTGAAGAGTTGGGTGATGCGGTTAGTAATGATAACAAAGAAACTTTAAGTAATTTTGCAAAAAGGCGATTTCATCTTGGTATTTATTTTGTAAATAGCTTTGATGAACTTTTGCATAAACCATATTCTTATGCTATTTTAAAAAAGGAATTAGAACATAAATTAAACGGAATTTTTAAAGAAATCAGTTCATTAGAAGATGTATTTGTAGTAATTACAGGAGACCATGGATTTACTATCCTTCCAAAAAAAGAAGATAATTTGGTGGCTTTGAGTGATTTAAAAGGAGAAGTTTCACACTGCCGAGTTTTAAAGCCGCCTAATGCAACAGAAATCTCAGGTTGTGTAAAAATGGATAAATACTTATCCTGTGCTTATCTTATTGCCTCTGGTTATAAATATTTAGAAAGTTTTCCAAAAGGAGCTACGCATGGAGGACTATCGCCAGAGGAAATGACAATTCCTCTTTTAACCATCAGCTCATCCCCAGAAATTTTTAAACCATTGGAGTTTAGAATTAAAGGAGAAATTTGGAAAAAAGAAATAAAACCCGTTGAGTTATTAATAGAAAATCCAAATAAAAGCAATATAATTGTTGAAGATTTGAGTGTAGAATTTTTGAAATTTCAACAGAGAGTTAGGATATTAAAACATGGAACAAATAGAATTGCAGCTGAATTTGATGCCCGTAATATTGAAAAATCAGAAGTAGTAGTTAGGATCTGGTATAAAGTTAGGTATAGAGGGAAAATGCATGAAAGGGAAACAAATTTGTCATTGAAACTCAGAAGTTTAATGGAAGCTGAGTGGGAGGATATTTTTGATGTCTGATTTAGACAAAAAAATTATAGATATCTTTAAGGACGTAGCTATTAAAAAATCTTTAACAAAAAAGGTTGGCTTAACAGATAGAGCCCTACCCTCGTTTATTATAGATTGGCTTGTTTCAAGGTACATGGATCAAAATGGTAATTTAAATATCGGTAAAGTTAACACATTTATTGAGAAACATCTTCCAGATAGGACAAAAAAACAACTCATTTACGATAGATTATTTAAAGGTGAAAAAGTTAAAATTATTGATGCCTATAAAGTGGAAATAGATTTGAAAAGAGGTGAATATAAACTGTTAATACCATGTTTAGATATTAATAATGCAGAAATTTCCAGCTTGATTATAGAAGAGAACCCAAAACTTTTATTAGGTAATGTTTGGGGTATAGGGACATTACAGTATACATTGGAAGAAGGGAAAGAAGGTAGGGTTTCCATGATAGAATTTAAACCTATGGAGTCAGTAAAAATAGACCTAGATTATTTCATCCAAGCACGCCAAAACTTCACTTTACAAGAATGGATGGATTTAATTATTAAAACCATGGGGTATAATCCAAATTTTTATACAGAACAACAGAAAATTTGGATGATTGCGAGGTTAACTCCCTTTGTCCATCCACGCATTAATCTAATAGAATTAGCACCTAAAGGCACAGGTAAATCCTCTGTATTTTCAAAACTCTCTCGTTATTGTTGGTTGATTAGCGGGGGAATAGTAACCAGAGCACAATTGTTTTATAATATGGCAGAAAAACGCGCAGGTATTATAGCTTTTTTTGATACTATTGTTCTAGATGAAGTGCAGACCATTAGATTTCAAAAACCAGAAGAAATTATTGGTGCATTGAAAGGCTACCTTGCCAGTGGAGAATTTAAGGTAATGGGATACCAAGGGACAGCAGAAGCTGGATTTGTTTTGTTAGCTAATATTCCCATGAATGCAGATAATAGGCCCAAAAGTAAATTTCTTTTTGAGACTTTACCTTACTTTTGCAGAGAGACGGCTTTTTTAGATAGATTCCATGGATTTTTGCCAGGGTGGGATCTTCCAAAGATTAAAAAAGGAACTCTAGAATACGAAGGTTATGCTTTAAGGGCAGATTATTTTTCTGAAATTTTGCATCAACTCCGAAGCAAAAATACTCATTTGGAATTTGTGAAAAGACATATATCATTTCCCTCAGAGGCTTATATCAGAGATGTGAAAGCCGTGGAAAGTCTCACAGCTGCTTTGCTAAAATTACTCTTTCCAAACCTTAATCTTGATTTAGACTTACTAAACCAATATTGTTTAAGACCTGCCTTTTTACTGCGAAAGGGTATCAAACAACAGCTTAATTTAGTTGACCCAGAATACTCAGCCGAAGTAGGAAAATACAAGTTGCTTGAATAAAATGAAACCATAGTGGCCCATGGGGGTCATAAGAAAACAATGGAAAGGTGAAGATATGTCTATAAAAACAGCCTTAGTCCCAATTGAATCTTTAATTAATTTATTAAAGAGCTTAAGTGAGGAGGCAAAAGAGGAGATATTTGAGAAGGTTTTTATCGAGGAAGACACGGTCCCCCTCACTAACGAGGAGAGACAGGCTGTCATGAAAGCAGAGGAAGAATTCAAATCTGGAGAGACAATCAGGTGGCCATTTGGCAGGTAGAGTTTTCTAAACAAGCATATAAAACTTATCAGAAACTTAACAAAGGTTACCAAAGGAAAATTGATAGAGTTTTAATTTGGCTAATCAACAAAGAAAAGGTAGACATAAAATCTGTAGAAGGAGAAGATGATATTTACAGATTAAGAATTGGAAAATATAGAGTATTGATAAAGTTTCAAAAAGATGAGAAAGTCATTTTGGTCACCAAAATAGGTTTAAGGGGTGATATTTATAAAAAATAATAAAACACCTAACCACTCATTCCAGCAGACGGCAGATAGCCACCGCTGAATTCGACTGTTCTTTTTATTACTGTACTTTGACAGTTATTTTTCGAAAATTCACTGTTTATGGGCATTTTTAAGTGTTAAAGTACAGTTAGAGGATAGGCCCTAATAATATTTTGCAACCAAATTTACACACACCCTGGGACAGTACCTATTGCCCATAAGGCTACCTTGCTAGCAAGAAAATTAAATTTTATAATTACATTTAATTTTTTATTAAAAGAATACTCAAATGTTTGATTATTTTATAAAAGGTGGGCCACTTATGTACCCTATTGGCATCTTATCACTTATTTCTTTGACTATAATCCTAGAGAGGACTTACCACTTCCTCCGTTTTAGAAGTTGCTCAGATGGCCTGCTTTCAAAGACGATTTTCTTTGTCAAACAAAAAAAATGGAGGGAGGCAGAGGACTTTTTGAACAAGGAAACAGGGCCTTTGGCCAAATTACTGCTTGTTTTGACACGGGGGTACAAAGAGGGGAAGGGAGAGGTGGGGTTAAGGGAGGTGGCAAATTTGGTTGCCTCAAGGGAGATATCCCGTATGGAAAGGCACTTGAGCCTTCTACCCTTAGTATACCAGCTGGCACCCCTTTTAGGGCTCTTAGGGACCGTTACCGGGATGATTAAGGCCTTTCAGGTGATTGAAAGAATGGGGGGTAAGGTAAATGCCTTGGTCTTGGCAGGTGGTATTTGGGAGGCCATGATTACTACCGCAGCAGGGCTTATGGTAGCCATTCCTACGGCCTTTTTTTATCATTTTTTAGAAAGGAAGGTAGAACGTACTGCCAAAGAGATACAAGATGCTGCCACTGAATTTATATTTTCCTTAAAGGGTATTGATGAATAAAAGAAATCTTACCTTAAACATTGCCCCTTTGATAGATGTAGTATTACTTCTTATTATATTTTTTATGCTTACATCTCATTTTATAGAGGAAGCGGGGATAAATTTAACACTTCCCACCTCAAAGACAGCCACTCCCCAAGAGATTTCACACATTGTGGTCAGTATTACAAAGGATGAAAAGATATTTTTAAATGATAGGCCTGTAAGTATAGAAAAACTCTCTTCATACTTAGAACCACTTATTGGAAAGAGAGAGAAGAAAGAGGTTGTGGTAAAGGTAGATAAGGATTGTAGGGTGCAGGTCTTGGTCTCTACAATGGATGAGATCAGAAGGGCAGGGGCGAAGGCAATAGTGCTTTCTGCAGAAAGGGATGAAAGAAAATAAGGTACTTATCCTTTCATTTTTGGTCTCTATAGCCATCCATTTAGCAATATTTACAATACCAACTATTTCAAGAAAAAGGGTAAAACAGGTTCCACTAGCAATAAGTTTCCGATTTATAAATCCAAGTCCTGTGAGTTCTCCAATGCCAAATAAAAAGACAACTAGACAAATAGAAAGGAGAAGCTCAAAAGGGCCTAAAAAAATAGTTAAAAAGAAATTTAAAAAGAAAGCAGATATAAAAAAGACAAAGCCTTTACACAAAAAAACACCCCCTATAAAAGAATCCCTCCCCAAACCAAAAGAGGAAAAGATTGTCTCTAAGGCAGGGGTTTCCATGAAGGAATCGCCAAAATTCATTGGCCTTGCATCAAAAAAGATACCAATTAAAGAGCCAACAAGATTCCATGAAAATGTAAAGACCAGTGAGGCAGAGATCTTGGCAACCTATATAAACAGGATAAGGCTTATGTTAGAAAAGGAAAAGCACTATCCATTTTTGGCCAGAAAAAATCATTGGGAAGGGACGGTTTATATCAAATTTACCATTTCAAGGGATGGGAGTTTAAAAAAAATCAAGATCACTCAGTCATCTGGCTTTGAGGTCTTGGACAGAGAGGCAGAGGCAACCATTAAGCGTGTTTCGTTTCCAGCCTTTCCAGAGGGACTACAACTAACACAATTGCAATTGGAGGTTCCTATTGTATTTCGTCTATTAAGGTAAGGAGGGGAAATATAATCTTTTGTCAAGTTTTTTTCTTATTTGATCTCTAAATCAGACTATGTTATTTAATGTCAAATGAGAAGAATAAGGTATATAATTTTAATTT
>Ga0190315_1001008_pt1 | contig 12162 bp, 11 predicted proteins | sample 48701101_MG_FD_161673 | JGI IMG/M metagenome (GOLD analysis project Ga0190315, IMG submission 161673) | Hydrothermal vent sediment bacterial communities from Southern Trench, Guaymas Basin, Mexico - 4870-11-0-1_MG | ecosystem: Environmental > Aquatic > Marine > Hydrothermal vents > Sediment ...
AATGCAGGTGGTATCTTAGGTGGTATCTCAACTGGTGAGCCTGTGATATGTAGAATGGCAGTGAAACCCACCCCGTCTATTGCAAAGCCGCAGCGGAGTGTGGACATGGAGCAAATGGAGGAGGTGGAACTGAGGATAAGAGGTAGGCATGACCCCTGTATATGCCCCAGGATAGTACCGGTAGCAGAAGCGATGGTTGCTCTTGTACTCATGGATTACATGATGATCATGCGTGGCGGGAGATTAGAGATTATGCGACAGAGATGAGAGCATTTGAGCATTTGCACTTGCAGTTATGCTTTTATCCCTTTCTATCCGGAGCTTTGGAATATGTAAAGGAGGCGGGATTCACACTTGATGACCTCATCAGTTCAGTATCAGCGAGGATACGAGCTAAAGAGCGAGTAATAGAAGCTATAAGAACCGGACAGATCCACAGACCTGTTATAGCCGATGATGTGCAGGCGCAGACGGAGTTACTATCATATCCCTTTGCTCGTATCCTCGTATCATGCATTCATGATTCCTATCTCATTCGCAGGTATGCGTTAGCAGAAGCGAAAGGGGCATACAGGCGTTTATTGGAAGATTTGCGCTCTGATGATAGTATCATCCATGAGTTGTCTGAGGATCTGGGCATACATGCCGAGTTCTCCTCCAATTTTGTTCTGGTACCTTTCACTGACTATCTCCGACTCACTGTTAATCTCAGGGACAAGAGATGGAAACTTGTGAATCGAAGTCTGGTGCGTGGTAAAGTGAGCCTCGGGATGAGCGAATTTGTACGAATTATCCAGGAAGCGATGTATGAACGGATAGTAAAAGACCTGCCGCTGGATGTCCCTGATGATATCTGTGCTTCGCTGAGTGAACATATCGAGCACATAAGGAAAGAACTTGGAATCAAGCGTAAGAATCTGGAAGAGCTCCATACTCCTCTGCGGGGCGATCCAAACTCCTACCCGCCATGCATATTAAACATCCTGAGCAATTTGAAGGCGGGTGTAAATGTGCCACACAGTGCGAGATTCGCCGTTACTGCTTTCCTGTTGAATGCCGGACTGTCTGTGGATGATGTGATAGAACAATACAGGAATTCACCTGACTTCGACGAAGCCCGGACGAGGTATCAGGTGGAGCATATCGCGGGTGCTAAGAGTGGTACTCGCTATACCGCCCCCTCATGTGCTACGATGCGTACCTATGGCAACTGCGTGGGCAAGGATGAGCTCTGTGAGAAGATTGCACATCCCCTGAGTTATTACAGGTTAAAACTGAAGTTGAAGCAGAAGCATAAGCAGAAGCAAGGGCAGGGAGGTTTATAAATTATAATCTTAAACTTACAATCTCAGCGGACCCGCATCCTCAAAACCTTCCCTCTTACCCATACCCGCATCTCGTGTCAACTCATGCGGCTTGAATAAGAGCTTTATCACATTCCGTGCATGCTCCCTCGCTCTTCGCTCTGCAAGCCATGCCAGCTCCTTATCATCTCCCGCTTCATCCTCGTACACAAAGACCTCAATTATATGCGTGGAGGTGAGAAGTTGTGCGGCAATGATACCAAGAGAAGCTTCATGCGCACATTGCTTATCTATATCCGCAGGTCCAGGCATTGCAAATGCCATCACGATATCACAGTCCTTCTCCTCTATCAGCTTCTTTGCCGCTACTGGCAGGTCTTTCATGCCCGGCACCGTGTACCGCTCTATACGAACAGATGCGGCTTTCTTAAGCTCTTCTATCGCTACAGCAGCCATATCATAGCGTGCAAACGTTGTATCCGCAATACCAACTTTCTTCGTCACCCTGCTTCTCCTCTTCCCTCTACTCTCTCCTCTCTACATTAACCACACTATAAGCTATACATTACACTACACCTTGAAATGAAAAAATAGTAAAGCTTATATCTCTGCTCCTCCTCAGAGGGTAGATGGAGGAGGAATGGTAGAGATAGACCTGAATAGGGTGGAGGAGATAATAGGCAGATACGAGGGGGAGGAGGGCGTTCTGATCCAGATGCTTCTTGATTTGCAGAGCGAATTCAACTGGATACCAAGGGAGGTGATTGCGCGAATAAGCGAGCGGCTGCATATTCCAAAGAGCCAGATATACCGGATAGCTAGCTTTTATAAGGCGATGAGTCTTAGTCCTGTTGGACGACATGTAATACAGGTATGTCTGGGTACTGCATGTCAGGTACGTGGTGCACCCAGGATTATGGACCGCGTAAAGGAGAGTCTGGGTATAGAGGAGGGAGAGACTACGCAAGATATGCGGTTCACCCTTAGACGTGTGAACTGCCTTGGGTGCTGCGCTATGGGACCAGTAGTGGTGGTAGATGGAGATTATCACGGCAAGGTAACGCCGTCGGAGGTGGAGGACCTCTTACAGAGCTACAAGTAGCAGGAGAAAATGTCTCGAGTTAAGAGTAAGGAGGATTTGTTGGCGTTACAGAGTGCAATATTAGCGAAGCGTGATCCTGATAAACCGCTCATCACCCTCTGTTCCGGTACTGCGTGTTGCGCTACCGGTAGCAATGCTGTCGCCAATGCAATAAAAGCGGAGTTGGAGAAACAGGGCTTATCTGATACCGTGAGTTTCAGAAGGACCGGCTGTCATGGATTCTGTGAGAGAGGACCGATAGTGACCATCTATCCCTATGATATATGCTATCTCAATGTATCACCAGAGGATGTACCAGAGATAATCAGTAAGAGCATAAAAGGGCACGAAATCGTTGAACGCCTACTCTATACAGACCCCAATACTGGTGAGCGAATAGTGCGCGAATCAGATATCCCATTTTATAAGTATCAAACACGGCTTGTATTCGGCGATAACCCCGTAATTGAGCCCACAAATATCGAGGATTATATCGCCATTGGCGGTTATCAGGCACTGGCTAAGGTGTTGGAGGAGATGACACCAGAGGAAGTACTGGAGGAAGTGAAGAAGTCGAATTTACGGGGACGCGGTGGTGGCGGTTTCCCAGCAGGACGGAAATGGGAATCAACGAGAAATGCACCCGGTGAACCAAAATATGTGATAGTGAATTGCGATGAGGGTGACCCGGGTGCTTACATGGACCGGTCACTCATGGAAGGGAACCCACACAGGGTACTTGAGGGGCTGATCATCGGTGCTTACGCGATAGGTTCGCATCAGGGCTTCGTTTACGTACGGCAGGAGTATCCACTGGCAGTGAAGAACCTGAGTATAGCCCTTGACCAGGCACGGGAATACGGCTTCCTCGGTGATGATATCCTCGGTTCTGGCTTCAAGTTTGATGTCTGTATCCATAGAGGAGCAGGGGCTTTTGTATCCGGAGAGTCCAGTGCCCTGATGAACGCCATAGAAGGTAAGGTGGGCGAGCCGAGACCGAAGTATATTCACACCTCAGAGAGTGGCATCTGGGAGAAGCCAAGTAATTTAAACAATGTAGAGACGTGGGCGAATGTACCATTGATAATAGAGCGAGGAGCTGACTGGTTCAACTCTATTGGTACCGAACACAGTAAAGGTACGAAGATCTTCTCGCTCGTGGGTGCGGTTAATAATACGGGTCTGGTGGAAGTGCCGATGGGTACAACACTGCGTGATATAATATACAAGATAGGCGGTGGCATTCGCAGTGGTAAGAAGTTCAAAGCGGTTCAGACTGGCGGTCCTTCTGGTGGCGTGATTCCTGAGCAGTACCTCGATGCACCCGTTGACTTCGACGAACTCACTCGATTGGGCTCGATGATGGGTTCCGGCGGTATGATAGTTATGGCTGAGGACACATGCATCGTGGACATAGCGCGTTACTTCGTGGATTTCCTCTGTGATGAGTCCTGTGGTAAATGCGTGCCATGCCGTGAGGGTCTGAAACGAATGAGGGATATACTGAATGATATAGTTGCAGGACGGGGTAAAGAAGGAGATATAGAACTGCTGGAGGAGATAGCGCACGTGATGAAGAGCGCATCGCTGTGTGCACTCGGAACGACGGCAGCAAATCCCGTACTAAGCACTATCCGATACTTCAAAGCAGAATACGAAGCGCATATAGAGGAGAAGAGATGTCCTGCACTGGTCTGTAAAGACCTGATCTCGTACTATATACAGCCGGATAAGTGTATAGCATGTATGTTATGCCTGAAGAATTGCCCATCTGGCGCCATACAGGGCGAGAAGCGGAAGATACACGTGATAGATCAGAGGAAATGCATAAAATGTGGTATCTGTTTTGAAGTCTGCCCGCCAAAAGTGAGGGCTGTGACGAAGATATCGGGCAAGCCAGTTCCACCACCGCTACCGGAATCAGAGCGGGTAATAGAGAGGAGAGCAAAGAGATGAAGATAAGGATAGACGACAAAGAGGTGGATACAGAACCAGGACAGACGATTTTAGAAGTTGCACGCATCAATGGCATTTATATACCTACGCTGTGTTATCATCCCGCATTAAAGCCCTTTGGTGCATGCCGACTATGCTCGGTTGAGATAGAGAAGCATGGACGTAAGAGAGTTGTTACTGCCTGTAATTACCCGGTAGAGGAAGGACTGGAGGTGAGGACGAACTCGCCGGAGATTATAGAGATAAGGAAGATGCTGATTGAACTACTCCTCGCCCGGTGCCCGGAAGAGAAGCGGATACAGGAGCTTGCGCATGAATATGGCGTGTCAGAGCCTCGTACACGTTTCACACTGGAGAGTGAGCATTGTATCCTATGTGGGCTGTGTGCGCGAGTATGTGAGGAACTGGTGGGTGTATCGGCGATAAATTTTATAGGTCGCGGTGTTGAGCGTAAGGTGGGGACACCCTATGAAGAGCTCTCGGATGACTGTATCGGCTGTGGCTCTTGCGCACTCGTATGCCCGACCGAGGCAATTCGCTTGAACAGGTGTATATACCCAACAACACCAGAGGATATAACAGCGATAGAGGAGCGGTACCTGGAAGGTGAGCGGGATGAGTATATAGGTGTCCACTCAGCTTTAGTCGCCGGTAAATCATCGCTTAAGGGTCAGGATGGTGGCATGGTCACCGCTCTACTCACCTCCGGGATTGAGAACGGACTCTTTGATGCTGCACTCATTGTGCGGCGTATCAGTGGTTATAAATCCGAAGCTGTTATCACCGCGGATGTGGAAGAGATAAAAGAGGCGAGTGGTACGAAGTATCTCCGTGTGCCAATGATACCGAAGATAGAGGAGGCTTTACATTTGCACTCCGAGTGGAAGCGTATAGCAGTAGTAGGAACGCCCTGTGAGGTTCGTGCAGTGAGGAAGCTACAGCAGCGGCAACAGCTTGGCAGTGGTAGTGGTGGTAGTGGCAATGTGGAGGTCACTCTTCTGGGACTGTTCTGTTTCGAGAGTTTCGATTATGAAGGGCTGAAGGACTTCACAAGAACTCGATTCGGGATCGAGCTTGACGAAGCGGCTAAGACGCAGATAAGCCATGGGAGGTTTATTATCGCGAGTAACGGACGTGAGTACTCATGCGATGTTGGTGAACTTGCGAGTCACGTCCGTGAAGGTTGCGCATTCTGTACCGATTTCGTATCACGACTGGCGGACATCTCTATTGGCTCGGTTGGCAGCCCGGATGGATATTCAACGGTGATTGTGCGTTCTAAAAAGGGCGAAAAGCTCCTTGAAATGACTGACTATCGTAGTACAGAAGTGGATAAGCATGAGATTGTGCGAGTAGCGAGATTGAAGCAGAGGAATGCCAAGAGGAATTTAGGAAAGATTGTGGATGGACTAAAATGACTATTCAAAGATCCAATGTAACTTGACAAAGTCATATTAATATTAGCTTAGCATCAAATTCAGCATAGACATTCGTCAATTCACTCTCTTTATGTTTCTGGTGTTTGGTCACCAGTGCCCTGGCTGCATCAGGCGTTAGCTGTGACAGCGGCATGACAGTGCGCAGTAGAGCTCGTACATTCGCCGTGGACAACGCCGGTAGCACGTCCACCTCAAGCTGCTGCAATAGACTAGGGTCACGAGCAAAATAGGGAAAATCATCATTATAAAAGTATGATAAACACTATCTGGGCAAATACATCTCGTTCTTTGAGCTCTTGATCAACTCAAAAGATTTTATTTTAGTTTCGCATCCGTCATATTGTTCCAGATTCCCTATGAGTTGAGGAGATGAGCGTTTTATTTTTTCTTGCCTTCTCACTTCTCCCTTGCGCGGGTAAGTTTAAGTTGGAAGTAAGTACACTTTGAAAGAGTTTGAAACACCCATCAAAATAGCCCCTACTATTTATTGCTTCTTCTCCCACTTATACAGGTCAAGCACCTGAGACAATGTCTTTCCACGTTTTATCTCCTCCCTTATCCGTTCCTCATTCTTCCATACCTCTTTTGCTCGTCTCGCTATCTCATAAGCACGCTCCTTTGGCACCACCACCACACCATTATCATCTCCTATTATCCAATCTCCGGGTCGGACATATTCGCCACCACATTTTATCTCCGCATTCAGCTCACCAAACCCTTTTGGCTCACCCGCATTTGGAGCTACGTATCGTGCGAATACCGGGAATTTTATCCGTCTTATCTCCTCCACATCCCGCACACCACCATCAATGACAATACCTGCAATGCCCTTCTGTTTACAGCTCCATGATGCCAGCTCGCCCCATAGCGCAACCTCCTTCGAGCCCCCATAGACTACGATTACATCCCCAGGTCCTGCAACATCCGTAGCCTCCACCGGCTTTGCCCAATCACCTTCGTAGGTCTGTACCGTGACTGCTTTACCAACGAGCTTTACACCTTTAAATAGAGGTCTTATACCTTGCAATACACCCTTTCGATGCATTGCATCCGATATATTGGGTGTGGATACTTGCATGAACAGTTTAAAGAGCTCGTCATCCATTCTACCTCCTGTTCCTGTTCCTCTCCTTCGCTCACCTTCTCTGACCCCTGTCATCATGCCCTTTTTTATCACTTTTGTCGATTCTTTCACATTCGCTGACCTCGTTATGTTACCACCCACGATTATTATATCAGCGCCGAGACTCACAGCCTTAGACGCCGTTACTGCATCCATACCACCAGCAGCAGCCAGAGAGATATCCACCGAATTACTAACTTTCTCTAATAAGCTCAGCACGTCTAACCCACGCATCTGCTGGTCTATCCCCACATGGACACAGATATAATCAGCACCCATCTCCGATATCTCCTTCGCACGCTTCACCGGGTCTATTGTGTTCATTATATCCACCATGATAGCAATCCCGTACTTATGCGCCGATTCTATTCCCTCACGGATGGTGGCATCATCGGCAAGCCCGAGTATAGAGACGACCGAAGCGCCTGATTTTGCCGCCATCTCCACCTCTATCGCGCCTGTATCCATCGTCTTCATATCTGCTACTATCGGTACATCCGGGAAAGTCGAGTGCAGTACTCTTACTGCGTGCATACCTTCACTCTTTATCAGTGGCGTACCCACCTCCAGCCAGTCGGCACCGCCTTCCAAACTCTCTTTACCTATCTCTATCGCCCTATCCAGCTCAAGCACATCCAATGCCACCTGCAGTATCTTCCCCTCTTCACTTTCACTCTTCCTCTTCTTCACACTCTTACGCTCAATCACCATCTCTATTGCTATTTCGCTATTGCGAAATTAGTATTATAAAATTCTGAAAGCTAAAAGCCAGGAACCTAAAATGGCTCAAATGGCTCAAGCCGTGAGTGATAGTATTGCATAAATAGTGCCTCTGCCCTCCTTAGCGCATCAGGGTACATCTTCCTCAGTTGAGTCAGCATCTCTGCCCTTGTCTCGCTCCGCAGTCCGATACGTAAAATCACCAGTACCTCTTCTCTAACCTCGTCTTCATCACTTCTCCTCTTCGGAAGCTCGATTGTCAGACAGAAATCACGTGTGCTGAATAGTTTCCTCAAAACTGGCGCGATGGAGCCCAGAAGTATATGATTATGATTATGAGTATGGTCATCAAGGTCTACGAACGGTGGTACACCCTCTATCTTCTCACGTTCAGGGTTCGTAAGCCTGGGATATGAAGATTCACCATAAGCATGGAGCTCAAAATAGAAAGAAGGTTTGTACCGCTTTATGAGCCCTGTAAGTATCATGCCCTCCCTGCTCTGGTAATACCCTTTTGATAGGACACCTATGTATCTGCCACCCATGGTGAGCGAAGGGACAATTATCACATCACCATTATTATCATTACTATCTACTTCTACTTCAGATTCTAATTCTGCTTCTGCCTCTGATGCCAGCGTTTCCAAGATAGGAGCAGTGTATACGCCCTCATTGCCATGCAATCCCCCAACGAAGAGTTTACTCGCACCGCCACTACCACCACTACCGGGAAACCTGTATAACTTCATTCTCGCGCTCGCGCGTGCAACAGCATCACCAGGAACTTAACGTAATTCCTCAAGTCTTCTATTCTGATATTCTCGTCCGCGCCATGCGCATTGCTCTCCATAGAACTGCCAACACCAAATGCACATACCGGCTGTTTAGTCTTCTGGACTGCATAAGCAACATCCAGACCGCCCTGCACACCTGTTATCGGTTTATGACTGCCAAAGGCAGTCGAAGCAGCAACCTGAACCTCCTTCACCCAATCTGTATCTGGGCTGGTGTACATAGGTGGAAATCCAGGATGACATTGAAGTTCAAAATCAAGCTCATGCTCCAATTTCAGTCGCTGTAGAACCTCTTCAAGCTCTTTCACCACCTCCGTCTCATTCTCCTCCGGTATATACCGACGGTCGCCCCGTAATGTGCAACTCGGAGGTATAATATTCTCCTTTACACCACCGGAGATCATTGTGAGGTTAAAGACCGGTTTTATGTGCTTCTGCCCTGTTATCTGTGTCATAAAGGGGCTACAGGGGACTTCCGATTCGCGACTCTCCACTTGCTCTTTCAACCGCTCTAACTCGTCAATTACCAGTTTCGCTCTTTCAACCGCATTCACACCCAAAAAGGGTGTGGAGCTATGGCACGATTTACCATTCACTCTTATCTCCCAGTTCATCACTCCGTTCGTTGCTATACAGATGCCTTCGTTATCCCCATCCATACAGAGTAGATAATCGCCTTTCAGTAGCCCTTCATCTGCGAAATAGCATAAACCGGAGTATAAACCTATCTCCTCATCTGTGGTCAATGCCACGCGTATATTATACCTGCTGTGAAGGTCAAGCTCTTCCATTATGCTCAATGCTATTAAAAGAGCGGCGACACTGCCCTTTGAGTCAGCAACACCGCGTCCATATATCCTGTTGCCTTTACGTACCGTGAGGAACGGTGGTGTGCTCCATCCCTCGCCTGCTGGCACGACATCAAGATGCGTATATATATCGAGGGTTTCCTTCGCTCCTGAACTTGAACCCGAACTTGAATCCGAATCTGAACTCTTGACTGCAAGAAGATTCACTCGCTTGCCACTCAGTCCCTCTGTATCATCCTGTATTCTATGCACAACATCCTGTGGTAGCTCTATCCTCTCACATCTAAACCCCAAATCATTGAATTTGGGTATGAGCCAATCTATAATCTCTCCGTAATTCTCACCTGGAGGTACGAACGTGGGTATCTTCACCAGCTCACTGAGATACTCTATAAGTTCATTCTCCCGCTCCTCTACCAATTTATCCAGTTCCCGCTCTTCTCCCATATCTCCCATATTCATACCGTAAATGTTTTATTAGTTTAAGAAGTATGGGTAAGAAAGATGAAGGATAAGTTCACATGCCTGGTTGTTGACTGGGATTATGCATATAACCTCTGCAGGGATGTAAGCGAGCGAATAAAAGCGGCGGGATTCTTGCCAGAAGTGATTGTGGGAATAGCGCGGGGTGGCTGGTATTTGGCACGGGTACTGTGCGACTTCTTCATGGTCAAGGACCTGTTCAGCTTGAAGATGGAACACTGGGGTGTTACAGCCACTGTTACGGGTGCTGCGGAGCTTAAATTTGGACTTGATAGCGTAGCACAGAAGAAATTGAAAGGCAGGAGTGTATTAATCGCCGATGACGTGACCGATACCGGGGACAGTATAAAATTCGCACTTGAATATGTGAGATCGTTTGAGCCCTCAGATGTAAAGACCGCAACCATGCAGCATAAAACTTCCTCGTCTTTTATGCCTGATTTCTATGGCGAGCTCATGACCGAATGGCGCTGGATTATCTATCCATGGAGCGTGTATGAGGATATGATGGAACTGGTGGAGAAGCTGATGGAAAAGAGAACCAGTAAAGGTGAAGGTAAAGGTAAAATGGATCTGGAAGAGATAAGGAGTGCAATGAAGGATGAATATGATTTATATATACCTTATCACCTCTTGCGTGAGGTTCTGGCGAATATGGAGTCTCAAGGTAAGCTGAGGAGTGTAGAGCAAGAGGGTAAGGTATTCTGGGTCATGCAATAATTGTTATACTTACTCATAACTTACTTATGCGCATGTGAGTAACAAGGATATAGGTGAGATTAAAAGTCCTTTAGACATAATCTTCAAGGAGGTGAGAAATGATTGAAGTTCAGTTAGAAGGATGTATATGCGAACTTAACTTCGGATATAACACCAAAATGGAAGGATATACGAACATAAGTTCGGATATACCGGAGTTGTCCAAAATGCCAGAGCCTGTTTTAACAATGTGAAAAGAGGTAAGGATGAAGGAATCAATATATAATTCAAAGATTATTAAAGAATTACAAAAGATAGATAAAGAAGCAGCAAATGCATATATTGGAACTCTAAGAGTGTTAAAAGATGAGGAAAATCCTGATAGATTTTCCCAAGCTGCCCATTCTTTAAGAGAAGTTACTGCTTTAATTTCCCGCAAAGTAAATATACCTCAAGAAATAAAAGAAGATAGCAATTGTAGTTCAAAACAAAAACAAAAAAAGGAAAGTTTGAAAGGAAAGTTAGGGAGATTATTTATAGAAAAATTAGAGTTAATTCCATCTCCAGCAAAAAAAGAAGTTGAAGAATTACTTAGGGAATGGAATAAACTTAACAAGTATTTCACTAAAATTTCACATCACGGAGAGAACACCACTGAGAAAGAGTTCCAAGGTAAATTATCTGAATTCGAAGCAATATTGTTATACTTTTTAAGACCTGCCCCTGAGGTCGTTGAAGAATTAGATCAATTTTTAAAAATTCAAACACCATCAGATAAAGATATTGAAAAGCTTAAAGAATTACTCAGGCATCCAACTTATGTCCGCTACTTCTTTTCCAGGCTTAGTTCCCCAGACTGGCGTATACCTCTTAAGAAACAGGGATTTTTCTCTAAACCTCCTTCTGGAATAAAAGAAGGGGGTTATGTTATATTTCCCGATTGGCCATTAACAAAATATCTTATAAAGATTGCAAAAAATAAGCCAAGAGAGGTTATGGAAATAATAAAAGAAATGGAGAAGACAGACAATTTTAGAGTCCATATTGACTTGATTGATTGTGCTATCCAAATGCCTTCTTCTATCGCAAAGGAAATTGTTCCTTTTATTAAAGATTGGGTAGATACACTTTATCCTACCTTATTACCCGAGAAAATCGGTGAATTGGCTGTTAAACTAATCCATGAAGGTGAAACCGATGCTGCTTTGGAAACTTTGGACATACTTTTTGATGTTAAAAGTGGTAAAGATATACTCTTAGACAATGAAACTCAACCATTTTTTGATTTGTGGCAATATAGTCAAATCTTAAACAAAATTATTCCTGAATTTCTTCAGAAAGAACCATGCAAATTTGTAGAAATCCTTTGCGAGAAGTTACAAAAATTAATAAAATTAGAGATGGAAACAGAGAATTTTTATGATGCTTCCTATATCTGGAGACCAGCAATTGAAGAACACACGCAAAATATGGATGACAGGGATGTAAGAAATCTTTTAGTAACATCTATAAGAGATAGTTTAGAAGCTTTGGCTAAAAGTAATTCAGAAGTATTTGAGAAGTGCTTTAAATTACTTTCTAATTACAAATATTCTATTTTTAGGAGGATAGAGTTGTATCTACTGAGGAGATTTCCCGAATTGCTAAGAGACGAAATTCTCAAAGTGTTTTCAGACAAAAAGGTTTTTGAAGATATTCATCTTTGGCACGAATATTACCATTTACTCCAGACACAATTTTCGAAGCTCCCTCAA
>Ga0190315_1001009_pt1 | contig 12131 bp, 16 predicted proteins | sample 48701101_MG_FD_161673 | JGI IMG/M metagenome (GOLD analysis project Ga0190315, IMG submission 161673) | Hydrothermal vent sediment bacterial communities from Southern Trench, Guaymas Basin, Mexico - 4870-11-0-1_MG | ecosystem: Environmental > Aquatic > Marine > Hydrothermal vents > Sediment ...
GGTGGGGGCTGCTGTCTGGCGATGCGTGTGGTTGCTCTGATATGCATTTTCACACCAAATGCCCCCGCGTTCCAACGAATCTTTTTAACCCCACGCGCCGATACTGCTTGCGATGAACAAGTCAACATTCGAGATTGCGGCATCGATCGGCTCGGTGCTCATATTCATTCTGATGTGTACGACCTTCAACAGCGGAATCGGCTTTCTGATCTCACTGCTCACCTTCATCCTGATAATCAGTGCGGCGGGCTTGAAACTGGCTGACCTCGGGGAGTGATGATGGCTGCTATCAACACAGTCACCGGATACATCGAATTCGCAACAAAGGGAGATGCGGATATAATCGACATAACCGGCGAGGTTTCCGATGCGGTTTCTGAGTCAGGGGTAACCGACGGGATCGTTGTCGTCTTTGCGCCGGGCGCAACAGGCGCAGTGACGACGATTGAGTACGAATCCGGCTTAATCTCTGATTTTAAGAGCATGCTTGAGCGGATCGCGCCGCAGAATATCACGTACGCACACAACCTCAGATGGGGCGACGGCAACGGACACTCGCATGTGCGGGCATCGCTTCTCGGACCAAGTTTGTCAGTGCCGCTCATTGACGGGAGGATGCAGCTTGGGACATGGCAGCAGATAATCTTCATTGATCTCGACAACCGCCCAAGAGACCGGAAGCTGATCGTGCAGATTGTTGGTGATTGAGCGCATCCTCTGGTGATGGACTCCTGATAGGAGTTAGAAGTCCATCGGGATGACTACATTTGAGGCGGTGGTCTGGCATCAACCGAACCACACGATGAAGCACAGGCATGCGCCTAAAGCAAAGCCTCGGGCGAGATTTGAACTCGCGACCTAGTGATTACAAATCACTCGCTCTGCCGGCTGAGCCACCGAGGCGTGTCAAGCACTGTCAGCTCCAAAGAACTACAGGGCTACATTGGCATAAACTTGGTGCCGTAGTATATAATGCCAGCGGCACCATCTTCACCAAGCCGTCTGAAGATCGGCTTCACGCGCATCCCGATCGCGATCTTGTCGGGATCGCAGACCACCTGCCCGGTCATGCGCGGACCCTCGTCCAGCTGTATGATCGCAAGCGAGTACGGCGTTTCCCTGTCGAATCCCTCGGCTGCGGCATGGATGATGGTGTACGTGATAACCTCGCCATGTCCGCTGAATCGATGATCCTCGATAACGCCATCCCTGCGGCATTTCGGGCACATCGTTCTCGGCGGGAAGTAATACTCGCCGCACGTGGCACATCTCGTCCCAATCAGGTTGTATCTGCTGCTAATATGTCTCCAGAATCGTGGTACGCCCATACAATCACCATACAGCATTTAACCGGACGATATTTAAAGATACTGATCGAAGGCTCGCGTACATGATTGTGATGCGATCGTTGTGATGCGATCGCGTGCGCGACCGGAAAGGTTAATGTACTCCGATCTCATTAGGTCGAGAGATACAATGGCTACTGGAACGGTGATCTGATTTGTGCAACGAAGAAGAACAAGTGCAATTATTGAATGAACTCATATCGTCCGGAACTCAACTCGACAACGGAATCACGATAACGGTCGGTGACATCGAGATCAGCGTGCATAGCAACGAACTCACATTTGATGAACTCGAAGAACGGTTGTTTTCCCTGGTCGATAAGGTCGAGAGACGGTTTGTGAACCGGGACAAAAATTACATGAGCTATACTTCCTGAGGTGGATAAAATTGGATTTGAATGAACTCAGGCACGGTACCGAACTGTTGAAGCGAGGGTTTGCTGCCATGCAGAAGGGCGGCGTGATTATGGATGTTACGACGCCTGCGGAGGCAGGAATTGCAGAAGATGCCGGCGCGGTTGCGGTGATGGCGCTGCACGCGGTCCCATCCGAGATCAGACGAGTTGGCGGCGTCGCGCGGATGGCAGACCCCGAGGTCGTCAGTGCGATCATCGATTCGGTGACGATTCCTGTTATGGCGAAAACCAGGATCGGGCACGTCATGGAAGCGAAGATCCTCGAGGCGATCGGCGCTGATATGATCGATGAGTCAGAGGTGTTAACACCTGCAGACGAGTTTCACATCGACAAGAGCCGCTTCACGGTGCCGTTTGTCTGCGGTGCCCGCAATCTCGGCGAAGCGCTGCGGCGCATCTCGGAGGGTGCGGCGATGATCAGGACGAAAGGCGAGGCAGGCACAGGGGATGTGAGAGAGGCTGTCCGGCATATAAAACTGATCCTTGGGAGCATCCGGTCACTGAAAGGCAAGAACCACGAGGAACTCCTGAAGGTTGCAAGGGAGATCGAGGCTCCCGCCGAACTGGTCATGGAGACCGCGAAACTCCAGCGCCTGCCTGTCGTGAACTTTGCAGCAGGCGGGGTTGCAACTCCTGCCGATGCCGCACTGATGATGTATCTTGGCGCAGACGGCGTCTTCGTTGGTTCAGGGATTTTCACGGCAGAGAATCCCGAAAAAATGGCGAATGCAATCGTTGAAGCTGTCAATAACTATGAAAAGCCGGAGGTTCTCGCGGAGATCTCAAAAGGTCTCGGCGCGCAGATGAAAGGAATCGACATCGGTACGCTCGACGAACGAGAGGTTCTACAGACCCGGGGATGGTAGCGGGAGGCAAGCAGCACCGGGACGCGTTTTTATCGCCCCTATCCGGTTACGTATGTAGTCCGCCGCAGAAACCCAAACCACAAGCAAAAAGAGAACCCGGCGGAAGGCAACAATTGTTGCGTGAATCGTTGCGTGAATCCTACCTTCCGCAGGAGCCAGTACCAAAGTCACCGCGCTGCATACGCGGGCTTTTCATCCACACTCACAACCATCGCAAAACCGATCTCCGAACGCACGATGCGCCGCACCCTGCCAGCGCCTGTTGCAACCAGCTGGACACGCGCCATCATCATTTCTCGCTCCTCAAAAAAGAAGTCGTTGCTCTGAACCATCCTCTGTATGCTGATGTCGCGTCGCTGCACCCTGGCAACGATTCCGGTCGTGCCGGCGGTGATATCGTCCGGGCTTACCGATGATAGAAATACCGAAGCCCCAACCTCGGCGTGGAGAATGGAAACAAAGTTGTGCGGGCTTCTGATCTCGATTGTCCGGAGCACGCGGTCCGTAAGGTCGCGCAACACATGATTTGAGATTCCAGTCAGTGCAATGCATTCCATCACAATCACCCCTCACCCGTACATCGGAGCCAGTTTTGGCGGCTCCTCATGGTCATGTTCCATCGTCTCCTTCACAGCTTCTGCGAGCTTGTGCATCTCGAGTTCGATCTGCTCTGCCTGCTTGATCAATTTCTCGGTATCGATTGCGAGGTCGTATAGGTTGTTCAGAACCCCAATCACGGCAGCGGCAGCGATCGGATCAGGATTCTGGCTGTGCGTGCTTCCTAATAGGGCGATTGCGGGAACGCCACGCGCGAAACATTCGGTCATGAGGCTGCCCGCAATCCCTGAGATCGTTCCCATCTGGAATATTTCGACCTCGCTCTTGATCCTTTCAAGCCCCCCTTCTGTCGTCGATGCGCCAAAGATGATCTGTTCGCCGCCTATGATCGGCATGCCAGCGATCGAGACGACTTCGCGGGCATTGACAGATTCTGCCCAGTCAATAAGCGACTTGCTCACAAAGTAAGCGATATTCGGATGAATCGGGATGTCCGAGACTATTACGATCAGTTCATTCTCCTGTTTTTCGTATATCCGCACAGGCATGCCCACCCGCCCCTCTAAAAGTATCGCAACCGGCGGAAAATGCTGTGACTTGACCGCGCCTATATATTCCATACCCAGTTCATCGATCATCTGCTGACTCGCGATATTTCCCACGAGCCCGACACCCGGAAATCCTTCGACGACGACAGGGTTCTTTGACCTGGGTTTCCTCGCAATCACGCATACCTCTTCTTCCTGTGTCATAGTGACGTGATTGCGGTACTGGTAGATAAAAGCTTCCGGCTAATCGCCATCTTCGGAATGGATATAACAACGAGCACGTAGAATACCAGTCCATGAACCTGCTTGACACGGTCATGGAAAGGGCGAGGGCACAGAGAGCGCGTGTCGGCGTCGGCATTGGCGTCGGCAGTGATGTGATCAGCGAGTCCATGCTCGCGGATCTCATGAGCGCACACGAGTTTGCGGATCTCGTTCTGATCGGCGGTTCCGAAGAGATGCGTGCAATCGAGACCGATACTGGCACCGACGCCGATGCCGACACCCTCGATAGCTTCGAGATCATTCACTCGGACGACCCGGAGCAGGAACTGGTCAGAAAGCTCGTCTGTGGAGAGATCGACGCCGCAGTACGCGGCACGCTCAGCGCAACAAAGACGCTCAAAAATCTCAGGAGCGCACTCGGAATACCAAAGCTGCATCGACTTGCGCTCCTTGCGACGACTGACAACCAGCCGTTCTTCCTTGCGCCGGTCGGAATCGACGAAGGCAATACGATCGCGGATAAGATCGATCTGGTACAGAGAGGCGCATCGTACATCACGCGATTTGGCATAACGCCAAAGGTTGCGGTTCTCTCCGGCGGCAGGTTCGAGGATGTCGGCAGGAGCGCAATTGTAGATCAGAGTCTCGCTGATGGCGAAGTTGTTGCAAGGAAGCTCTCCGAGTCCGGAATCGATGCAAAGCACTACGGAATCCTGATCGAGGACGCAATTCGGGACGCAAATTTCGTTGTTGCGCCAGACGGGATTGCTGGCAACCTGATCTTCCGCACGCTGACGTTTCTTGGTGGGGGGGTTGGTTTTGGCGCGCCTGTTCTGGTGGAACCGATCTTTGTTGACACGTCGAGGGTGAAAGTCGATTATTCGAACGCGATCATGCTTGCGAGTGCGCTTACGTGGGGTGCGTGCAACGATATATAAATAGGTGGCTGTATTAAAGTGGAGTGATATATTGCATATCTGCGTTTTCGGAGTTTTACTATCGCCATGCGCCATATCAATAATCTTAATATCTGTAAAAGGAATTGCTAGGATATGGAAGCGGTAGAGGTAAGAAAGGCACTGAACCACGTACCTGAACTGTTGGACGTGCCATATTCAAGGATTTGGGTGGTTTATGATAAAGAGGCTGATGTTCTATACCTCAATTTCAAAAAGCCAAGCCGTGCGGACGATTCCGAGCTTACGGATGATGATATCCTGATTCGATACGAGAAAGGAGAGGTTATAGGAATTACCGTGCTTAATGCGAGCAGAAGGAGGGCTGAATATGGGCGCGGCGCGTGACGGGGGTGTGTAGATTTGCGTCTTCGGCAATTCGCTCAGATTCCCTGTTGGAGAACTTCAGATGCACTCGAGATATATAATAGGGAGGATGTATAACATGAAATTCCAAGTCGTGATTGAAGAAGATCCGGAAGACGGTGGATATATTGTACACTGCCCTGCTCTCAAAGGGTGTTGGTCACAGGGAGACACAATAGATGAAGCGTTGGATAACATAAAAGAGGCGGTTTTCGGGTATTTGAAAACGTTGAACGAGAGGGCAATGCATGGTCTCAAAAGCCCGGATAAAGCCATGATCAGGGAAGTGGCGGTGATCTGATATCATAGATCATATCGAGGGAAGCCATCATATTCTGGTGAAAGGGGGGAGCGAGAGACTTTTGGTTGTGCCGGTGCATGGAACTAAGCCAATAAAGGTTGGACTTCTGAAAGGGCTGATAAAAGATGCTGGACTTACAAACGATGAGTTTTTAATGCTTTGTTACAGAAGGGAGAGGTGATGAGGTGATGATTTCAGAAAATTTAACCGAAGTTCCGCCAACGGATCCGACCAATCTGCTCAGATTAAGAGACAGCGTCTATTCTGACGACCTATTCATAACCGCAGTCGCCCATCTTGATCTCTTTTCGTGGATCGATAACAATCCGGCAGATGCGGATATCAAGGAGATCTGTTCCTCGTTGCGGATTTGCGAACGACCCGCAGATGTGATGCTCACTCTATTCAAGTCACTGAACCTGATTGAAGAGCGGGATGGTAGATATCATCTAACCGAACTTTCAAAAGATCATCTGAGCGAGTCGTCCCCGTGGTTTTTGGGACCCTACATCTCTTCGTTGAAAGAAAGATCCATCTGCGATGAGATGCTGAAGGTTTTAAGGACTGGCAAACCTGCAAACTGGGGTGCGAATAAGGATGAACAGAGTTGGGCACTTGCAATGGAAGATGACGACTTTGCTCGATCGTTCACAGCGGGCATGGACAGCCGTGGCGCATATCTTGCCCCGGTTCTTGCAAAGACGATCGACCTATCCGGGTACAACAGGTTACTGGATATTGCAGGCGCATCCGGCATCTATTCATCGGCTATCGTATCGCAACATCCCAATCTGTCAGCATCTGTCTTTGAAAAGCCTCCTGTTGATCGGATTGCTAAAAATTCGATAGATAAAAGGAGATTGTCGGATAAAATCGGAGTGATCGCCGGGGATATGTTCAAGGATGAGTTTCCTCGGGGGTTTGATGTCCATCTCTTTTCTAATGTCCTGCACGATTGGGATACTGGAGCGGTCAGGGCGCTACTTGACAATTCGTACAGGAATCTGAATCCGGGCGGCGTGGTAATGATCCACGATGCACATCTAAACGCAGAAAAAAATGGTCCCCTTCCAGTAGCTGAGTATTCTGTTCTGTTGATGTTTTCAACCGAAGGGAGATGCTATTCAATCTCCGAAATGGAAGAAATATTGGATGAGGCTGGATTTTCCGCAATAACATACCTGCCGACGGTCGCAAACCGGAGTGTTATTATGGGTGAGAAATTGGCGTAATCTGTAATGGTCAGTCTGACCATGAACACGAGAGCGACCGATGATCATACAACATGATCGCCAGCAGGGGGACTTTTGTTCTGGTATGTATGTATGTATAACTTCAGAGCCTCCTGTACATCACTCTGATTGATGTTGTTAGCTGGAATGGCTCAATAGAGGGTATGGAAGTGAGAAGGTTGTCACTCATCCGGGTGTTGAGCCGACCAATAACAGGGCGGAAAGGGCACAAATCGCTGGGCATATCAGGAAGCGTTGGATCGTGGGGACTACTTGCGCAATGGAAAAGGGACGTCAATCCATGAGCGGATCATGACGGTGCTGGCAACGTGGACACAGCAAGGACTCGGGCAGTCTCCGGATGATAAGGGCTAAGGGCGAGGATGAGCGGCTAAACACGTACCCCTTAATTTTATATACCATCGTCACGCAAGAATATTTGAGGGTCGGCGGATGGACGAATGGAACGTTGATTTACATATACCTGATATCGGTTCGATGTTTACGTTGAGTACTGTTGCGATCTGCTCTACGTTGATCGCCGTTGCTGAGATCGTCTACATGATGATGATCATCACAACAGCATACGAGACGAATGGCAAGGATTGGCTTATCGAACTGCTGTACGCAGAGGCATTCACCGAGGAGATCACCTATGTCCTCGTATCGACTATCCTCCTTCTGTTGTCTGCGATCGTCTTTTTTACGACGATGGCAGTCTCGCTCGTTCAATTAAACTGGCTCAGAAGGGGGCGCAGACCGAACATGAGGATCGTATTCGGGTTATTCGTAATCGGTCTGGTTATGCTATCGCTCACTATAGCATCCACCCTGATAATCAAGTGGTTTGGGGTCGAGATGTTTGGATTGATTAGGTAAGGAGGTCGGCATGGCGACAAGTATAAAAAATTGGATAGAAAAACTCACAGGCGGCATGGGCGACGGTGGCAACGGTTCCAACGGTGCCAACGGTGCCAACAGCGATACCCGTGGTGGCAACGGACATCGATTGGATTCCTCCACCATAACCGGCACAATGAGGGAAAGACCGCCTGAGATCATCGAGGAGATTAAAAAAGAACTGAGCGAGATCTCAAAGGTGGGTACAAAGACTAAGAGAGTGCTTTACCCATTTTCGGCGATCATCGGGCAGGAACGGATGAAGCGCGCACTGATCCTGAATGCGATCAACCCGTCGGTCGGCGGGGTCCTGATTCGGGGTCAGAAAGGAACTGCGAAATCGACTGCGGTTCGAGGTCTGGCTGAGGTGCTCCCTGAGATTGATGTCGTCAAGGGATGCAGGTTCAACTGCGATCCCGCAAAGCCTGATAAGGCGTGCTGGGAGTGCAAGGAACGTTTCAAGAACAGAGAGATCGAGGTTGAGAAGCGCATGATGCGGGTGGTCGATCTGCCGGTCGGTGCGACCGAGGACCGGGTGGTTGGCAGCCTCGACATCGAAAAGGCGATAAAACGTGGTTTGCAGTCATTTGAGTCCGGGATACTCGCAGATGCGAATCGAGGAATCCTGTACGTGGACGAGATCAACCTGCTCGACGACTACGTGGTCGATGCGCTCCTGGATGCTGCGGCGATGGGCATCAACACGGTCGAGAGGGAGGGCGTCAGCATCAGTCACCCCGCCCAGTTCATAATCGTTGGAAGTATGAACCCGGAGGAGGGCGAACTGCGCCCGCAACTGCTTGACCGTATCGCGCTGCAGGTCGAGGTTGAGGGAATTCCTGACATCGAGCAGCGAATTGAGATCATCACAAGGCAGAACGATTTCTTGAATGATCCTGCCGCATTCAGGCAGTCATTCTCTGGCGATCAGGAGCGTCTGCGCGCAAAGATCGTGCAAGCACAACGCCTGCTGCCAAGAGTCACGATGCCGCACGAATACCTGCGCACGATCACGCGGATCTGTATCGAGTTCAAGGTGGACGGGCACCGCGCAGACATCATGATCGACAGGACCGCACGAACGAACGCCGCGTACGAAGGGAGAGAGCGTGTGATCGAGGACGATATTATTGAGGCTGCGGAACTCGTGCTCCCGCACAGGATGCGGAAGCGTCCGTTCGAGGAAGAGGAGTTCAGTATAGATCGGTTGAGGGAGATCGCGAGAGTGTAGGGGCTTGGTTGGGTGTGCAAGCATCGCTGCGGCCGGTTAGGCTTTTCGGGGTGTGAAAGCGTCCGGGTGGATGAAACGATCCATAATGATTACGCCAATTTCGGGTCTTGCTCCGAAAATAGACATGCCGCCAAGATAACCTCAAAATCATCTTCGAGAATGTTGAAGATGGGTTTCCAGAAAACTCCGGTGCTTTCCATAGCTACGGTTTCGACACCATACTCTTTGAGCCATGATGCCAGCCCTCTTAATCCATAGGTCATTGTAGAGAACTCTTTCACGATGAATTTCTCTTTTGCCCTGTCAAGCGGTCCTGTTGCTATGCAAGCAGTCACCCGATCTCTATGAACATCCAAGCCGCAAGCATTATTTCAAATATCGGTTCCACGTTTATTCACCTCGAGACGAACCTGAGCACGCGACTGGTGGAGTTATAGTTTGCTCCGCGTGCTCATTCCTTACGGAAGGCGACATTCATGGGTGCTATCCGCTGCCGGGTCAGTTTGGGACTCGGGGTTATAACCGCCAAAGAGTACCGACCTCTTGTGTTTGTCTCACCACAATCTGTTATTCGACACTAAAATCAGGTGGGGGTGGTTCGGGAGAACCAAAGTACATTTTCATGCTCATGGGTGTCATGGAGGATCATGGAGGCTTGGGACGAAATTCACGTACATCGCTGGCATCAGTAAAAGACTTGGGGGTAAAGGTTTAAACCAAATTACAACTGTGGGGGGAGGATGGTAAAGCGTAATAAAGTGTTAAAGAGTAGGAAAGTGAAAGTATGCTTATCTTATAACGATGACAAGTGTGACATACGAGCAAAAAACCGCTCGGAACAACAGAATATAACCTAACCGGAGGTAAACGAACATGAAACAGATGAAAACACTACTCGTGGTTTCGCTGCTGCTTGCGTGCGTATTCGTGCCAGGCTTCGCAGCGGCGGACGGCGAGACCATAACGAACGCAGACAACAAGACAGAAACCGAGACTACGACTGTATCGAGCAGTGGCGGTTCCGGCGAAGGCGTATCAGCCACGTCAGTCACGCAGGGTGAGGTGCAGTCCACCGAGACCGCTATAGGCATCTCCAAAGTCGTACGGAAACCGCAGGTTGTGAAACCTCACGTCATCAGACCCGTGGTCGCCAGAGTCAGGTACATGGACATAAAGAACAGGCAGCTCAATTCCAGACAGGCTCTGGTCGATGCACGAAGAGAGATCATGAATGCCGAGACGCCTGAAGAGCGTGCGGAACTCGTTGCGGAACTCAAGACCGCTGCAAAGGAGCATCTCCTGCAGACGATAGACCGGATGATCGGACGTCTGGAGGTCGTGCAGGAGCAGATCGAGGCTGCCGAAGAGAATGACGATGCACCGGAAGGCGCATCAGACAACATCGACCGGTACATACTCAGGCTCGAAGGCAAGAAGCTTGAGGTGGAGAGCGCTGACACGGGCGCGGACATCGTATCGGCTGCAAAGGACATCAGAGGCGAATGGCAAGAGATCCGCAGAGAAATTCTGCGCCACACACGGTACATGATCGTCGCAAGGATCGGAAACTACGTCGAAAAGTCTGAGAGACTCTCGGACAAGCTGGATACGCAGATCGACGCTCTCGATGATCAGGGCGTCGATACCACGAGTCTCAAGGACAAACTCGATCGCTTCGATGACAAGATCGACTGCGTCGAGACGAACTACTTGCTTGCCAGAGACGGAATCGGAGATGGTGACTCCGCCGATGTGCGGCAGTCTGTTCGCGAGGCAAACGTCTGCATCAAGGACGCAAACCAGATCCTAAGGGAGATCTTTCGGGAACTGCGCGAGTACCGGGCTGGTACTGTAGTACTGAAGGGAACCGGCACGCTAACGGCAGAAGGATCCGGAACCGCTCTTGTCAGGGGCGATATTGATATGCAACTCTCCGCAGATGCTGGCTCACTCTCGGTCCGTGACCGCGCTGGCGACATGGCAATCGAGGTCACTGGAGATGGCACCAGAACAGAGGATGGCTCGACCGTGATCTACACCGGATTTAACGGCGATGCAACGATTGCCGGCAGCAACGTGGTCGTGACGATGACCGGAACCGAAATTGACCTCACCGTGGACGGTACCGGAACTGCGATTCTCATCGGAACCGGATCGTACGAGGTTACGCATGGCGATGGAGACGTGGCGTCCGGCGTCTGGCGCAATCCTGATCTGACAGGAGTGGAACCAATAGTCCTGAGCGGAACCGCAGTCGAGAGCGAAGTCACAGTTGAAGACGGGGACGACGGCGAGAGCGACGGCGAGAGCGACGGTGATACCGGTGACGACACCGGTGACGAAAGCGAGAGTGGTAACGAAACAGAAGACGTGAACGAAACAGAAGACGTGAACGAAACCGCAGACACGGGCGAGGAGGTGTGAGATGAACGCAAGATATGTAGTTCTGGTGCTCCTTCTGGCAGGAACTGTCCTCTCCGGGTGCGTCGGCGATAAACCGGAGGGCTCAGTCTCGGACGCGGCACCCCACGCTGCGCCGGCGTCGGATGAGGTGCAAGCGACAGAGGGCGACATAGCATCCAGCGAATTCGCAGAACTCGAGTTTGAGGACATGGAGAGCGAACTCGTGGAACTTGAGGCGATGCTTGACGAGATCGACGGCGAGAGCGATCTTCTGGCTGAGGTGGACGATTTAACGTTTGCCTGAGCCCTCTTTTTTCTTTTTCTTTTTTCAAGTTCTGACGTTTTCTGTTGTCGCTAGCGGTAACCCCCACGTTGTAGCAATCGCGGGCGTCACTCTGTCGTCTCTCTCGCCTTTTTCGTTATATCAGAGGAACGCCAAGACGTAGAGGCGCGCAAAGTCGCAAAGAATGAAAAATCACTTCTTCCGGCATCTTTTGAAAGCCACAGAATCTGTTAGAATCAGATCTCTTTGCAGGCACGCCCGGGTGGCTTCATCTACACGATCCCTGATGTCTGACCGGACATCTGATTCGCATGACAGAGCGCAACCGCAAGCGCATCAGAAGCATCAGGAGGGATATTCTCGTCTATTCCGAGCAGTGCAGTAACCATCTTCTGCACCTGCTTCTTGTCAGCCCTCCCCGAGCCTGTCACCGCCTGCTTGACCTGATTCGGCGTGTACTCGAAGACCGCAAGACCGCCACTGCCACTGCCACCGGCGCT
>Ga0190315_1001010_pt1 | contig 12128 bp, 9 predicted proteins | sample 48701101_MG_FD_161673 | JGI IMG/M metagenome (GOLD analysis project Ga0190315, IMG submission 161673) | Hydrothermal vent sediment bacterial communities from Southern Trench, Guaymas Basin, Mexico - 4870-11-0-1_MG | ecosystem: Environmental > Aquatic > Marine > Hydrothermal vents > Sediment ...
AGCCACCATAATCACTTAACTTTTTTAAAGTATAGAAAATTTTATAGAACATTCTAATCTAAAAAGATCATATCTGTCCATAATTTCTCAATTTTTATGTCGTAGTAAAGTGACTGCACCCATTTGAAATTAGGTCGTTCTCGTTCCGCGGAATATGGGGCAGTTAAAATTGAGCCGTTGCCTGAACCGAAAGACGAACGCCCTGCCATTGAGGATGCCTCGCAAGCTATAACATTATGGTTACTTGCCGATGCGGCCTTACAAGATGAGCAGGGACAACCCATTTTATTTCAGCCAACGGCTAAAAGTGTTGGCTTGCCAACACATTTTGTATTTGATCCCAGTAAAAGTTTTTTACGCAGTCGTCGTTATGCCCCCTTCAATGCTTATCGTCAGCGTCGCGAGTTAGAACGGGCTGTATTAAGCATGGGCAGTGTGCTGCATTTTACTTGTCAAGATGAAGGGCCCGCTGTTGATGTAAAAACTTTACAACGGCTTCAAACTCAAGGGATTGGTTTATACCGGCAAGCTGGTTTAGGGCGTGTGTGGATTAATCCACCTATACTAACGGCCGAAAATCCGCGTAATTATTTTAGCAAAATCAGTAGTCGGCTTCGTAAAAAGCCTAAAGCACTCCAAGCACCTGAAGAGGATTTGATTTACCGTTATTTGGCGAAACGCACCCAACAGTTTTCTGAGAGCAATTGGATAGAAATCCAGATCAAAAAATGGGTAGATGAATTGGTGACATTGTATCAATCTGCCCGATCACTTTCATATACGCCAATCGGTGTCTGTCCAGGGCCAACGCCTACGCAGTGGGGGCAAGTGATGGATATTGCGAAAACGGCAAGCACGGTGGATGAATTAACCAGCAAACTGTTTGAAGCCCATGGTGTTTGCAAAGCTGACGATCCCCAATGGACTAAAAGGATTTACATCGAAAAGAAAAGCGATATAGATGATTTTCGTAAATGGTTAAGAGACGATAAGATCCGCAATGAAACTAGGCAAGACTTATTACCTCAAATCATTGCCCGATTCGCACGCTTAGCCATCGATGTTGCGCGTGAACAAAGCACAGGAAAAGAAGCATGACGCATTATGAACCCTTTTTTTATATTGCGCGTCTGGTTTTGGAAACGGGTACGCCCTTATCTATTGCCAGCGGGCGCGATGATGGCATTGCTGATAATTTATTAGTGCGTGACGCAAACGATTTACCCGCTATACCGGGTTCTAGTTTTGCGGGCGTGCTGCGGCACGCCTATCAGCGTATAACCAGTGAATCTCAAGCCAAACAATTGTTTGGGAATGCGAAAGCCACTCACCGCTTACCCTCAGAGGAACCCGATAATCCTTCCTTTGTGCATGTTTCTTGGGGGTATTTACATGACAGTCGCGATAAACCGGTTGAAGCATTGCTTGATCCAGAAGACACACGTTGGGATGATCCGGTATTAAAAGACGCGCTTCAAGCGATGCCGATCAAACGCGATCATGTCAAATTGAATCATCGCGGTGTCAGTGATGCAAAAAAACAAGGTAAATTTGATCGCACTAGTCTCACAACTGGACATCGTTTTAGTATAGAACTCTCGTTGTGGAGCCAAAAACAAGATGATGTGCGTTGGGATGATCTCATCAAATTGTTGCAGCGTCCAGACTTTCGTTTAGGCGGTGGCACACGGCGCGGTTTAGGCAAACTGAAAATTGTGCGTTGCCATAAGGGTATATTTAATTTACGAGATAGAATCCAATATATCAAGTTTACACAACTTACTCAATCGGTAGCGAATACCACCCATTTGCAACCACCGCCAAATTTACGAGATAGAGATCAATATATCCAATTTACAGAACTCACTCAATCGGTAGCGAATACCAGCCATTTGCAACAAATCACGCTGGATTTAAGGCCTTTAGATGGCTACCGCTTTGGTGGCGGTGTTGAAAAGCTGACTCAAAACACTCAAGCTGATTTATTGGCGGTGACAGAGCGTTGTGTTGAATGGCAAAATAATCGAGGAAGCCTGTCTCAAAAACGCATTGTCATTCCGGCCAGTGGTGTCAAAGGCGCGCTCAGTCACCGCGTGGCTTACCATTATAATGCATTAACGGGCATCTTTGCCGATGATAACGCCGTACAAAAAGAACCTTGGGTTTATCTAGGCGAAAATAACAGGGCTGTCAAAACCTTATTTGGCTATGTGGAAGAAAAGCAAAGCGATAAAAAAGAAGTGGCTGCCCAAATAGGCTGTTTGATCTTTGATGATGTTTATATTGATCGTGCTGAACGTCAACAAACCTTGCAAGCCGTTGAATATGCTCACAATGGTATTGATCGATTTACTGGCGGAGTTCGTGATGGCGTACTCTTTGTTGAAGAAGTCGTGACCGATAGCCAACCCTTTCAGCTCAATATCACAGTGGCCTTACCCGCTAACCGACAACCAAGCCCTGAAATGTGGCAAGCTTTACACTTGGCTTTAACTGATTTAGTTGAGGGTGATCTGGCCTTAGGGGCAGGCGGTGGACGTGGGCATGGTTATTTTGAAGGTCGTTGGATAACGGGCAAAGAATGGCTCAATTCTCAAATTCAAAAGGAAAACGCCAATGCAACCTAATGCATTATTACCCATCCTGTCCCAATTAAAACAGGTTGAAGGGCTTGAGAAATTATACAAATTGAGGCCCAGTTGTTTAAAATGGCCTCCAGAATCTTACACGACTTCTGATCCTGATGAAGTACGCCAGAAAATAAAAGAATTTGCCCCCGAACAAGGTTGGTTATGTTTTCAAAGCAAAGTCGATTATTTTCGTGAACCCGCCAAAATGTCCTTTTCAGGTATTTTGTTATATGGCGAAGTCGTTAAAAAGGCGACTAACGAATCACTCCATATTCGTGAAGAGGGGCAAAATGGTTGGATACTCACTTATTTTGAAGAAACTGAAGGAGAGCATGACTTGGTAGAAAACACGGTATTGTTGGGTGAAAAAGAGCTGGCCCCAAAGAAATTATGGTATCGTGTTTATTGGCAACACGATGAAAAACAAGGTTATCGCCAATTAGCGGCGCGTTTTAATGGATTTACCGATACTTAACTTTAAAAAGGAGAACGCAATTTATGTCTCATATTCTCATCACCTTTTTAGGTAAGGTGAGCAAAGACGGGGGCCGATATGAAGATGTGACTTATCGCTTTGATAACGGCCAGACTTATACAAAAAGCTTTTTCGGTTTAGCCTTATTGGAGCATTTACAGGCTTCGGATACCAAACCCGATAAATTGGTTGTATTAGGCACAACTGGCAGTATGTGGGATGCTTTTTTTGAAGTGGATGACGAGTTGAGGACAAAATACAAGAAGGAGTATTATAAATTAAATAGGTTAATTGAATACAATGCTGACAATCCACCCACCGACGGACAAGCAGAGAAATTAAAACCTTATTTTACCCTGTTGGAAAAGGAATTGACTCAGTATCTGAAGATTCCTTGTGAATTTCGTCTGATTCCGTATGGGAGAAAGCAGGAAGAACAAACCGAAATTTTGAAAATCATGGCGGATTGTGTGACAGAAAATGACAAGGTGACATTAGACATTACACACGGGCTACGCCATTTACCCATGTTGGTTGTCCTCAGTGCCATGTACTTGAAAGTTGTGAGAAAAGTCGAGGTTGCTGGTATTTACTACGGTGCCAAAGACATGCAGCATTTAGAAACAGAAGAGGTTGCACCGGCTTTGGACTTAAGTGGGTTGTTGCAAATTGCGGAATGGGTGAAGGCATTAAATTCCTTTGATAAGGATGGGGATTATGGGGTGTTTTCTGAGTTGTTGGAGGCTGATGGTTTAACGAAAAAGCAAACCAAACATCTCAAAAATGCGGCTTTTTGTGAACGTATTTTTAATGTGCCTCAAGCTGCTAAAAAATTGACAGCGTTTTCTCAAAACACGCCAGAAGAGTTGCCTGGTATGGGTAGTTTGTTTAGTGACACCTTGAGTAAACATATTGAGTGGCCTACAAAAGGTAACTTATATGATCACCAACGTGAATTGGCTTATTCTTTCTTAGAAAAGAATGACTATTGTCGTTCTGCTGTTTTAGGAGTAGAAGCTTTTGTCACTCACAGAATGTTAAGTAGGGGGGATAACCAAGAGAATATTTGCAATTATCAGCAACGCGATCCCGTTTCAAGGGATGTAAATGGAATCAGTAATCCTCAAAAAAGAGAAGCTTTTCGTTTACTTAAAAAATTGCGAAATACAATGGCACACAGCAATACGCCTGAAGGCCATGAAGTAATAGAGGCTATGCAGTCTGCAAGCAATCTGGAGTCAAAATTAAGAAACTTGATGAATCAGTTGTTTGAATAGCCAGCTACACCAAGGCTTAATTAATTAATGATTAATTGTAGGCCTATTATTGTCAATTGACGGTTCGTTCATATTAAGTACAACAAATTACGGGGATAAACGAATTTAGATTAGAGTGCTTGATACCAGGTAATTTGATTTCAACGTTTTAGGCTTAAAGAGTTTGCATTTCGGGTAGAGACGATCTATTATGCGCTCTTTAGTTTTGCCGATTCGCCCCATAATGATCTGTACTCAATGATTGATAAGCTGTCGGGCAAGGTAGTCTGAGTACAACGATACGAAGTAAGCGAAGCTAATGACGGGCCGATAAACGAATTGGAACTCACAATTTGCTTGGCCTAATTCGCTTATCCCCGTAATGAGTTGTACTCAGTGATTGATAAGCTGTCGGGCAATGCCGCCCATTGAAACGATGAAAAAGGTTCTAACTCGCTGATTTGATTGTTGACAGGATGTCGGGCAATCTAACCCATTGAAACGATTTGATGATCAAAGTATAAAAAACAAAACAGTTAATAGGATATCAGGCAATGTAGCCTCGACAGGGATAAACGAATCATTCGCTTCTCTCTGTAAATGATAGAACGCTGATTTAACTGATAATCATGATTTACACTGATTAAGTTTTCGATAAGCACAGAATTATCAGCGTCAATCATGACAATCAGCGTCAATTCCTCCCCGATAATTCCATTCCTTTGTGCCTTGCTGCAAGAGCACTTCTATCGCTTTTCCCAAAATTGATGAATGCCAATGACATGAAGCTTGGTATAATCTAATCCTTTTTTATAAACAATCCTTGTAGTTATAGCCTTTCCCTATTGAATAAAGTACATTTATATTTAAATTCGCCGCGGCAAAATAAATTTGGAACGAAAAGAGCAAAGCTGCAAAATAAATTTGGAACGACAATCAAATTTGTACTTAGCTTCGCCTCTCTTCGGTTCATTCAATCGGGAAACGCTATATATACCTTTGAAGCCCTGGGCAATCCTTTGTGCTTGCCCTATTCCTTGTGCTTGTCATTGAATATCATGAATACTGATAAAACACCTCAACACAATAAACATGAATTGACTCAACGTTTCCAATCCTTTTGGGCTGAACTCGAAAAACGCGGCCTAGAGGGTTTTATTGTTCCCCATGCTGATGAATTTCAAGGTGAATATATTCCGCCTTCTGCTCAACGTTTAGCTTGGTTAACCGGTTTTACCGGTTCTGCGGGTATGGCTATTGTTCACCGTGACGGCTCCGCTATTTTTGTGGATGGACGCTATATCCTGGCTGTGCGTGAACAAGTCGATGATTCTCTGTTTAAGCCTCATGATAGAATCGATTGTTCGCCTGAAAAATGGCTTAAGCAACAGCCTAAGGCTAAATTGGGTTATGATCCTTGGCTGCATACCCCTAGTCAATTAGCGCCACTACAACGCGCTTGTGAAAAAGTGGGTGGTGAACTCATTCCTTGCGATACTAATCCGATAGATGCTATCTGGCCCGATCAACCTGAACCGCTTGTCGCGCCCATTGTTCCTCACTCTCTCCGTTATACGGGTGAAACCAGCCAATCCAAGCGTGAACGAATAGGTAAGGCTTTAGCTGAAGAGCGGGTTGATGCTTTCGTTCTAACGGCTCCTGATTCCATTGCGTGGTTATTAAATATGCGAGGGGGCGATGTGCCACACGCGCCTTTGCCTCACTGTTTTGCGATTCTTTATGCGGATGGAAAAGTCGATCTGTTTGTCAATCTCCGCAAAATCGGGTATGAATTGCTTGAACATTTAGGAGAAGCAGTCACGCTCCACGAGCCGGCTTTTTTTAAAATCGTGCTTGATCAATTAGGTGAAGCTAAACAATCGGTACAAGTTGATCCGAAACAGTCAGCGATTTGGATTATTAACCGACTGAAAGCAGCTGGTGCCAAATTAGTCAAAAAATATGATCCTTGTGCTTTACCTAAAGCCTGTAAAAACAAAGTTGAAATTGCGGGAGCCCGTGCGGCACATCTGAGAGATGGTATCGCTGTGACTCGATTTATCTATTGGTTAAGTCAACATGCGACTACGGGTACACTTGATGAAATACAAGCAGCTGAACGTTTAGCGCAGTTTAGAGCGGAAACGGGTATGCTGCATGATCTGAGTTTTGATACGATTTCTGCTGTTGGTGCGAATGCGGCGATGGTTCATTACCAATTCACTGTGCAGAGTAATCAGACTTTTCAACCGGGTACACTGTATCTTGTTGATTCTGGTGGACAATATCTGGATGGTACGACGGATGTGACGCGCACAATCGCTATTGGCACACCGACACCGGAACAACGAGATTGCTTTACGCGCGTATTGAAAGGCCATATTCGCATTGCGAGTTGTCGTTTTCCTGAAAGAACAACAGGTACACAATTGGATGTGTTAGCACGACACGCGCTTTGGCAAGTGGGATTGGATTATCAACATGGTACGGGCCATGGTGTGGGTAGCTTTTTATCTGTGCATGAAGGGCCGCAACACATCTCAAAGAGAAAAAATAATGTCTCGCTCAAACCGGGTATGATTCTCTCGAATGAACCGGGTTATTATAAAGAAGGGGCTTTTGGGATTCGGATTGAAAATCTGATTCTCGTGACAGAATGCATAGCCATTGAGGGGGGCGAAATTGAGATGATGGGTTTTGAGCCTTTAACGCTTGTGCCCATTGATTTGAATCTAGTCGAGCCTCAGTTGTTAGATGAATCGGAAAAAACGTGGTTAAATCATTATCACAAAAGGGTTTTTCAAGAAATCGGGCCCGCTTTAGAAGACGACGCTCGGAATTGGTTAGCACAGGCAACTTGTTCTGTTTAATGATACATTACTCAATTTCACGCAATGCAAATAAATCAGTTCTCAAAACGATGAGGCTTTTTTAATCTCACGCAAAGGCGCAAAGGCGCAAAGGCGCAAACCGCTAAGTATTAGCGTATTTGCGGCTTTGCGTGAATTCCCGCCTTTTATATTTTATTAATTTGTAACCAGTTTTCGAGTAGGGCTAGGTGCCATAATTTGCTGCCTTGTAAGGCGGTTTTATATTGCTCTGGGCTGCAGAGCAATTTATCAACATATTCCCGCTGAAACAGTTGCCGTTGATGACAGGTTTCGCTAGTCAAAATGTCGCGCATCCATTCTAAAAATGGGCCACGTACATATCTTAAGGCCGGTACGGGAAAGTAACCTTTGGGCCGATCTATGATGGCCGATGGGAGTAAATCACGCGCTATGGCTTTTAGGGGATGTTTGCCCTTTTCTTTGAGTTTCAATTCAGGTGGCATTGAGGCGGCTAATTCGATTAAGCTGTGATCTAAAAAAGGGACTCGTGCTTCTAAACCCCAAGCCATTGTCATATTATCTACTCGTTTGACAGGATCATCGACAATCAAGGTGGTGACATCCATGCGAAGTACTTTGTCTAAAAAGCTGTCTGCGTCTTTTTCTGCCAGTAATTGGCCTATAATTTGCAAGGTGTAATCTTCACCGTGATAATCGGGGTGAACCGTTTGCAAAAATTCTTGATGTGAACGATCAAAATAATATGGTTTAAAACGTTCTAAATCAGTGCCTTGTGCGGCATTCATGAGTGGATACCAAAAGTATCCGCCAAAAACTTCATCGGCCCCTTGTCCACTTTGTACGACTTTGACGCTTTGTGATACGCGCTCGGCGAGTAAATAGAATCCGATGGCATCTTGTGCCACCATGGGTTCGCTCATCGCGCTAATCGCTTCTGGTAGGCGTGTCAAAACTTGTTCATTTGGGATGGTATAACGATGATGGCGGGTATGATAACGCGCGACGACTTGATCGGAGTATTCAAATTCATTGCCGCATTCTTCGGGGGCATCTTCAAAACCGATTGAGAAGGTTAATAAATCGCTGACATTGGCTTGTTCTGCGAGTAGGCCGACTAAGAGACTGGAATCAAGTCCACCTGAGAGTAATACGCCGACAGGAACGTCGGCAGCCTGAATGTGGCTATCAACGGCAGATTTGAGGGCAGCATGGGTGGCTTCTATCCATTGTGTTTCTGTTAAAGGCGTTTCTGGACGACAGGCGCGTAGTTGCCAATAACGTTTTGAATTTGTGCTTTGTGGTTTGTTGTTCAGGGAGAGGGTTAAAGTGGTGCCGGGTGCTAATTTCCGTACTCCTTTGAGTAGGGTGCGCGGTGCGGGCACGACGGCATGTAAGGTAAGGTGGTGATGTAAAGCGATGGGATCGATTTGTGTATCCACATCTCCTGCGGCTAATAAGGCCGGGAGTGTTGAGGCAAAACGCAGTCTTTTTGGGGTTTGACTGATGTATAGGGGTTTAATGCCTAAACGATCACGGGCTAAAAAGAGCTGTTGTTTGCGATTATCCCAGAGTGCAAAGGCAAACATGCCTTGTAAATGCGTAACAGCGTCTTCGCCCCATTGTGCATAACTTTTCAAGATGACTTCGGTGTCGCTTTCTGAATGGAAGTTGTGCCCTTTGGCGAGCAATTGATGACGTAGTTGACGATAGTTGTAAATGGTGCCATTAAAGACTAAAGCGAGTCCTAAATCTTGATCGACTAGGGGTTGATGGGCACGAACCGATAAATCAATAACGGATAAGCGTCGATGCCCTAGTCCGATGGGCCCTTGAATAAAGGTGCCAGAATCATCAGGGCCGCGCCGTGCTAGGCTGTCCATCATTTTGGATAGGGTGTTGAGTTCGGGCGTTAAATTATCAAATCTGATTTCACCGCAGAGGCCACACATTTTTAAATCCTTTTTTCGTTATCAGTTGGCGTTAAAAACGCAACACAGAGTTCTTGTAGGGCATGTATCGACGCGATGCCTCGCCTCTCTGTGAAGCCTCGTTTCGACGCGTAGGGCATGTAGAGACGCGATCGCGAAGCGTCTCTGTGATGCGTTTTTAACGCGAGTGTGAGGCATCGTTTCGACGCGAGTCGCAGAGACGCGAGGCATCGCGTCGAAACATTTCCAGTAGCATGACGTGTATGCCGATGCCGATGGAAATCGCAGAGACGCGCGTCGCAGACAGAGACGCGAGGCATCGCGTCGAAATCATTTCCAGTAGCATGACGTGTATGCTGATGGCATTATTGTGGCTGAATCGCAGTTGCTAAGCAATTCATGATCTTCTATAGATTGTCAAATCATTTTAGGGCGAACAAATCATTTTAGGGCGAATCTTTTGAAAATTGACTTGACTATTGATTGAGTTTTGTCTAGGTTTTGTTTATATCAACTATTGAGAATCTCAAAATGCGTCAAAATAATTTATCTATAATATTAATTATAGGGTGTATGCTTTCTCTTCCCGTTGTGGCGATAGACTTACCTCAAATGGGCCTTTCTGCAAACACGGTGCTATCAACTGTGGATGAGCAAGAATTGGGGGAAGCCTTTATGCGTCATGCGCGTCGTACTGAAGACATTATAAATGATATGGAAATCAATCATTATTTCAAGGATTTAGGTTATCGTTTAGCCTCAAACAGCGATAATCCTGAACAAAATTTTCATTTCTTTGTTATTGATGATCCCGTCATTAACGCCTTTGCTCTTCCAGGTGGCTTTATCGGCATCTATAGTGGTTTGATTTTAAAAACACGTAGCGAAAGTGAATTGGCATCCGTAGTGGCCCATGAAATTGCCCACGTTACGCAACACCATATTGCTCGCACGGTTGAGGCCGCTGAACGTTTATCTGTACCTAAAATCGTAGGCATGATTGCCGCTGTGGTACTGGCAGGGGCCACTGGTAGTCCACAAGTCGGCGAGGCTGCGCTTGTTGCCATAATGGCCGGCGATGTACAAATGCAGATTAATTTTACCCGTACCCATGAAAAAGAAGCGGATCGTTTAGGGATGCAAATTTTGGCCAACTCTGGCTTAGATCCCCGTGATATGCCCCGTTTTTTTGAACGTATGCAAGAGGCGAGTCGTCTTTATGGCCGTGCTATACCTGAGTTTTTACGCAGCCATCCCGTGACAACTAATCGAATCGCAGAAGCGCGTGATCGGGCTGAAAAATACCCCGTTAAACAGAAGGTTGATAAGCCACTTTATCATCTGATGAGGGCTAAATTATTGGTTTTGATAACCGATGATAAACGAGCATTAGCCAATATACTGCAAAATATGCTTGAAACCCGTCGTTATCGCGATGAACGTGCCATCCGTTATGCCCTGGCTTTAGCCTTATTAGACATCAAACAAACCAAGCATGTGCAAAAGCAAATTGATTGGTTATTTCAAAATGATGGTGATCGGGTTATCTATTACTTATTGCAAGCCAGGTTAGTTTTATTGCAAAATAATTGGGCAAAAGCCAAAAAAGTGTATAAGCAAGCCTTGGAAATTTTTCCCGGTGATAAAATACTCGGATTGGATTATGCCGAAAAGTTATTGCAAAATAATGTGCCCCGAAAAGCCAAGGCCGTATTATTAGGCCTCTCGGCAGACTCGAATCCTGATTATTATGATCTGTTAGCGCGAACTTATGAATTGACTGGCGCTAAAGCGCAAGCTCATTTAGCCTTGGCCGAAAAGTATTATCTCATCGGTTATACCCAACTGGCCATTGAACAACTGGAAATGGCCTTGAAAATGGATTCGCTTGACTTCTATTTAGCCTCGCGCCTAGAGGCACGCTATAAAGCATTACAAGCAGAATGGTTTGAAGAGCAGAACGCATTGAAATGAGAATGGGTTGTTTTGTCGGCATTTGTTATTAATTATTTGATTTTTAATCTCAAATGTGACATTTTTACCCAGTACGAAGTTATCATTTTAGGAGAAAAATGGATGAATTTACCCCGTAGAACCTTTTTAAAAGGTATTTTTGCCACAGGCGGCGCGATGGCACTGGGCACCAGTGTGTTGCCACAAAGCGTTATGGCCGATTTGCCTGAAACGGCTGCACAGGCCAAATCGCTTTCAGAAGCAGAACAAGCTTTATTTGATGGCGCTCAAATCACAGAAATCACTGACGAAAATGTTATTGCCATTAAAGCGCCAGAGATTGCCGAAAATGGTCAAGTTGTACAAATTGAGGTGACGACTAACTTAGAGAAACTCGAATCCATCACGATTCTCGCTGAAAAAAATCCCGTTCCCTTAGTTGCTCAGTTTAACTTCCCTGATCCTGAAAACGCGGTGGGTTGGGTTAAAACCCGCATTAAAATGGTGGGTACTTCTGATGTTATCGCCGTTGTGAAAGCGGATGGCCAATTATATGCGGCACGTCGCGAGGTTACAGTTACCCTCGGTGGTTGTGGCGGTTAATTAACTAACGGATTAGAGGAGATTTAAAAGTGGCAGATGAATTTAGAACACGCCTTCAAGCTAAGCTTAAAAAGGGCATTACCGAAGTGAGGACTAAGATCACGCATCCAATGGAAACGGGGGCCCGCAGAGAGTTAGAAACAGGTAAATTGATACCCGCGCATTTCATTGAAGAAGTGAAAGTTGAACACAATGGTAAAGTAGTGATGTCAGCAGACTGGAGTGTCGGTATTTCTAAGGATCCCTACTGCGCTTTCAAATTCAAAGGTGGCGTTGAGGGAGATACGGTGACACTGACTTGGAAAGATAAGTGCGACCCGTTTCATGCAAAGCACAGTAAAATGTGCGTAACATGAGCTTAATTAGGCCGTTTCTAAGCCTTATTATGATAATTCAAAGATTGTGAGATTAAAGCTATCTCAAGATGACCT
>Ga0190315_1001012_pt1 | contig 12109 bp, 15 predicted proteins | sample 48701101_MG_FD_161673 | JGI IMG/M metagenome (GOLD analysis project Ga0190315, IMG submission 161673) | Hydrothermal vent sediment bacterial communities from Southern Trench, Guaymas Basin, Mexico - 4870-11-0-1_MG | ecosystem: Environmental > Aquatic > Marine > Hydrothermal vents > Sediment ...
TTTCTTTTGCCATCTTTGAACTTTCTGGAGAAATTTCCGGTCTTTTTTCGCTCTTCGCAGTTTCATCAGTTTCTTCTTGTTCTTCCTCTGGTTTAGTTTTTAGAATTTCTGGGTTTTCCATAGGGTTTCTTGGATTATGAAACTCAATACTTCACTGTCATTGCGAGAAATGGAGTGGAGCGATAGCGAAACGAAATGCCGAAGCAATCCCGTAACTACGCGCGAAGAATTTAATTACGGGATTGCTTCGTCGCCTTTTCGCTCACTGTGTTCGCTCAGGCTTCTCGCAATGACAGTAAATACGCACTTCGCAATTCGCAATGCATTTAATACCTCTGGGGATATTTTATCATATCTTCCAATAACGCGCTAATGGCCTCGGAAAAATCTTTTTTGCCCTGTTTTTTTTCTTCCTCCGAAGGATTAACTTTTTCCAAACACACGCTGGATGGATAAAAATCTTCAACATAATCAGCATCTAAACCCAGCCCGATTCCTATTTGTTTAATCTTGCCTTTCTTTTTTATATCCTCTATTTTTTTCCTAAGAGCGCTTTCGTCATCCGGACTGCCATCAGTTAAAGTAATTAAATATCTATTTTTATTTTTTTGCTTTATCAAGTTTTTCTCTGTTTTATCCGTCGCCTCGGCGGTTGGGGTAGTCCCCCCAACTTCCCGCGGAATTTTTTCTAATTTTTCGCGAATTTCTTGGGATATTTTTTTATCAAAATTTTTGTATTCTTTTATATTTTCTGAAAAACTGGTAGAAAAACCCTTTACTTCAAAAGGAATTCCCAATTTCGCCAAGACCTCCGATAAAACCACCGTTCCCTTGAAAGTTTCTTCTATCTTTTCTCCATTCATTGAACCGGAAAGATCAACCAAAAAACTAAAAGCGTAATCCTTTTTCTCTGGCAAAGTTTTCCTCATCCACAATTCCTTATATTTTGTCTTATCCGCCTCGTACTGCATCGCTTTTTCAATATCCAACTTAGCGCCAGTGGAATATCCCTTTTTCCAAGAAAGCTGTTCTTTTCTAAAAATCCGCCTAAGTTTATTATAAAGATCGTCAATAAGAGGTTTTAATTCTTTGTATGTCTCATCATATTTAGTCATTCCTTTTTCTCTCATCTCCTCTAACTCCCTTTTAGCTCTTTCTATTTCCTTTTTCTCTTTTTCCATTTCGTCTTTCATTTCTTTTTCTCTTTTTTCTTCGTCATTAGTTTCTTGATGGGACGGCGCTTTTTCTTCATTAAGCTTTCCTTCAAAATCTTTGTTTATTTGATCTTCAAAATCTTCTAAGACTTGCTCCGCTTTGTCTTCTATTTCTTTTTTCTTTTCATCCGGCAACTCTTCAAATATTTTATCAATCTCTCTTTTTTCTCTATCGCTTAATTCATCTATAGGAATCGGAGCGCCAAATTTTTCATGATTTTCTTCCTGTTTTTTTTCTAAATCCTCTTTTTCTTTCTCTAATTTTTCTTTTTTAAGCTCTTCTTCTTGAATTTCCCTTTCTAAATCTTCTCTTTCTTGCCCTGAAAATTCTTCTTGTTTCTTTTTTAAATTCTCAATTTCTTTTTCGGTCCTCTCAATTTCAATTTCTTTTTCTCGTATTCCTTTTTGATAAGACTCCTTTAATTCTTCTTGAGCTTTATCTATTTTTTCTTTCAAGCTTTCTTTGACATCTTCCGGCAATTGATTAAACGCTTCTTGGAGCGTTTGCCTTCTTTCTTCGCTTTTTTTATCTTCTTTGGTTAACTTTTCAACTTCAGACCAAATATCGCGAGTGTTAATTAAAAACCGCTCTTTGGCTTTTTCTTTTATTTCCTTTTCGTTTCTGTATTTTGTAGACGGAATTGTTTCCCATGAATCTTCGGCCTTATCTATAGTCTTATCTAAAGCTATTTTTACATCTGGGTCAAGCTCTTTTGAAAATTCTCCTTTGTGCCAATTGCGAAGCGTCTCCGAGCCGTATTGAACAAATTTAGGAATATAGCCTAATTGTTGAATAACCCTCTGAACTTCTGGAGCAAGTATTAGCGCGTTTTCTTCTTTAAACGCTTTATCATAAAATTTTTCCTTATATGGTTTCATCCCGGGAAATTTTTCCTTTAGCCAGTCGTTAACCGCCGCGTCTTCAATCACATTTTGAAAATAGCCAAATCCTAATTTAGAATAAAGCTCCTTGATTTTTTCTTCTTTCATTCCTAATTCTTGAGGCGAACGCGAAACCGCCCGATGACTTCCTTCGTGCCCAGCCACAAAAATGGCTTTCTCTGGATCTTCCTTAATATGAAGAGGATCAAGTTGAATAGTCGCCTCTCTAGGATTGAAATAGCTTCCCTCGCCGGGCTTTCCTATATTTACCTTCATTCCATAATCACCTCCAATCACTTTTGCCACCGTCTCTAATCTTCTTATAAATTCGGGGTCAATTTTAATTTCAATTTTCGGCTCTTCTATTCTTTTTATCTTTTCTGGCTCTTCTAATTCTTCCTGATAAAAAATTTTTTCTTTCTCAAAATATTGCATAGTTTGAATCCAGAATCTAACGCAACATATTTATAGCGCAAAGCGCTAAAAATGTTAGATTAGATTCTATGGAAAATTATACAAGAATAAGTAGGGGATGGTGATTTTCTCCTATTTTTCCTCACCTTAGATAAGGGGAGGCTAGGAGGGGTTGGAAAAACTGGCTAAATTATTTTTTAGATATTTATAAATTTGTATCCTTTTATAAAAATTAGATGAAAGTTAGCAGACCCTATTTATTATTAACTAACAATCAAAAGTTGCCCTAAATATTTCAGGGCAATACTCTGCTTAATATTACATTACCATTTAACAAAGATTAAAATCAAAATAGAAAAAACTAAGGCCTGAAAAAGACCAATGAAAAATTCTAAGAACATAAAGGGAATCGGAACAAAATAAGGAAAAACAAAGGCCAAAACCAGTAAAAGCACTTCGCCGGCAAAAATGTTACCCGTTAACCGAAAAGATAAGGATACTATTCTTGTCAGTTCGCTAAGATCTTCAAAAAAAACAATTATTAAATGGACAAATTTATTAACTCCTTTGCTTAAATAATCTTTGGTCATTGGAAATTTGCTGCTGGTGATTTTAATCAAAATAATTGAAGTAACTGCCATTGAAAAAGTTGTATTCAAATCAGAATTGATTGACCTAAAAATAGGAACCGCGCCCTCTTTTGTTTTAATTACCAAAGCGCCAAGAAAACCGGGAACTAAACCCAGCCAGTTTGCTGTGGTAATGTAGACAAAAAGTGTGGTAATCAACGGCAAGATCATCCATGTTAACTTTGGATTTTCTGTAACGCCATTAATAAATTTATAAAAAAAATCAATGAGAATTTTTGCGCCGGCAACTAAATAATTGTTTTTCCCTCTTTTAAGATAAAAAGTGGCTAAGCCGGCAAACAAGATTAAAATAATCATTGTTGCCCAAGTAGTTAAAACCGTATTGGTTAAATAAAAATTATCGCTTATCTGAATAATTTTGTCAGCAGCCAAACTAACATGAAGCATAGAATTTATTTTTACAGTAAAATAATAATCAGACCAATTATTTTAATGGGTATTTTTTATATTAAATACGCAAGTCCTAGCAAACAAAAAACTGTTTGCAACTAAATGCCACCTAAAGTAGAGATATAAGTATTAACAAACCAAGGCAAAACAAAAAACAAAGCAATTAAAGGCAAAACAAAAACTATCAATGAAATAATCATGGTAATCAAAAAATACTTTCGTGTTTTTTCAACCGAGGCATATATTTTCATTATTAACTCATCTTGCGAGTCAAACCGTTTTTTTACTTCTTCTTCCATAACCCGCGCGTTAACTAACAAATTTTAGAATAAGGGCGATTACTAGAGCGTAAATAGCGATAGCTTCGGCAAACGCGATGGCAATAATCATTGCAATCTGAATTTTGTCGGAATTTTCAGGATTGCGCGCCATACCGATTAACGCCGCCGCGCCAATCATACCAATTGCCAAAGCCGGTCCAATGCTGCCAATGCCCATAACGAATGCTGATGGATTTTGAGTCATATTTTTACATTTACTTAATTTTAAATATTAATTTTGCGCCCCCGACCTTAGAACGCAAACTAGTGTTAGTCATTTTTTTTGTCTTTAATTAAAGGAATAAGCAAATGATACATTTGATAAATCGTAACAACAAGACCAATAATAAGACCAAGAAGCAAAAGAAATGGTTGGGTTTTGAAAAATTTGTCGCCTAAAATTCCTAAAAATAAAAATCCGCCGATGGGAACAACAATAAGAAACCCCAACTGCCACGCCAGAGACAACACATAAACTATTTTGAAATTGCTTTTTTGAGGCATTGCTCTTATTCTTTTATATTCTAACACAGGAAACCATCAATGAAAACTTTTTTATAAAGATTAACGATGAGTTTATATAGACCTCGCTGATTTTTCAATAATTTCTCTTTTGAAAGCTGATTGAGAATATATTAAATTAACGAAGAAATCCGTTTTTTATCCTTTTCCAAGATTTGATAAATATAGTTTTTCCAGCTTTTAGTTTTTTTATGTGAAAGCCGTTGTTTTTTAAAATACTTGTTATACGCAATCATAATTAATTATTGTAGCATTGTAATTCTTTAAAATCATTAAAATTTTTAACTCGCAAAATATCGCTACAAGATTTTTATCTACTTATTGTAACACACCGCGCCGAACTGTTTCCACAAAACTAACCATTCTTCTCTCTCTAATATTTCCTAAACAAAATTTCTTTTTAGCTATACCGCGCGGATAATTATATAATTTTCAAAAATTTAATCTTGCCCTTTTTTAACACTGAACCGGATGGCACAACATAGTTAATCTCTTTTATTACTTCACCGTCAATCTTTACGCCACCATGATTTATAACTCTTCTTGCTTCCGATTTTGACGATACGAGCCTACTCTCAACTAGAATAGAAATGATATTGTATGATACCGGCTTAAATTGAGGTATATCTGATGGAACTTCCTTGCGAGTAAATGTTTTAACGAAATAATTACGGGCAATATCCGCATCCTTCTCCGAATGATACATTCGGACAATTTCAAACGCCAGCTTCATTTTGATATCCCGAGGATTAGCGCCGCTACTCAACTGCGACTTGTATTCATCAATTGTCTTCATTTCAACTCGTGTAAGCAAAGTAAAATATTTGATAATTAGATCATCCTTAAGCGACATTATTTTGCCAAACATATCATTAGATGTATCAAATAAATTAATAGTATTGCCAAAGCTGGAGCTCATCTTTCTTCCATCCAACCCCTCTATGAGAGGATTGGTAAGAATATCTTGAGGCTCTTGACCATAGAGCCGTTGCACATCTCTTCCCGTTAAAAGATTGAAACGTTGATCTGTTCCACCTACTTCAACATCAGTCCTCATTTTTACAGAATCATATCCCTGCATTAGCGGATATAATAGTTCTCGCAAAGATACTCTTTTGCCCCTATTTAATCGTCGGCTGATATTTTCACGGGAAATAAATTCGTTAAGAGAAAAAACATCCGCTTGACGGCCAATATCCATATAACCTAATCCGGCGAGCCATTCGCTATTGTAATGTATTTCGGCTAAATCAATATCAATAATTTTGGACGCCTGATTAATGTATGTCTTTAGATTTTCTTTAACGGTTTCTTCTGACAACATTGGCCGCTCACTATCTTTATCTGAGGTATCGCCGATTAAACCGGTAAAATCTCCGATAACTAATATAACTTTATGGCCGAGCTCTTGAAAATCCTTTAACTTAAGCAACGGGATCGATCTGCCTAGATGTATATTTGGGCTTGTCGGATCAATGCCAAGTTTAACCCGAAGCTTTTTCCCAGTTTTTAGTTTGTTTTCAAGATTATCCCTGCTGATTATTTCTTCAACGCCTCTACTTAGCAACTCTTGAATTCTATGTGATTCTAATAGATTCTTTTTCATATTTTACTTTATTAAATTATCAATACTAACACCCAATCCTTTTTTACAAAATACTCTACAAAAGATGACTCAACGTCATAATGTTTTCCAGCGGTCACGGTTCCCTCTTCCTGCTTTGGTTTATTAAAGATACATCCACTAATTAAAATTAATCCAACAACTATAACTACCAATCCGATTCTAATCTTCTTTTCCATAGTTATAATTGTATTATACAGAAGTTGATAAAGTTTCGTAAGCCCCGCAATTTCCGATAACATCAGGATTAGGAGAAGTTGCCGTAGGCAATTTGGGAAAATTCAGCAAGAATTTTCCTCATAATCCTTGTTATACGCCCCGACGACTGAAAGGAGGAGAGCGCAGCGGGGCACAAAGCAATAGCGGAGTGATTTCAAAAAATATTTTTCAATTAAATTTATTTTGATAGACTTTTATTCAATATTTATAAATTTGTTTTCTGTTTTGGATTTTAGGCAGAGGGAATTAAAAGGTAAATGCCCAAAATCCAAAACTCTTTATTATTAAATTTTTGATAACTCACTTGTCCTTTGCCAATTATATTCATCGCCTTTGAATATCTGTTGGTGATATATTTTTTGTAATTTTTTATCAGCCCGTATTACTTTTTTAATTTGATAATCTTTCTCCAAAAGCTCTATTTCAGAAAACAAAAACCATTTTGCTAAAATTTGTTGATATTGTGAACTGTTTCTGTTGGAATTATTTTGTAAAAAATGAAATTTTTCCATAAAATCCGGAGTTGAAATTGTATTGATAATTTCCAAAATTTTCTCCATTGTTTCTGTTTCTCCAGACAATTTATCCCACAGTTCATTTGCTATTAACGTTTCAGCTGGGTCAAAAAACTTCGTCATATTGATAATGGAGCCCAAGAAACGTGTTTTGTCATATCCAGTTTTTGTGCTACTTGTAGGATCAAAAGGAAATCCCATGTAAAAATACACTTCTTTATTTGGGAAGGCTTTTTTTAAGGCGGTTTTACCTTCTAAAATTTTTTGTTTTTCGCCTTTCATTTCGCCAGAATTTGGTTTTACAGATTTTAGTTCAATGGCTGTAACTGAATTATTATCTTCAATAAACACATCGGCAGAAAAATCAATTGCATTGGTTAAATTTCCGCTATTTACAGAAAATATTTCATCGTTTTCCTGTTCTAAATTTGGTTTTCTTTCTGAATTAGAAAGTTCAGTCATTATCGCATTAATTTTGTCTTTTTGTGATTGATAAATTTTTAAATTTCCTAGTTTTTTAGAGGTGTATTCTCGTTTTTCACCATCAGATAAAATATGAGCTACTTTTTCAAAAAAAGTTTGTCCAAGTGTTGTATTAAGGCCGTGCAACCAACTGCTTAAACTAATAAAAAACGGAACATCAGAAACTTTATTTTCAAAATTATCTTTAAATGCTTTTAAAAATGCTTCGTGAAATGGAGCATTTCTATTATTTGAAGCATCAAGTGGAAAAGTTTCAAACCTCTTGAGCAAAACCTTTATTACAGTTACAGCGATTTGTTGTTTTTTAAGATTGTTCATAAATTAGTTTTTGATAGTTGTATTGCAAAACGGATGAGTCATTTGTTTCTTTTTGAAAATCAGGCTTTCTTAAAATTTTGCCAAATGCGTTATCATTTTTTAAACCACTAATAGAAAAACTTGATTTACTATCAATATTTTGTTCATCGTCAAGAAGAACTTCTAAGTCCTCTCTTCTTATTAATGCATCCAAATTAACTTTAGCCATAATATTAAATTGATTTTAAGTGGAAAATAATCTCCGCATACGGATTTTTATCACGCTCGGTGCGATTTAAAACGGGACGTTTAAATTGATTTATGATTTTCATTCCAGCTTTTTGAGCAATAGTTGGATATAAGTTCCATTTGTCATTTGCTACTAAAAATACATCAAAATCATCAACTATAAATTTGCGAGCATTGATCAAAACTTTTGCAATGCCTTTCGCATAACTTTCGCGCGCTTCTTTTCCTTGTCCTTTGTAAAGCGGACCGATTTCCAATTCATCTTTGCGTTCAAAACCAAATAAATCATACGCATAAGCATGCTGTTCGTGATAATCAATTTGTCCAACATATGGCGGAGATGAAAAAATTCCGCGAATTTTTTGTTTTTGTAAAAGTTTTGCAAATTTCGGACTTCGTTTTTCAATTTCTCCAAAAATATCAACAGTACGAGAGTCAGCAGAAATTGTTGCCCAATATGCGCTAGTTTTAATTCTTGAAAATTCACGAAGTCGCGCAAGTGTGTCGTTCGCATAACGCGTAAACCAATATTTAATAGAAAAAAGTGGTTTGCAGATTTTTTTGTGCTTGAAACAATAATATGTCGTAAGCTGCGGTTCTTTTAAAGTTGCTAAATCTGAATGAGTTGTCGCGCGACATGAACGAATTGTACGACTTAAAATAATGGCCAAGATTCTTTTTATTTTTTTATCTTTTACTTTTTTTAGCTGTTCAAAAGCAAAATTAATTTCATCTCGTGTATTTTTGATATACCACTTATCAAGGAAGTTGGCATTTTTATTTTGTTTTAGTTTAATTTTGTATTTTTCAACAAGCGAATTATAAATTTTCAAAAATTCTTTTTCTTTTTCTTTTCCAAAAATATTTTCATTTATTTTTTTGGCATATACATTCCTCTTGAATTGAGGACTTGGAAAATATTTTTTGTTAAATTTAGTAATTTCATTCAAAAGTTCATATTCAAATTGTTGAATATTGTTTTTTGTTTCAAAACTTTGAATTGCCTTTTTAAGATTATTAACTTCTTGAACAAGTAAATCAAAATCATAATCTAAAAGTTTAGAGTCAGTAATAGTGCAATTAAATCTTGATACATCAACACCAATAGCATGCATACCAAGCTCGTTAGCTTGAACAAGCATTGTTCCTGAACCAGAAAATGGATCTAAAATGACATCGCCTTTTTGAAAAAATACTTGAGTTTTAAATTCATCTGTGTGGTCATCCAAAAAATATTCAACGAGTTGAGGAATAAATTTACCTTTGTATGGGTGCAAACGGTGGACATGTTTAGTTGTATCTTTTTCACGAAGATGGTCAAATGAAAGTCCCCAGTTTAAATCATTTCCAAGTTTTTGTTTCCATTTTACCTCTCTTTTTCCATTAAACGATTGGTAATATCTTTTTAGATCATTTAGATTTATTTGAGTACTCCCGTTTTCTCCGTATTTTTTAACTTTTCCGTATTGGATAAGATATGAAATATTTGTAGGAGAAATTTCTCTATGCAAAAATTTTGTTGCCCAACGACACGCTTCTTGTATATTTACCAAGCTATTTTGTTGAGATATTGTACTCATAATTCTTTAATTTTACTATTCTATTTTAAGTATACCATAACTTCAATTTTGGTTTGCAATTTATAAGTTTTGAGCATATGACTTACTTCTTTAAATAAATCACCGTCACTGGTTATAAAAAAATCACATTATTTGTTTAAAGCAGCTGTCATTGCTGTTGAAAGATGTATACATATTAGAGTAAATACCAAAGTGACTTGCATAATTCAATCCACTTAAAATTTTCGGATCTCTGGAGCGGTCTAAATCTAAAAAATCAAGGTTAGGTAATTCCTTCTGTAAATTATCTATCCAGTTTGAAACTTGTTCAAAATAATGAGGCTTCAAATTTTTCCTTTCTCTTGGATTTTTAATTTTTTTAATTATATTGTTTAGACTTTTCTTTTGACTTAATTTGTCCCAAAGATAAATCTTATTTCTACGATATTCAGATAATTCTATTATAGCAAAAGTGGAGGTCCTTAATTTCCAGTTCCTATTTTTACTGATTTCATTAAAACCATAATATTATTGTCCTTATCAGATGTATAATCTAAAACGACATTAGTATCTATATATATTCTTTTTGGCATAAAACCTAACAATCAGGAGCTTTGACATCTTTTTGGTTGCTTTAAAACTAATTTTTTCTCTTCTTGATGCCATACAACAACAAAATATTATTCGCCAATTTCAAATATCTTTTTAACTAATTCTTTACGAGCATAAAAAGCCCTGCTCGTAGATCCGTGTCCTGGGCCTTTAGTTCTAGCTTGAAGCCACTTTCCGTCCTTGCCTGTCAAACTTTCAAAACCATATTTTATTAACTTTTCTCTGATAAAATCATAGTCGGCTTTTATTTCTTTTATTAAGTCATCATCCTCTAAAAAATCTAAACTCTCAACTTCTAATAATTCCGCCTTTTTAGAATTTTTTCCGTGCCACATAATGGCACAAAAAATCATTGATTTTAATTTGGCCCAGCAATAACAATAACTTTAAATATACCACAATTGAAATCGTGGATAATTTTCTTTGTCAAAAAAATCTAAATCTTTATCGTCCCTCCAAACAAGTTCTGTAAAATTTTCTAAATCTTCATTATACCCAAGACATATTACTTTTAATCGTGTAAAAGGATTAAATCTTAAAATATTTTTTGCTAATTTTGGCGATAGATTTATATGCATATATTTTATATAAGTCTATAACGACCTCTTGATACAAAATCCAAATAACCCTTATCTCGTAAAATTTGTAACTGTTGTCGAATCTTATCCTTAATATGTTTGTTGTTTGGATGTAATACACCCAACTCTTTTTCAAATCCATACATATCATCAAGGGCAAATTCTCGCTTTTCAATCTTTTCAACACATCGCATAACATCAACCAGCCATCCTCTTGCCGACATTTCTTTTTCCTCTCGCAAAAAGAGTGTTTTTTTCCATTCAGAAAGTACTTTCTCTTTAGGTCTAATTTTTTGTTCCTTAATTATAAAAATTTTTCCGGACCGTGGCACTTTCTGCAAAAGAATGTTTGAACCAACCCAGCCAGCACGTCTAGCAGTAGAAGCCAATGGTTTTCTTTTTTCTATTATTTCCGGCACAAAAAAATGTTTTGGAATAACGAAAAAATTAAGGACAGACAAATTTTGTAAATTATAATTCAATACAAAAAGATTGGGATTATTACTACTGCGTAATCGTCTTATTTTTGTACTATACGCGCCATCAAGAATTTTTAGACCAATACTACCGTGTTTACTTTTTAATTCATATTCCTCTTGGCAATTTGAACAGAAAAAATCCGCAACAGGCTGATTATTTGGAAATTTATCTATTTTCATCTGTCCGCAATTCGGACAGAAAACTGATTCATCAACCCAGTATTCAGTTAAAATACGCGCTTTTTGAGACGCACTTCTGTATTTTGTCGCAAGTTTATCGTCAAAAATTAATTGCATAACCCATTGCTTAAATCCCAATCGCCCTTTTTAACACTGACCATTTTACCATTTTGACAAGTAAAAGATCCACTAGATAAAAAATAAGGAGGATCGGCAAAAATCATATCAATTGAATTTTCTGGCAGTTGTTCCAAAATCTTCAAACAATCGTTTTTGTACAATAAAAAATTATCCTTAGAAAAATAAGGCTTATTTTTAATGCTGTCTAAAATTTTCTTTCTTGCAACCGCCATACTTTATGGTATATCACAAATAGGGCTTAAACATTGCCAAATTATAAGGTTCGAAGTTGGACATTTGGCGGAGAGGGAGGGATTCGAACCCTCGATCCCGTGAAGGATACCGCCTTTCCAAGGCGGCGCACTCGGCCACTATGCGACCTCTCCATTACACACTTATCTTAACACTTAAATCAAGAAAAAATCAAGTTTGCCTTTTCTAAAAATTTAACAAGGTGATATCGCGGATGCCGTCATTGTTGGTATCCTCAAGAAGCAAATTCGCGTATCGTCCTTTCTCGCTCCGATAATCATTGAAAAATCCCCATCCGTTCCAAGACCAAACAGCCAGATATTCCGCCCTGGCGTTTTTTGAATTATCGTAAGCGCCCTCTAAAATCGCCAGTTCCGCTCTGCCGTCGCCGTCAATATCTCCCGCCGCCATTTCTCTAATCGACGCCTCTAGAGTTGAAGAACACCAAAACGGCCTTATTTTTCCTTTTCTCCAACCATAAATGAAAAGATGGCTGCCCCATTCTTTAGTATTTTCCTCAAGCCAGAAAGGCAAATCCTTTCCGTAGATT
>Ga0190315_1001014_pt1 | contig 12105 bp, 10 predicted proteins | sample 48701101_MG_FD_161673 | JGI IMG/M metagenome (GOLD analysis project Ga0190315, IMG submission 161673) | Hydrothermal vent sediment bacterial communities from Southern Trench, Guaymas Basin, Mexico - 4870-11-0-1_MG | ecosystem: Environmental > Aquatic > Marine > Hydrothermal vents > Sediment ...
ATTGCGGCATAGTTGGGATCATTCATTATTTTTTCAAGTGATCAAATTAATTTGAGATTAAATTCTACTCATATGAGTATATATACCTAGATTTAGATAGAAATAAAACAACAGTTGTTTACTCCTATTAATTAAATCCGTTATCAGTTATCCGTTATCAGTTATCCGTTATCCGTTATCCGTTATCAGTTACCCGTTTTCAACTAGGCTCAAAAAAATAACTTCCCCTAACACACCCCTAACCTTTCCCAAGAGGGGTTTGTGCATAGTAAACCTTTTGCTAACAAATATTAACAAACTTTAACAAAAATAAGTCTCAAATGAAATATAGAGTTAACTCTTTTCTTGACAAATTATAAATTTTTTAGTTACCCCCGTTTTGGTTAATGAAAAATCAAAAAAACGGGCGAATTTTGGAGTGCAAAATTTATTTTGCGACGGCCTACCCTTTTTTTGGGAATGCGCCCGTTGCCTCTGCCATTATTTGTTTAATCAAAAATGAACCCAAGCCTTGATTACAATAGGCTGGTAATAGGGCAATATCCATAATGCAAATTTCTGACGGACGCCGATGTACATAAAGTCGCCCAATGGGTTGGTTATCTAATAATAATAGTTTCAAAAGCGGCATCATAATAATAAGTGGTGTAATGATGATGCTGGGCCTGAAATTGTTGGGCAATAAACGCCGCTTTTTGTTCGTCAGTCCAATCAACTACAGTGAGTTCCTGCTCACGAATTGTGCCATATAAATGCTGTATAAAAGGGCATATCGCTTGTTTCGATAGGCCGTTTAGTGATTTGATTTGGATCAAGTGGCATTAATTAAAATCCTCCTTGAGACATTTGGTAATAAGGGGTTTGCGCTAATTCAACTACTGCTCGTGGTGGGTAAGGTGGGCAAGCGAGCAATGATGTTGTGAGCTTTGTATAATGAAGGGGCTAATCGCTTGCCCACCCGACAGGGTAACAGGATAACAGGGCTATATTTATTTAAAAATCAAATGATTATACTTTTTTTCCCCTGTACTGATGTCAAGTACAGTAAACCTATCAATAATGAATAAAATGAAAAAATGAAAAAATAACCAATAGCAAATAGTCTATGGTAAAATAGGTTATTTTTATATTTCAATACTTTATCAAAAATAAAGAAATTTTGAACGGTGATTTTGATCATTTTTGTGTCCAATGAAGCGTTTGTACTATAAACTATTCTCTAATTTGGTTCGATGTTCAAGTTTTTGCGTGCAAAAACTTGAATTTTGAATAGTGTTTTGAGAGATAAATTGGAAACAACCAACGATTCATCAGGGAATGAAAGCGTTGAACCCGATTTTTTAACGATGGAGTAATGACGTGAAATTAGAAGAAATAGAAGAAGGTATGGTAGTGAGCGGTGTTGTAGAAACCTTACCTAAATACGGTGCTTTGATCAATTTGGGTGAAATTATTGGCTTGGTGCATGTCAAGGATATGGCTTGGAAACATGTCAAACATCCTGCAGATATACTCACTCTTGGTGAAACCGTCGATGTTAAAGTACTGAAAGTTGAGTCTGAACGTCAGCGTGTTTCTTTGAGTATCAAGCATTTATCTGAAAATCCTTGGATTAATATTGCTCAACGTTATCCCGAAGGTACGCGCAAATTGGGTGTAGTAACGGGATTAACTCATTTCGGTTGCTTCATCGAAATTGAAGACGGCATAGAAGGCTTGGTGCATCAATCAGATATGGATTGGACTCATAAAAAGGTGCATCCCTCTAGGGTTGTCCGGAAAGGTGAGGAAGTCGAAGTGATGGTTTTGGCTCACAACGAAGAACAGGGTCGTATAGCACTTGGGATTAAACAATGTCTCCCTAATCCGTGGGTAGAATTTGCGACGGCTCACAAGAAGTACGATAAAGTGATGGGAAAAGTCAGCTCAACGACTCATTTTGGTATTTTTGTTGGGCTTGAGGGGGAAATTGATGGCTTGGTACATCTTTCTGACATTTCTTGGGATGTCCCGGGTGAAAAAGCGATACGTCATTACAAAAAAGGTGACGACGTTGAGGTTGTCATTTTGAGTATCGATTCGGAAAATCAACGTATTTCTTTGGGCATCAAACAGTTAGAAGACACTTTATCTGAGTTTATTGCTGAACATCGCAAAGGCAGCATAGTCAGAGCTACGATTAGTGAAATGGATGAGCAGAAAGCCATTCTCCAGTTAACGAATGGTATTGAAGGTTATATCGACATATCACAATTCGTGCCTGAAAATATTGAAGATGTTCGCCGTATTTTGCAAGATGGTGATGAAGTAGAAGCTCAGTTTATTGGGGTGGATCTGACAGGCGGTTACCTTATTCTGTCTTTTTGTGAAGAGACTGATGAAGAAGAAGAGGAGACAACGAGAACGGAATCTTAAGCGGTTCGTGGATTCTTTAGCTTAGGGATATTTTGGAGTCCTTCGCAATCGCAAAGGACTCCAAAATCAGAAGCAAGAAGCTTATGCCTTTCGCGAATCAAAACTTATACCGTTGCGAGTCGAGATTTGAGTTGAGTAATTCTTTGGTATGACTCGTTTATACGCTCTTCGCTGAGCGTGCCGTTTTGAACCAATTGCTTGATAATTGTTGCCACACGCTTTGCAATGTCTGGTACGAAATCCCCGGTGTTATTGCCGATAACCAATATATCAATGCCAGCTTTAATTGCTTTGTGAATCGCGGTTTCTAAACCGTAAGAATTGGCAATCGCTTTCATTTGCATATCGTCGGAGAATATGAGGCCTTTGAAGTTTAATTCTCCGCGCAGTAGCCCAGTGATAATCAAGTTGGAAAGGGTGGCGGGGTAATCTGGATCGAGTTGTTTGTTAAACACATGTGCTGTCATAATGGTGTCGGCTTCGCCAGCCTGAATGAGCTCGATATAAGGTTTTAGTTCAAGCGGATTCCAAGTTTTGCTGACATCGGTTACACCAAGATGGGAATCGGCCGTTGAACTGCCGTGCCCGGGAAAGTGTTTAAGGGTGCAAAGCACATTTTGTTCACGATGGGCTTTGATAAATTCAAGGGCATGTTGGGCTACAATTTTGGGATTAGGCGAAAAACTCCGTTGTTTTTTGGCAATAATGGGATTGTGAGGATTGGTGTTGACATCAACCACTGGGGCAAAGTTGAGGTTGATACCGAGTTCAGCCAGCGTTTTTGCCATGGTTGTGGCATATTGGCGTGTCAGTTTTCGGTTGTTTTTGTTTCCGAGATATTGGTGTGAGACGGTGGCCGGAAAACCATAAGCTTCAGGCAATCGGTTGATTATGCCCCCTTCGTAGTCGATACCAATGAATAAGGGGATTTCCGAATAGTCTTGTAATGTGCTGACTAATGTTTTGACTTGTTGAGGCGATTGGATATTACGCACTGGACTTTGTCGAGCCACGTCGTAGTTAAAAAGCACAACACCGCCTATATGATGTTCTCGGATATCTTGTACGATGGGATCGTCATGGCTCATTATTTCAATGCCGCGAAATCCAACGAGCAACATTTGCCCGATTTTAACCTCTAAGCTGATTTCTGGCTTTGTGTTTTCTTCTAGCAAAGTTTTTTGTTGTGGCAAAGATTGGGAGTCAGATTTCTCATTTACCCGTGTTGCTGTGTTATGAGACACGGGGGGTTGTATTTCAGGTGATAAGGTGCAGCCGGTGAGCCAAGCCATTGCTGCCGTACTTTGCCCGGTTAATTTGAGAAATTCACGCCTATCTAGTGTAGGTGTTATGGTTTGAGGAGTCATTGTTTATTAATGGTTAATGGTTAATGGTTAATGGTTAATGGTTAATGTAAAACGCTATGAGTTAAAGTTGTCAGAGCAAGAGGTTTTAAATCCGTAAGGATTTTGTTATTTTAGTTTATTAGTTTTAGTAATAAGCTTTTGACTCATGAATATTCTGAACTCATGAATTTATTCATTCTTTAGCCTATCACCTGAATAGTGTATATTATTAGATTGTATTCATTCATAGTATTTGAAGAGGTTATTGACAAATGGGATTATTTGATATGTTTAAGGGCGATAGTGAGGAAATGAATCCTCACTTTGCTTTCGTAACGTCGCTGATTTATATGATAGGTGCTGATGGTAAAGTCGAACACGAAGAAGTTGGACAACTGTTGGCAGTGTTGGGTGGTGAAGAGAGTGGTGGTGCCATTGGTGTTGGTGCCAATAACCAGCAACTTTTAGATCGTGCTTTTAAGTACTATCAAAAGAATCCGATAGAGACGTTTTTCTCTGAGGCTGTGCCGATGTTAACTGATGCACAAAAAATGTGCATTTTGACAAATATCCTGGACTCCTCTCTGTCAGACGGTAACGCAGCCCCTGAAGAACAAGAGTTGTTTAATAAATTTTTGCAAGCGTTTGAAGTTTCTGATGCACGCTTTCAACCGTTTTTTGATGTGATCGCACTGAAAAATGACCGTTCTGTGTTTACAAATACGGAGCATCCTAGCAACATGCCTGGGCATACTGTACAATTGAAATTGTAATTTTTTGTCTTTTTTTTAAGGAAGAGGAGCGTTTTCACGAGACAAATGCTTTCTCTTCCTTAAGTATGTCTCCCCAAAATCATATTTGGCTTCGCCAATTTTAAACTTTGAGACGCGACTTGTCTTGCAAAACTTCTGCGCGAATTGCTCTGATGAATTGAAAATCAGCGTTAATACATGACAATCATATCAATCAGCGTTCTATCCAAAATACGCCGTTATTATTTCCAACCTCAAATCATTTTCCTCAAATCAGCCTTCTATTCTCAGTAAGTACTGAACCACAAATAAACAGGTATTTAACCGCAAAGAGACGCGAAGCAGAGCAAATCTACAATTCGCGGTTTCGTAGAGACGCGATCGCGAAGCGTCTCTAATTACAAATAAACATTGCTTCTATTAAAATACCTCAAAATTTATGGTTCAGTACTTAGTTCTAAAACAATATCAAAGCAAAATAAATTTTGGAACGAAAATCGGGCCTTTAAGATTTATCAATATGACCTTTTTTTACGCCTTTTCGATCTACTGATTCTCTCTAACGATCATAAATCGCCCTGCCTACAACAAATCAATCCAATTAGTGCATTAGTCCCTAACCAAGCGATTGATTTTCTCTTTGAAGTCTAAATTATTGATTTCTAATTCGTTAATTTTGGCTTGAAGTTGCTTTTGTAACAGATTGAGCTTTAAGTGCGTGTTAATTCGTGCTAAGACTTCTTTGCGTTGGAAGGGTTTTGTAATGTAATCTACCGCACCCAATTCAAATCCTTTCACTTTATCAAGGCTATCCGTTAAGGCGCTTATAAAAATAACAGGAATGTCTTCAGTTTGTGAATCCGCTTTGAGTCGCCGACAGGTTTCAAAACCATCCATACCTGGCATCATTATATCTAATAAAATGAGATGTGGCTTTTTCTGTTTAACTATGGAAAGCGCCATTTCACCATTTTCCGCAATTAAAACGTCAAAATGCCTCTTGGTTAAAAGACGAGATAAGATGTCGATATTGAAAGGGGTATCATCAACAATGAGAATGCGGGGTGATTTTGGCATCGTCAGGCTTAAGATAGTCTGACAGTGATTGAGATACATAAGGGGGGCTAAATCATTTTCGTTCACTTGTCGGATTTGTTCAAACAAATCCCGTGCTTCTTCAAACTGTTCATTATGAAAATACTTAAAACCTTGTTCAAAATCGGCTTTAGTTTCTAATTTCAGCTTGATGCTTTCAGGCGAATCGGCATCAAAAACTTCATAAACCAAAACCGTTACCGTTTTCCCTTTGACTGTCACGTAGTCAATAACACGAATGTGGTATTGCGAAAGATCGGTTAATTTTGAAAAGGTGGCTTCCGTGATTAACAAGGGGGTACCATAAGTCTTTGTTAAGCTTTCAATTCGCGAAGCTAAATTAACGGCATCCGAAATCACCGTTCCATCCATACGATTCTGATCACCAACAGTACCCAACATCAAGGGGCCTGTATGAAGTCCAATACCAATTTGAATGGGTTTATAACCTGCGCGTTGCCGACCTTGATTGTATTTAAGGAGTTGTTTTAACATGGCACAGGCGGCCTGCACTGCGTCATCAGCACAAGTTGGAAACAAGGCCATAATCCCATCACCAATATATTTATCAATAAATCCATGATGTTGATAAATAATGGGTTCCATTTGGCTTAAATAACTATTGATGAAATTAAAATTTTCTGGCGGTGTCATTTGTTCTGAAAGAGAAGTGAATCCCCTAATATCGGAAAACATAATCGTCATGGTTTTTTCAACGCACAAACCCAACTTGATCTGTTCATATTCTTCAATATTTAAGAGTTTTAGAAATTGAACCGGCACAAATTTATGGAAAGTCGCTACCTTTCTTTCTAATTCTTGAGTTTTATTGGCCAGTTGTTGCTCCATAAAATAGCTTTTAATCGCTTCTGAAAGGGTAAAAATAATATCTTCTGGTTGCCAGGGTTTTTTAAGGAAGCGGTACAGCTTGGCCTCTTGCAGCATATTTTCTACAGTCTCAGGAGAGGCTTGACCGCTTAACATTACCTTAGCTGTTGCTGGAGAGATGGCGTGAATCCGTGTTAACAATTCATCTCCCTTCATATCGGGCATAATGTAGTCAGAGATAACAACTGGCAATTCGTAGTTATCATCGATCAATTGTTTAACTAACTCTAAAGCTTCTTTACTGCTTTCGGCCGTTTCAATGAGATACTGATCGCCGAATGTTCGCTTGAGTTCTATTTTTAGACTATCAAGTACCGTTTGCTCATCATCAACACATAGAATAACGGGTTTATTTAGCATTTTATTCAATTCCAATTTTTAATTGACTAGTTGTAGTTTGTCAGATAAATCTGCTGGCCTTGGACATATATTTAACGGCTGAAAACGCCGGAGAACTTATTGGTATCCCGTATTTTCAATAATTGACAAATATCCTCTCAAAAAATAAATGATTTACAAACTTTTTTGACGTTTTCAGTAAGTTGTTTTGGGGGGGGAAAATTGGGAAATGTTTGGGAATTGGGAAACTTGGTTCCCTCACTTCGCTAAGTTTATTGGGAATTGGGACAGAGTGTCTATTAAATTATTTTTAATAAAATAAAAATTGAAAAGACTATAGTGGTTCGTTAAGATATTGAAATTATTGGCGTCATGTCAATCAGCGGAACCGAATGGAAGCTTCGCTAAATCATGAACAGCATTATCAATGTTCTATTTTTTTTAGATTTTCCCTTTAAGTTCCTGTTGATCACTACAAAAAATTGAAAATACTCTTCCCCATTCCCAATGCCCGATTCCCTTTCTTATCAAAAAAGCTCATAAGATGCAAAGTATAACAAATATTTTTGATAACGGATAGTTGATAACTGATAACTTTTTCAATCACTGCCATAAGTTCTCAGATAATCAATTTTGGATTTTAAATCCAAATGATTCATTTTGACTAAACTATTTAATTGACATTGATTTTGTAAATGACTTAGCCTGACATGAGTTTTTATCCGGACTAAGAGTTCTTCTGGCTGAAAAGGTTTGGTAATATAATCAACAGCACCTACTTCAAAACCTTTGACTTTACTAACCGTATTTTCTAAAGCAGTCATAAAGATAATAGGAATGTCTTGGGTTTGTGAATCTGCTTTGAGTCGCCTACAGGTTTCAAAACCATCTATGCCTGGCATCAGCACGTCTAATAAAATTAAATGTGGACGGTTATGTTGAACCATAATAAGCGCACTTTCGCCACTTTCTGCCATTGAAACTTTAAACTGGTTTCTTTTTAAAATCAAAGACAATGCGTGCAAATCGAAATAAACATCATCAACAATGAGAATATGGGGTGATTCTGGCATATTCAGGCTTAAAATTTGTTGACAACGTTCCAAATAAATTCGCGCAGCTTCATCTTGTTCATTGATTTTCAATACTTTTTCAAAAAAGGAGAGTGCCTTTTGGTACTCTTCCCGATGATAAAGTACGAAGCCTTTTTCAAAATCCTCGCGTGTTTTGTCTTTCAATGTTCTCGTTAAAGACGGCTCTGCATCATAAATTTCATAAACGGTGACAATTTCTGATTTGCCTTTGACTTGCACCGCATCAATCACGCGCATAAAATACTGCCTTGGTTCGGCTAATTGGAGATAGGTTTGCTCAGTAATTAATAAGGGGGTACCATAGTTTTTTGTTAAATTTTCAACCCGTGAAGCTAAATTAACGGCATCCGAAATCACTGTGCCATCCATGCGATTTTGATCCCCTACAGTACCCAACATCAAGGGGCCAGTATGTAGTCCAATCCCAATTTGAATCTGTTGTAAACTCTGCTGTTTTTGATTAGACTGAATGAGTTGTTTGAGCATAGCAATTGCAGCTTGCACAGCGTCATCAGCACTTTTTGGAAACAAGGCCATAATACCATCACCCAGGTATTTATCAATAAATCCTTGATACTGATTAATAATGGGTTCCATTTGCCCCAAATAATCATTGATAAAATTAAAATTTTCTTGGGGGGTCATTTTTTCAGATAGCGCAGTAAATCCCCTAATATCGGAAAACATAATGGTCATGGTTTTTTCGACGCAATGGCCTAATTGAATTAAGTCAGCGTTTTTCAAATTTAAGAGCTGAATAAATTGAATGGGCACAAATCTATGGAAAGTGGTGACCTTTATTTCCAATTCTTTGTTTTTTTCTGCCAATTGCTTATCTTGAAAATAGCTTTTAATCGCTTCTTTGATTGTCAAAATCATATCTGCTTTATTCCACGGCTTAGCTATGTAGCGATACAATTTAGCAGAGTTGATAACATTGATCACAGCCGACATGCTGGCTTGACCGGTTAACATAACCTTAAGTGTGGCAGGCGAAATCTGATGAATGCTTTTTAACAGTTCATCTCCCTTCATATTGGGCATAATGTAATCAGAGATTACCACTGGTAACTCATAGTTCTCTTCGAGCAATTCTTCAACTAACTCAAGTGCCTCTTCACTGCTTTCAGCAGTTTCAATGAGATACTGATTGCTGAATGCCCGTTCTAACTCAATTTTCATAGCATCAAGTATTATATACTCATCATCAACACATAAAATGACCGATTTCTTCATAATTTAGCTAAAGCAGACTGAATGGTATCAATCAGTTCTTTGATATTCCAAGGTTTGTACAAACAACGATGCCAGTTAGCTTCCTGATAAAGCAGTTCAATTGCTGCATTATCGGCTTGCCCTCTCAACATGATCTTAAAACTATCTAATCCCAGCGATTCATCATCAATACATAAAATTCACCTGTTTAAACATTTTAGGCTTCCTCATTTGAATTAATAGGAATAGACACTGTAAACCGAGTTTTACCCGGGAGACTTTGAAATTCTATTTTGCCATCATGCTTTTCAAGAATATTTTTGACAATGTCCAACCCTAAACCGCTGCCCTCACCGGCGGGTTTGGTGGTAAAAAACGACTCAAATATTTTGGGCTGAATATCGTCAGGAATACCGCAACCGCTATCAGTCATACTGATAATCGCATCATCATTTTGCATAGAGATTTGTAAAGTGCCCTTATTTTCCATCGCTTGTAAGGCATTATAAAGGAGATTCGTCTACATCTATATAGATATTAGTTCAGGTAAATAATTTAACAAGGTGCGACACACAGGTCTGCTCCTAGAATACGTTATTTTGTAGATTTTATGTAGGGGCTGCCCTTGTGTGTTTGCCCCCTTTAGTGAAATTATTGTTTCTGAACATCTATAGAACACGGATTCAACAGTTCAGACTCGATTTTTATCGATAACTGATAACTGATAACTGATAATATCAGCGTTAATCAGGACAATCAGTTAAATCAGCGTTCTATCTTCTCTCATTCTCATCACAGACATTGCAGGACGATCAAAATCTATATTTCACAATCACTCACATTGCAGTATTACCGGTAGATAAACACTAAATGTCGTTTTACCGGGCTCACTTGTGAAAGTGATTTTGCCTTCATGTTTCTTAATAATCTTTCTAACGATATCCAAGCCTAAACCGCTACCTTCGCCAGCGCGTTTCGTCGTAAAAAACGGTTCAAATATTTTTGGCTTTATATCGTCAGGAATACCAGCGCCGAAGTCTGTGATGCTAATAATGGCATGATGATCTTGCATAGAGACTTCGATCGTTAAAGTGCCCTTGTAATCCATTGCCTGTAAGGCATTATGAACAAGATTCGTCCAGACTTGATTTAAGTCATCAGGATAACAAAGTATGAGCGGCAAGTCACCATAGTTTCGGATCAGATCGACACCGTGTTTGAGTTGATTGTGATAAAGGGTTAAAACGGTTTCAATGCCTTCGGTGATGTTAGCTTCAATTTTTTGACCCGTTTGATCAAAACGGGCAAAACTTTTTAGGGCAAATACCGTTTTAGCGGCGCGATCTGATGCGGTTGTGATGGTTTGAGTGCTTTTTTGTAAGCTGGCCAGTTGATAGGCGATATTTAAAATACTGGGGCAATCTGGGTCTTTTAATAGGGGTAAAAAGGCTTCAACCTCTTGATAAATTCCCATATCAACCAGTGTATCAGCAATTGTGTCTGCATCCTCAACGCTGTGTTTTTCCAATTCACGAATCAAAGCGCGTCGATATTTGCGCTTTTCTTTGGAAGTTAATATCGTTTGCTGTTGGGTGATTTTGTGGAGGAGTGCCTTGAAATCTTGCTGACGCGAGGAAGAGAGTGATTGAAAAAAATCGGGTAGCTGTTCTAGGTTTTCAGCTAGGAAAATAGCGATACTGTCTACTGAGGAACGAATGGCTCCCAGTGGCGTATTGATTTCATGGGCAATCCCGGCAACTAAGTGTCCCAAGGCGGCCATTTTTTCGGATTGCACTAGTTCTTGCTGTGTGACTTTCAAGTGTTCTAAGGCCTGGGAGATATCTTTATTGGCTTGAGCGAGTTCTTTATCGCGTTTCTCAATTTGCCCTAACATGTTATTGAAACCTTCAATTAAACTACCTAATTCGTCATCACTTTGTTTTTGCCCTCGAATGGAATAGTTTTTGTCGTCGGAAACCACTTTCATGGTGGCTAGAAGAGTGTAAATCGGTGCTGTGATCAAGTGTTGGAGTTTGGATGCTAACACAAACGCCAGCAATAAAGAGACAAAAAATACAGAGGCCACTATACCACCTGCCCATAAAAAGCGTGCATGGAATGCGTCCAAATCTGACTGGAGATGGACAATACCTACCATTCTCTTTTTGTGGAAAATCGTTTTAAAAATATCGACATGATCATCATCAAAAAAATAGCGATTTTCAATGGGTTGGTTTGCGGGTGTGTTGATATTATGCAAAGCATAATAATCACTGAGTGTCGGATTTTCAGGTAATGCGTGTAGAAAATCGTGTTCCACCCCTTCTCGGAAATAGCGCGCAAAAATTTGTCCCTTTGTTGAAAAAATGTTGGTCAAGATAATGTGTGGATTGGCTTTTAATGCCGCGATATTTTTTTGGGTTGTGCGACTGTTGTTAAAAATGAGTCCGGCCGTACTGTTTATGCCTACGAGATCGGCAAGGGTAAATAAATCGGTGATCATCTGACGACGGTAAGTGATGCTATCGTTAACGACAAAGGCTACAGAGGCGATGAGTAGTATAATGGCACTGGTTAATATAATAACGATATTCAGTTTGTTCTTGATTGAGACATCTCGGAAGCTAAGCATTCTAAACCTCGTGTTGTGAATTGGGTATCAAAAATCAATGAGAAGATTTATAACGACAAGGATTATTTATAATAAAGGATAGATATTATAATAACGACAAGGATTATTTATAATAAAGGATAGATATTATATAACTACAAGGATTATTTATAATAAAGGATAGATATTATATAACTACAAAGATTATTTATAATAAAGGATAGATATTATATAACTACAAGGATTATTTATAATAAAGGATAGATATTATATAACTACAAGGATTATTTATAATAAAGGATAGATATTATATAACTACAAGGATTATTTATAATAAAGGATAGATATTA
>Ga0190315_1001015_pt1 | contig 12087 bp, 10 predicted proteins | sample 48701101_MG_FD_161673 | JGI IMG/M metagenome (GOLD analysis project Ga0190315, IMG submission 161673) | Hydrothermal vent sediment bacterial communities from Southern Trench, Guaymas Basin, Mexico - 4870-11-0-1_MG | ecosystem: Environmental > Aquatic > Marine > Hydrothermal vents > Sediment ...
GAGCTTCGCGTCTCATGCTCTGGGTCGCCTCGAAACAGAGACGCGAGGCATCGCGTCTCTACGAAAACTGATAGGTGGTAAGAGCTTCGCGTCTCATGCTCTGGGTCGCCTCGAAACAGAGACGCGAAGCATCGCGTCTCTACGAAAACTGATAGGTGGTAAGAGGATAGAATGCTGATTGAACTGATTGTCGCTGATTTTTAATATAATAACGACAAGTGTTTATTGATAACTGATAACTGATAACTGATATGAGTTTGAGCTACGAGTTTTATTATTTATTACGCACGGAAATTGAGCAGGAAGGGGTTGTTCAACTTGAACCGCTTCACTTTTCTAGTGTTGAGGTGCCGCGTTTGAGTGAAGAAGGGTTTATGGTTGATGAGGATAAGCGGTTGTTTCGTTCTGAGACGTTTATCGCGCCGGCTTCAAAAACGGCTTTGCCTGATGATTGGCTTTTACATCTTAAACAAGGTTGGGATCAGATTGGGCAGCTTTATCAACAAGCCTTTGTTAAACAAGGCCTTGACGAAAGTCAGGCTGGGGTGTTTTGTACACGGGCTTTATTGGGCGTGGCCTTGTTAATTGCTGATGAGCAGCTTGATTCGCATACGATAACCCTGTCTTTTAAAGGCCCGGGGGGGGCAGATCGGGTGAGATTTAAACCGGGGCGTAGTTTGCTTCAAATTGATTCTGAGGAAAACGGTTTTGAGGGAGGCGCTTTTGTGCGTTTTGAACCCTGTTATCGTTTGCCTTCTACGAAGCAACATTGGCAGTTACAATTGGATGTGGCGATGCCTTATTTGGCTCCGATGGCTATTTCAAAGAATACGCCTAAACCGCATTTTGCACCGAATCCAGTATTTGCGGTTTATGGGTTAGCGCATGGCGCGTTACCGGAGAAGGAAACTTGGCCGAAGCAGTTGCAAGATTTTTTGGTGGGCGGTGGTGAAGCCTTATTAGTGCGTATTTTGCCGCGTTTGTTGATTCGGCAATGGCAGTTTACGCGAATGGATTTAGCGGCTCGTTTGGTGCGTCAGTATTTACGGGCACAAAGTCAGCATTTTGATCATGCCGCTTTATCTTGTTTGCCGAATCGGACATTATCAAACGGTTTACAAATGATGGCCCGATTAGATGCCGATACGATTTTATTATTAAGCAAATTGCATCAGGCCATTAAAACGCTTGAAATTCAACGGGATAACCTCATGCTGCGTTTACGCGAAGCGCGTCAACAGAATACGCAATGGGAGGTGATTTGGGAAAAGGCTTATGAAAAGCCATTGCTGGAAAGTTTTGAGGCCGATAAACAAAAGCTTCAAAACCATATCGTTTATCTTCAAGAAGGAGAATTGAGGTATTTGGAGGGTATTCGCCGACGGTGGCATTTACATTTTGAAGGGCGACAATTGGCTTTGCGTGAGCGGCTGGGCAATTTAGGCCGCATTTTAGCGTTTTTAGTCGCTGTCGGCGCAGCCAGTATTACCGCTTCTGGGGTGAGTGAATCTGCTGAAAGGGGCAGTGAATCTTGGTTAACACCAGTCGTGCTTTTCTTTGAAAGCTTACAAACGGAACCTTGGGTTGCTGATTTTATACGTTTATTGAATAATCCAGTGGTTTATTGGTGTTTAGTGCTTGTGTTGTTATCCCCGATTTTGTGGCAGGTTGGAAAAGGCTTGGTTAGGAAAATACGTTGTTGTTGTCGGCGGTGGAAGTTAAAAATATAAGTACTCGCGAGCCATTGAGACGCGAAGCATCGCGTCTCTACAGTAGAGACGCACTGCGTGCGTCTCTAATAAACCGGTATTTTACCTACAAAAAATAACCTTTAAAATCTAGGTAATCACAGAAGGTTTATCGCGCCCTGTGTATTTTTTGATCCCGGCTATTTGTTCGGCTAGTTTGATCAAATCCGCTAAGGCTTCTTGTGCGTCTAAATGATGTCTAGCGGTATCTTGTTCAAACAATTCTAAATAAACGCGCAAGGTTGCGCCTTCTGTGCCGGTGCCGGAAAGACGAAAGACAATCCGTGAGTCGTCTTCAAAACCAATTCGCATCCCTTGATTGGTGCTGATGCTGTGATCGATGGGATCGATGTAACTGAAGTCGTCGCAGTATTCTACGATGTGCCCGTGGAAGGATTCGCCTTCTTTTAAATGACCGAAAATACTGTACAGGTTTTCCATTAAGTCTTCTGCCGCTTTTTTGTCTACCCCTTCGTAATCATGACGGGAGTAAAAGTTGCGGCCATATTTGGCCCAATGTTCACGTACTATGCTTTCTACGGATTGTTCGCGCACGGCTAAAATATTTAACCAAAATAAGACGGCCCATAAGCCATCTTTTTCTCGGACATGGTTGGAGCCAGTGCCAAAACTTTCTTCACCACATAATGTCGCTTTACCGGCATCTAGCAAATTGCCAAAAAATTTCCAGCCTGTTGGGGTTTCATAACAATCTATATTGAGTTCTTGGGCAACTTGATCAGCCGCGCCGCTGGTTGGCATGGAGCGTGCGATGCCCGCTATACCGTCTTGATAACCCGGAACGAGATGGGCATTGGCCGCCAATATGGCGAGGCTGTCAGAGGGTGTGACGAAAAACCGTTCCCCTAAAATCATATTGCGATCCCCGTCACCGTCTGAGGCCGCTCCAAATTGAGGCGCATTCTCTCCCATCATGATATCAACTAAATCATGAGCATAGGTTAAATTGGGATCGGGATGCCCGCCGCCGAAATCTTCTAAAGGCACACCATTCATCACCGTACCCGCTGGGGCCCCCAGTTTTTCTTCGAGAATCTTCTTCGCATAAGGGCCCGTGATGGCATGCATGGCATCAAAACGCAGGGTAAAGCCTGATTGGAATAAGGCGGCAATGCGTTTAAAATCAAAGAGTTCTTCCATCAAGCTGTCATAATCGCTCACAGGATCGATGATTTCGACGATCAGGTCACCTATTTGAGTTTTGCCTTGATGGGCTAAATCAATATCGGTGGTGTCAAGAATGCGATATTCACTGATTTGTTCGCTATGCTCATAAATGGCTTCAGTGACTTTCTCCGGTGCCGGGCCGCCATTACTGATATTGTATTTAATCCCAAAATCTCCTTCAGGGCCGCCGGGATTGTGGCTGGCAGAGAGGATAATACCGCCAAAGGCCTGATATTTGCGAATAATGGCCGAGGCAGCAGGTGTTGAAAGGAGGCCATTTTGCCCAACCAAGACTTGCCCAAAACCATTAGCCGCTGCGATTTTCAAAATCGTTTGAATAGCGGTTTGATTGTAATAACGCCCATCACCCCCGACGACCAGTATTTTGCCTTGGAAATCTTCCAATGAATCAAAGATAGACTGGACAAAGTTCTCAAGATAATGGGGTTGTTGAAAGACGCTGACTTTTTTACGCAAGCCAGAGGTACCCGGTTTTTGCCCCTCAAACGGGGTTGTAGGAATGGTTTGAATACTCATCATTTTCAGTTATCAGTTATCAGTTATCAGTTATCAGTTATCAGTTATCAAAGAGTGTTTAACTTGCCCTGAGGCGATTTTTCCACCTAAGTTTTGCAAAGCATCCCAGAGTAAAATGCCAGTTAATCCGGCACCAATTGTGATTTCGACCAGTGCGATATCTAAGGCCGATAAACGTATCCAAGCGATGGCCATTAAAAGTCCAAATACGATAAAGAATTTGACGGCCCGAAATAAATTGGGAACAGTTAGCGATTGCCAAGCAATCCAAAATAAGGCTAGGGCGAGACTGCCATCAATTAACCAATTGAATAGGCTCATTTTTATCAGTTATCAGTTATCAGTTATCAGTTATCAGTTGAGATTCATTAAAATGATCAGGCTTCACGCTAAGAAGGTACTTGTCAAAGTACAAAATTTAGTTTGCGATCTTTACATTCCAACCTTTGCAAACATGCCTAATCCTTTATTATAAGTAATCCTTGTCGTTATTTGTTATCGTTTGATAACGTATTAAGCATAGCAAAAACAATTAAACCATTGACTATACCAAATAGTAAAGCGGCCGTCATTAAAATGGGTAATAAGTAAAATAAACCGTCATGTTGGATAAATAGCCAATAAGCTACCCAAAATTGTGCAAGCGTATGTGTCATGGCGGCAGCTATACTGTATCCCAGCGGCCCACACCCTTGTCCGGGGAGTTGACTCAGTAGGGCTAGGGTTGCGGTACTGGCTAATGCGCCGCTTAGGCTGAGGATAAAGGTAGGCGATAAGAAGGTACCTATCAATAAACTAGCCGCTAATACGCGCAATAAACTAACATAAGCGGCCATTCGCCAACCAAATAGCATGAGTACAGCAATGGTGATCACATTGGCGAGCCCCGGTTTGACACCGGGTAGGAGACTGGGTAAGGCACTTTCGGCAATATGAATCGTAATCGCTAAGGCGGTGAACCAAGCAATACGGTGATCATCGCGAGTGGTTTGGATTAGCATCAGGTGTTATAGCGTTTCCCGATTGAATAAAGTACAGTTATATTAAGAAAATCGAACCGCAAAATAAATTTTGCACTCCAAAAAACCGCAAAATAAATTTTGCACTCCAAAAAATGGCAAAATAAATTTTGCACTCCAAAAAACCGCAAAATAAATTTGGAACGATAATGATTTGTACTTAGCGTAGCTTCCCTTCGGTTCATTCAATCGGGAAACGCTATAGTTAGGCATGAGGCAGGATAGAACATAGATAAGGCTGATTGTCATGATTTCCACTGAGTTTATTTTTAATCTTTTTAATTAAAAAAACAATGAGTTATAGTGTAAAGGAAATCTTTTATAGTTTGCAAGGTGAAGGGTTGCATACTGGCCGATCGGCTGTTTTTTGCCGGTTTACAGGGTGTAATTTGTGGTCAGGCCGTGAGCGTGAAGGCGCGATTTGCCCATTTTGTGATACCGATTTTGTTGGAACAGATGGACAAGGTGGGGGTCAATTTGCCACAGCTCAAGCTTTAGTCAATCAAGTCGCGAGAATTGGCTTGCCAACAGCCAAGCCTTTTGTCGTGTGTACTGGCGGCGAGCCCTTATTACAACTGGATAGTGCTTTAATTGAAGCATTTCATCAAGCGGGTTTTGAAATCGCCATTGAAACCAATGGTACCTTGAAGGCTCCGCCAGGTATCGACTGGATTTGTGTGAGTCCTAAAGCGAATACCTCATTGCTCTTACAAAGCGGAGATGAATTAAAATTAGTCTTTCCACAGCCAGAAGCCCCCCCTGAACGTTTTCAAACACTTGATTTTCAATATTTTTTTTTACAGCCGATGGATGGGCCGCAGCGCGAACAAAATACACACAATGCACTGCGTTATTGTTTAGAGCATCCACAATGGCGTTTGAGTTTGCAGACGCATAAAGGGTTGGGCATTCAGTGAAAATTATCAGTTATACTTAACATCGTCATATAATAGCGATCTATAAAATTTGACAGACAGACAACAGACAGACAATAGACAGACAACAGACAACAGACAGACAACAGCTAAAGCAGTTGTCTAAAAGCTCAAGTCAGGTGGTGGTGACTAACCAAATATATCTATAGCATTTTGATATGTGGGATATCGAAATATATCTATAGCATTTTGATATGTGGGATATCGATTCTTTGCTGCAAGTTTTTGCGCGCAAAAACTGAGGCAAAGAATGGATATTTACAAAAGCAAAAAGCGCTTGTGTGACGATGGACAGTATAGTCACCACCACCTGACTTTAGCTTTTAGACAACGGCTGAAAGCTGTTGGCTTTAGGTGACTTTAGCTTTTAGACAACTGCTTTAGTTGGCTGTCAAATTATTTTTCAGAAATATTAAAAAAAGCGCAATTTATGACGAGGTTAAGTTCGCCCTAATGATGTGATAACTGATAACTGATAACTGACAACTGACAACTTAACGATTACTCAAAACAATCATAGCATAAGCCAGATTTGAGCGTTGGGTAAATAATAGGTTACTTAAGTCAGCACCCTCTTTATTATAAATCGCGTAGAAAGTGTAGTTGCCACCCATATTGCGCGGTACTTCAAACTCTAATACCCGATGTCGTAATGCCCGACTTTCTAAAGAACGTTTAAAGGGTTTAGGTTCAAAGCTGAAAGGGTTGAAAAGTGAATCGGTCATAAAATAAGTTTTCCCGTCAGGCGTTTGAATCGCAATCCAGAGATCAACACGTTGATGCTTTGCCGTAATTTGTAGATTTTCTATGATATCGATTGTGACTCGTTCACCCACGTTGTAGTAGTCTTTCAGCCCAACAAATTGTAATTCTGCTTTGAAATCATGACCCATAAGAAACCAATTTGAAATGTCTGCTTGAGTGACATTAATGGTTTGTTGTTGAGTCGCCGTGAAACCTTGATTATCTGTTACAGTTAGAAAAATCTTATGTACACCGACTGTCTTTAAAGTCATCGTGACAATTTTACCTGACAGGGTTTGATCATCTACTAACCACCTATAATCAATAATTGAACCACATTCTTTACAAGTACTCGCATCTAAAACCACTGTCAAGGGGGCAGGCCCGTGTCGTGGAGAAATCGTAAATTTCGCCATTGGCGGTTGATGTTTAGCAAGAACCGTGATAATTTGAGTGTCTTCTGCTGTATGACCCAGATTATCGGTAATACGCAAAGTGAGGCTATATTCTCCAGCGTCTGATAGCAGCACACTTGAAATAATGCCATCCGCAATCTGCTGGTTAGAACTCATCAACCATTTATAATTAACAATTTCAAAACCATTTGCAGCCCTTGAATATGAGGCATCCAATTTGACTTGGAGAGGACTGATTCCGGTATAAGGTGTCGCCGAAAAATTAGCCGATAATGGGGGAGAAACGAGATGAGTTGACCTTTCAGGATGATTAGCGGCTTCGCTGCCCATAGCAGCGCTTTCTAAATTGAATGGCACACTCTCGGCAGTAATAGGTAGGGCACCGTCAGTATACGCTGATTTTGTATTAAGAGATAAGGTCTCTAAGTCGATAGGCATTGTTTCCTCATCATCAGTCTGCGACGTTTCCATGATAGGCATTGTGTCATCATCATCAGTCTGCGACGTTTCAGTATCAAACCTTTTTATCAGTTCCTCCAAAACATGTTCAGCTTTATCAATAGGGACTTTACAGGTTCCCGCTCTTTCGTGACCACCGCCGCCATACTGTAACATCAATTCTCCGATATTCACCTTAGAAGAAGATTCAATAATCGAACGGCCCACTGCAAACATGACTTGTTGCTTTTGAGGATCATTAAAAATATGAATGGAAACACGGCATTCTGGATACATCGCATAAACGATAAAGCGATTAGCGACCAATATTTTCTTCACCTCACGTAAATCGACGACAACTACCGAACCATGTACTTGAGTATTTTTTTCAATCTGGTACATAGAATCCTTTTGATGTTCAAAAAACAAATCAAGACGTGTTTTGACTTCAGGCAATTGTAAAATATCATCAATGCTGTGCGTTTTGCAGCAATCAATCAGCATCATCATAAAATTGTAGTGGGATGTGCGAAAATCATCATAGTATTCAAACCCGCTACGGGGATCAAGTAAATAATTAAGCAACACCCAACCACTCGGAAATAAAATATCGTGACGAGTGAAATTAGCAGAATCCGCTTTATCGACAGCGTTCATCATATCCTCAGTGATATGAGGAAATGCTTCACAACCCCCATAATAGTTATAAACCACACGAGCCGTTGAAGGCGCCTTAGCATCAATAATGTAATTACCAGGCCGTTCTTCATTTCTCAGTATTTCACTATAGTGGTGATCAAATACCAGATGAGCCCCTGAGACATACGGCAAATTAGTTGTAATATCATTCGCGGTGATCTCGACTTTGCCATCTTGCATCTCTTTGGGATGAAAAAATTTAATCTCGTCAATTAAATCAATTTCGCTTAATAACGCAGCACAAACTAAACCGTCAAAATCACTGCGCGTGATCAAACGGTATTTTTCCGATGATGAATTTTCAGCCGCCAACATTTGTAGCGTCATAATTTTTTAACCTATCATTTTTTTTACTGATACAGTTCACTGTTTGCAAACTAAAGTTGGAACGTAAAGCTGTTCAGAAAATAATTTTATGGCGTGTTCGCCCATTTTAAAATAAATAATTGTCCGAAAAGCTATAGACAAACTAAACGTGGTACGAAGAGCTAGACAAACTAAAGTTTGTACGAAAACTGACAATCTCATCACCACTCGCACGATAGCAGTAGGTTCTGGCAAAATGCGTACCATTTATACCTTTTTATAGGCTGCAATACAAGCAGTCATACTGAGTATAACTATTTTTATTGGTAAGCGTGTTTATTTAATATAAAATGTTTGACTATCTATAGTGGATAATAGAAAGCGGTTTTATATCTAAAATAGAAGAGCAAATTAACGGCTATCAAAAAATGGGACAAAGTTAGACTTTCTTGTACAATTTGTCCCATAAATTTTGAGGACTTGAAAATCTAACTAAGTCACCCTATAATGATATGATGAGTCAGGTTGACTCATAACGAGAAAGGTTTTCTCGTACCTGGTATTGAGAAGTGAAGATTGGTAAATTGGTGTTCAAGCCTCGGCTTGGAGGCTAATTTGACCCCAAAGGGACTGTCTTCAATTCGTACAGTACATGGTTGCATGAGACCGTCAGAACGGGACTGATGCCAACTTATGTGCCTGCTCAACCAGGACTCTAGTTGCATATCGAAGGAGTTATCAACAGAGAGCGAATTACCTAAAAATGTCCAACTTTGTCTAACTTTTTAGGAGCAGAGAAGAATTGTGACTGATAAAACGAATGAAACGCAAGAAACTTATAAAGCAACGAGCGTTAAAATTACTGACATGCGATTAGAAGAACGCCCACGCGAAAAATTATTGCAACGCGGTGCGGCAGCCTTAACCAATGTTGAACTTTTAGCGATTTTCTTGCGTACTGGTATTCAGGGTAAAAATGCTTTGGATTTAGCCAAAGAGTTATTAGATGAATTTGGTGATTTACGCAGTTTATTAGGGGCAGATCGTCAGCATTTTTGCAAAGCTAAGGGGCTAGGTGATGCCAAATATGTTCAATTAAAAGCGTGTGTTGAAATGAGTCGGCGTTACTTACGCGAATGTTTAGAACGTGGGGATGTTCTATCAAATCCTGAAGATACCCGTAATTTTTTGATGTCGGAATTGAGTGGGCGGGATTACGAAGTGTTTGCTTGTTTATTTTTAGATAATAAAAATAGAGTGATACAATTTGAAGAATTGTTTTATGGCACGATAGATGGTGCGAGTGTTCATCCGCGTGAAGTCATAAGACGCTGTATCAAAAACAACGCAGCAGCCTTGATTTTAGCACATAATCATCCATCAGGCATGGCCGAACCCAGTGAAGCTGATATTACCATCACACAAAGGCTTATCGAAGTGTTAAGTTATCTTGATGTGCGTGTGTTAGATCATTTTGTGATTGGCGATGGTTACTGTATTTCGCTTGCTGAAAAGGGATTGATATAGTCAAATAGTATTTATAACGGATTTTATCGATAGCTATCAACACGCCAACCCCGAAGGGGTTTTCAGGTAAATGTGAATCGCCCCAGGTGGAACTCTCATCGTTAGACACAAGTCTTTAAATATTTGATTTAAAAGGTCATTTTTTGTAGGGTGGGTAGAACGGAGCGCAGCGGAGAGAGCCGAAGGCCAGCGAAGCTAAACCCACCATTTTTCTTTTGACGATATTTTTCGGTGGGTTGCAGCGTAGCTCCTACCCACCCTACTTTTGACGATTTTTGACTTGTGTATAACGATGAGGGTTCCACCTGGGGCTATGATCTCGCTACGCTCGTTACTGCGTTTCACATTTTCAGGGTTGCCACCCTTTGAAAATGTCTTTCTTCGAGCGAGGTATAGTTGATTTGACAAACAGCAAACCAGCATGAAACGAAGTTCAGTAGGCCCGCTTACCCACCCGACAAGACAACCTGAATATCTTCATTGGTTATCCCTTTATCTTCCCTAACCATCACAATCAGCGCCTTGGCCTCAATTTTCTCTTTTCCAGACGGATTGCAACGTATCTCGCCATGAGGAGAAATGTAAGCGACAGCGGTTCCGACATCAGCTTCCATTAAGTTATAAACCAGAGTCGCCCAAGGCTTATCAATAACAGTCACATCAAACCGTCGATACTTATCGCCTTCATGCGTAAACATATTTTCCATCACCGTTTCACAGCCAGGCGCACTCAAGGCACTGACAATCATTTCAGGATAAGCGCGTACCGGCCTGATAGTGATATTGGCACCTGCCTCTTGTAGGCGAGGTCGATTCACATCATCAACACACTCAGCAGCAATTAAAGCGGTTTTATTGATATCCCTAATTCGGTACAGAATATCAAACGTATTGCCATCAGAAAGGGAATCATGATGCTTCTTAGCCAACACAATAATGATGGTAGCCTTGTTAATATTCACCGCATCTAAGTCTTTAGGCGCGTTACCTTTCCCGCAATAATGAACCACACCCAATTTTCGTAACGAATCAGGCAAACCTTCTTGAAAATCATTGGTCAGGATTTGAATATCAGCCTCTTGATAAGGTTTAAGCTGCCGAAATTCGGTTACCAACCTCTCATAGTATTGCTCATATATCTTATCCTCATGCTCAGAGATAATCACAATATGATTGCACATATTCCATCTCCATTCTCCTTTGAATTGTTTGTAACGTTTAGTGGCCCGATAATCAAAATAATCACCGGCCGTCTTTGCTAAGAAAAAAATGCCCCCAAAGTACAGAAGTAATATGGTTGCCATTCTAGCAAAAGGGTTATCAATTTGGATATCACCATATCCAACCGTTGTCAGGGTAGTCAATGTTAACCAAATAGAATCTCCAAGAGAAAGTTTTTGAAACAACATCATCGCTGCCGTATGACAAATAAAGATAACAACGAGATAAAGCAATGAGTTGATAAAGTTTCTTTTCAAGTCTTTTTTAACCACCCTTGACTTGTTCATCCTAATTTTCTTAAGCCAATTGAAGAACATAAACATATCAGTGATATCTCATTCGCTGGCCTACCTTGCCCAATGGAGCGCATAAATGGCGTAAATGGGATAGAAAAATATTATACTTAAAAAGTGATGAGCATCCAAGGGCCAGCAAACAGGGTTGAGTATAAACAAGGAATTAAGATGAAATCAAATTTACGCGCAAAATTTTTAACGTATTTATATAACTTATTACTTGATGATCAAGTTTTCCGATTCTGCTATATAACTACAAGGATTGTTTATAATAAAGGATTAAATTGTGCCAAGCTTCATGTCATTGACTTTCATCAATAAATGAATGAGGGCGGAACTGATGAGTTCATCAAATACCCGGTATTTATCCTTTTTTATAAACAATCCTTGTAGTTATATCTACACTTTCGTCTCGACAGGTATCCCATCATTTGATTGCGATTGATTTTGCGCTTTATAACCCGCCTCTTCAAGCCATTGACAAATACTGCGCCAATTTTCGACCCTTTCTTGCTCTCGCTGAACAATTATTTTAACGTATTTATATAACTTATTACTTGATGATCAAGTTTTTCGATTCTGCTATATAACTACAAGGATTGTTTATAATAAAGGATTAAATTGTGCCAAGCTTCATGTCATTGACTTTCATCAATAAATGAATGAGGGCGGAACTGATGAGTTCATCAAATACCCGGTATTTATCCTTTTTTATAAACAATCCTTGTAGTTATATCTACACTTTCGTCTCGACAGGTATCCCATCATTTGATTGAGATTGATTTTGCGCTTTATAACCCGCCTCTTCAAGCCATTGACAAATACTGCGCCAATTTTCGACCCTTTCTTGCTCTCGCTTAACGATTGTTTTAACGTATTTATACAACTTATGTGCGACCCGTTTCATGCAAAGTACAGTAAAATGTACGTAACATGAGCTTAATTAGACAGTTTTAAAGTCTTATTGTGATAATTCAAAGATTGTGGGATTAAAGCTATCTCAAGATGACCTA
>Ga0190315_1001016_pt1 | contig 12079 bp, 11 predicted proteins | sample 48701101_MG_FD_161673 | JGI IMG/M metagenome (GOLD analysis project Ga0190315, IMG submission 161673) | Hydrothermal vent sediment bacterial communities from Southern Trench, Guaymas Basin, Mexico - 4870-11-0-1_MG | ecosystem: Environmental > Aquatic > Marine > Hydrothermal vents > Sediment ...
AAATCGACATATTGCCTGTAGAGACGCGATGCTCGCGTCTCTAGATCGCAAATCGACATATTGCCTGTAGAGACGCGATGCTCGCGTCTCTAGATCGCAAATCGACATATTGCCTGTAGAGACGCGATGCTCGCGTCTCTAGATCGCAAATCGACATATTGCCTGTAGAGACGCGAAGCCTCGTTGGAGACGCGAGCATCGCGTCTCTACGATTCATATAGATCAACTCCCTGTTCAACCCACGTCACAGTCGATTTCAACATCTGTTCTAAGCGTTGTCGATTTTCGGCTTCTTGATGGCGATCTTGCTCTGAATGCCATAAATGTAGCACCGGTACCGCAAAACGACCCGTTTTACGCCCGATTCCACTACGCAGCAAACGCACCACTAATTCGGCATCTTCATGCCCCCATCCTTGAAAACACTCATCAAACCCATTGATTTTTAACAGATCGGAGCGCCATACGCCCAAATTACACGTCTTAGCCCCTTGCCATTTTTGTCCATCGTGTTTTCTGAAAACGCTATCGGGTAAACGCAGCATAGGCAATAACCGATTGATATCGCCACGTAAATAAGGTAATAACCAGTCTCGCGTAGGCCATCGCCAAATCTCTGCTTGACGCAGCGCATTTTCAAGTACTTGATTCGTAAACCCTTGACTCAACAAAATACGATTACCCGCGACAAACACACCCGCTTCAGCCAATTGACTATGTCTCGCAATAAAATCAGTTTGAGGAATACAATCGCCATCCAAAAAAATCACATACTCAGCCTTCGCTGCTGCTATCGCACAGTTTCTTGCGCCAGCGGCGCGAAAACCCTTATCTTCTTGCCAAACATGTTGTACATAATAAGGTAAATTCGGTTGCAACTGTTTAACCCTTTCAGCGGTATCCGCAGTTGAACCGTCATCGGCAATAATCACTTCAAAATCGGCTACTTTATCAACGCTTGTCAAATGCGCTTGCGCGGCTAAAGCCCGTAATATCAATTCTAAAGCCCCAGGCCAATTATAAGTGGTCACTATCACACTGATTTTTAACATTTTCTTGTAAATACCTCAATTTCAAATAACGATAATAAGTCCCTTCCGCATTCGACACTGCTAACATAAAACCTTCACGCCCATCTAAAAAACCGGCTCGTAATAAGTACGTTCGCACAAATGCCCACAGCCCATGAACAATCGCCTTCGTTAAACTGGCTTGTTGACCTTGAGCATAATGTTGTTGAGCATTCGCTGAAGAATAACGGTTGACTTTTTCAAGCACCTCTTCCAATGAATTAAAAGCATAATGTAATAAAGGCGTTTTCAAAGTACCCACCTTGCCTTGTAAAACCTCAACTTTTTCATGAACCAAATCATCACTAAATCGCGCACTCTCGCGCCGAAATAAACGTATCACATAATCAGGGGCCCAACCACTGTGTTTGATCCAGCGCCCACAATAGCGAGATTGGCGTGGTAAACGAAAAGCCGTCTCCGTAGCCTGATTAATAACGTCTTTAATTTCCTGTTGCAATATCGCCGAAATGCGCTCATCAGCATCAAGTGATAATACCCATTCACCCGTAGCCTTGTCTAAAGCCCGATTTTTTTGAGGCCCAAATCCAGGCCAATCGTCGGTGATAAAAATCTTATCCGTATACGAGCGACACAATGCAACCGTATTATCAGTACTGCCAGAATCGACTATAATGATTTCATCACACCACGCACAAGAAGCAAGACAGGCGTTGATATGATGCGCCGCATTGAAAGTGATAATAATGACAGAGATTGAATTTTTCATTTTAAAATCGGGATGTTGGATTTTCAAAAATGCACGGCCGTAAGTAGAGACGCACGGCCGTGCGTCTCTACACTTTTGTCGGCCGTGCATCTCTACACTTTTGTCGGCCGTGCATCTCTACACTTTTGTCGGCCGTGCAAAATGGGCCGTGGAACAAGTTGCCCTGTAGCGCCTGCACCTGCGTGTTCGCCCTTTTATAGCGTTTCCCGATTGAATGAACCGAAGAGAGGCTACGCTAAGTACAAATCATTATCGTTCCAAATTTATTTTGCGGTTTTTTTCGTTCCAAATTTATTTTGCGGTTCGATTTTCTTAATATAACGGTACGTCATGAGATCGGGAAACGCTATAAAAATCAACGGATTATTCAATCATGAAAATGGATAATATTTTTAAACCCTTAGAGACACCAACAATCGTTGAAGTTTTTGAAAAATTGCTCAGCACAAAGCATTTTACCCTTGAAAGAATTGTCTCAACAGGGCAAGCTACGCCACCTGGTGAATGGTATGATCAAGATCAAGATGAATGGGTTATACTATTGAGTGGTAGTGCCGGATTATTATTTGAATCCGAAGAGACTGTTCAAGTCTTGCATCCTGGCGATTATCTCAACATTCCCGCACATCAGCGTCATCGCGTCGAATGGACGGATTCATCACAACCGACTGTTTGGTTGGCTTTACATTCACATTGATTAATTGATAATCAAGATGGGTGGGCAACTGTCCACCCAAATTATGGAGAAGATTATGAACAAAAAATACTTTATTTTCAAAGCGATACTGATTATCTTGTTATACTTACCCACCCAAGTGTGGAGTTATCCCTACACCGAGATGTATGTTTTTGGGGACAGCTTGTCTGATACCGGGCGGCTTTTTCAAGCCATTGAGGTACCGCCTAAACCTTATTTTGAAGGCCGTTCGACTAATGGCAAACTGTGGGCTGAATACCTTGCCAACGGTTTGAACTTAACCTACAACCCACAGACTAATTTTGCGTGGGCAGGGGCTACCACGGGTACCCTTAACGTTTGGAGCGAAAGCGCACCCGGAGTGACGTTATGGGGATTACAGCAACAAGTCGATTCGTATCTTGAAAACACCAAGTCTGCGGATCCCAATGCCTTATACATCGTTTGGGCCGCCAGCAATGATTTTATGGGCGATCTCAGCGATCCTCAAGAAACCATTACCACTGCCATAACTAATCTTATCACGACAGTCAGTAAATTACGTCAACACGGTGCCCAGCATCTCATGGTTGCCAATCTGCCTGATTTGGGCAAAACGCCTAGAGGTTTGGCCAGTGGTTCCAGTGCCCTCTTGAGCGGATTAACCCAAACCTTTAATCAAGCACTCGCTGAAAATCTCCAACCCTTTAATGTCATACAAGTCGATATGCCAAGCACCCTTGGCGTGATCACCGATTCAAGCACCTTTTTCGCCCCCCAGTTTCCCCAGTTGACTCACTTCACGGAAGCTTGTCTTGATATTGAAGCAAGAACACTGTGTGACAACCCGGAGCAATATTTTTACTGGGATGACGTTTACCCCACCACTTCAGGCCATCAAGCCATCAGCTTATTCTTTTATGCCGCCGTGGCTGAACCTATTTATAGTTCATCTGGTGAAAAGGCATTCTTGAATCTACCCATTGTTAAAGTCAACAACGATGCCGGTGAATACTTTTTTATCGATATCAGTTTATCGGATAATCCCTTTGACAGCGCATTTCTGTTTACCGTTGAAGGCGGCACTTTGCAAAGCACGAAACCCCTTCAAAACGTCTTCACCTTTCCAGCGGGTTATCACACCCCCACTTTTGAACAATCCACAGGGCTTTTGCAGATACCGCTTGTGTACCTCGTCGAACCCAAAACAGCAGCCGATGCGTCATTGCCTTTCAATGTGACGGCGAAATATCAAGTCGAATTAACCCTGATGCCCAACACCGTCGGCGATCCTTTACAAGCTCCCTTATTTGGATTAACCAATGCAGTGCTTTTAACGGATTGATTGGCCCCCTCATCACACAACACTCAATGTGTTGATATACTGCACATGGGCATAAACTTTTTAATTTGGTGGGCTTTAAAAACACGTTACCGGCCCCCTACAATTCCCAAAACGTGATAACTGATAACTGATAAGATAACATGACAGAACGCTCATTTTTTCTCAGACGTGTGAATGATCATCTTCAATATCTCAACAATCTCAACAAAACGCTGGCCAATGATCATTGTTTTGATGAACACGAAGATGTTGACTGTTTTAAAGGCAACGAAGACACAGAATGTAATTTAGGGCGCTGGCTTTATGGCGAAGGTTCCGTCGAAATTGGCGCATTAGAGCATTATGAAATAGAAACGATTTTTCGTAGTCTGTTTGAACCCCATACCCAATTCCACAGCCTCAGCCAAGAAGCAATAGAAAAAAGACAGGCCGGTGATAAAGCCGGGGCACAAGCCTTGATTGCAGAAATCAAGAAAATTTCTAATCTCTTGACCCGTAAAATGCTGGAATTAGAAGAAATTTTGCAAAAATCGGGATTAGTTTAATTCTAAATCAACAAATCTAAAACCAATCTCACGCAAAGGCGCAAAGAGACGCACGGCCGTGCGTCTCTACAAATCCAAGCAAGCACGAAAACAGCATATCCTAACACGCTCGTTCGACATGTTTTTGTCGCGGTTGGCAGATCGACAACTGTTCGGATTGAAGTAGAACGAACCGCCACGAAGCAAACGTTTACTTTTAACCTGATTTTTTGAAATCAGGTGCTCTAATGTCCATTTTTCATACTTTTCTTCTAACCAAGCGCTACCATCTGTGGGTGCCTCATTATAGTTATCATGCCATAAGTCGGCACACCATTCCCAAACATTCCCGTACAGATCGTATAAACCAAAGCCATTAGGGGGAAAACGGTTGACATCCGTTGTTTCTTTACGAAAAAAACCCTTCGGCCCTGATGCGTAAGTATAATCACCATCGTAATTCGCTAAATCAGTCGTAATCGTTTCGCCAAAATAAAAAGGGGTTGTGGTACCCGCGCGACAAGCATATTCCCATTCTGCCTCACTGGGCAGGCGATAGGCTTGACCGGTTTTGTCAGACAAGCGTTTACAAAAATCGACGGTGTCATGCCATGAGACACATTCGACAGGACGATTATCGCCTTTAAAATAGGACGGATTATGACCCATCACCGCTTGCCATTGGGCTTGAGTGACGGGATATTTGCCCATCAAAAAGGGTTTCACAGTGACTTCGTGTTGTGGACTTTCATCACGATATCTATTTTTCTCTGTTTCAGGCGATCCCATCAAAAAGGTACCGCCTGGAATAAATACCATTTCCAGCCCGACTCTGTTACCTAAGTTTTCGCTTTGATAGTGGGCGCTTTTTTGTTCACGTTGTGTGATTTCGCCTTTGGCATTGACTATCACGATTTCAAATTCAAAAAAAGGGTGATCTAGCATAATGGGTATCAGTGAAGCCTCATTTAAACTCAAGTTTATTCAAAGATTTCTCTCATTAAAAATCGGATACCTAATATTTCATCAATGACTTCAGGTATGGTATCTAAGGCAAAAGTTTTATATCGCAAATGGTGCGAAGGTTGTGAATAGACAGTTATGATTTTTTGTTCGGGGTTAACCAACCAGCCTGTTTTAACACCCAGTTCAAAATAGGCTTTGGTTTTTCTGACCAGATAATCAATAGATTGCCGTGGTGACAGTATCTCAATAACCAAATCAGGCATTTGAGAAACCTTTATCAAGTCATTCTTACCCTCTGGTATGATCGGGCGTTTCAGATAAGCGCAAACATCCGGTTTAAGTTCAGCCGAAGCCTCAAGCTCATACTGACTAATATCATACTGGCTGATATCCAGACTTAATTCCGTCATCACAGCCAAATTTTTATCGCATTTCAATTTCAGTAAAGCGGCTAAGTTAGTTTGCACCAGACTATGATTTAACGAGCCCATCTCATCTTCACCATCAATGGCATTGTTTTCAATTTCCTCTCTGTCGCTCATATTGTGAATCCTTTGAATTGCATTCGACATAAAATCAATTTTTTTTAAATCAGCGTCAATCATGAAAATCAGCAGCGTTCGATATATTTTCAGCTCAATCAGGGCAGACACGCAAGTCTGCCCCTACCTTAATCCGTTGTACTGTGTTCAATTTTGATTATGCGTTGTTCAATCTCGAAAATGAGTTGCGGTAGATTAGCTTGAATAAAACTCATGTTCGGTGCCGGAATACGATTATGTTTAATGTCTGGTGGAATGTGTTTATGATGAGGATGGGTACTTGCTAAACTGGGATCATTCGGATGAGGTTGTGAGTCATACCAATAACGTTTTTCATCATTTTGCCAAACTTCATAACCGTACCAATGGATAATAAGAGGCAAGTTGTTATACAAAAGACGTTCACGAACAACCAATTTGATGCCCTGTTCAAATTGTAATTCACCAGTTACCCGCGCCAAAGTCGCCCCACGTCTAATAAAAACAAGTGTGGAACTACGCACCAACGGAAATTCTTCTGCGAGTGTGTATAAAAATAATTCGTAATCTTCAGGAGTTCGTAATGGATTGTTCATGCGGTTGCCAGTTGAATTAATCCCGTTAGAGTGGGTGTTTGGCGTTGAATCTGTTGAACGGCATTTCGATATTCTGCTTGCCGGGTTAGCCAAATTTGATAAACACTTGCCCATTCACCAAAATCTAACACCCAATTATCATTTTCAGGTTCTTCACCCCTAGCATAAGCAACATAGAATGTTTCAGAACGAACGCCATAAGTTCGTTCAAAATTTAACATTTCTTCTTCTAGGGCGTGAATATCTAATAAAATATTGCGAATAGTCATGATTCATTTGTCTGTGATGGTTTAGCGTAGGATGGGTAGGAACGCAACATTGTTATTGATTTATCCAGTCTACGTTTTCAATGTAGACTATTCTAGTTATTTTTGAACAGCGATGCAACTTCTGACAATTGATTTGATTTTAATCAGTTGCCCACCATCTTAATTAAATGTAGTTGCCCGCCTATATCAAAAAGCAATAATGGTGGGCAAGCGGGCGGATAGATCGTCGCTAAATTCTAAGAGCAAAACGCCCGCTTACCCACCCTACATCAAAACAAAACCGATTTGCACAAGTTTTGTTAACGCAAGAGACGCAAGAGAGGCTTCGATTTGCTCTTGACACAACCTCTTTTGCGCCTTTAGCGCCTTTTGCGTTTAAATGGTGTTCAATCGTATTGCAAAATTTGGATTGCTTGCTTTCCGAGCTTCTTGGGCTTGTCGCAATTCGTTGCTACGTCGTTGCCAGTAAGCCACTTCTTCGCTTATCGTTAAATGCTTGGTTTGTTCATAGATTTTTTCAGCACCACGATGTTGTAGTGCCACACAACTAAATTGTTTGCCCTTCATAATGAATAACCTCTGGTGGAGAATAAATGTTAATTTCAGTATAACCCTTTACCGTATTGATGGCACGATAAAGGGGAATTTTTTGAAAATGTACAATATGTTTGAAATTCCAACTGACAATCAATTGACATCCTGCCACGGTTGCTAAGGCAACATGGAGCGCATCTGTTGTGTATTTGGGTATCACAATACCCGCATCAAGGTAGGCTTGACGCAGTTGTAAGGATTCTTCAGAAATAGCTATAAATTCAGCAAGTTCTGTTATCTCATCAAAAAATGACGCACCTTTTCTGGTGCTAACTCAATCTCTTCTTGAAGGATTGGGGAAATAACCAATTTAAAACGCCCCTCTCTTACTTGTTGAAAAAAAGTTTTGCTTGCTTCATCAAAACCCTCGTCAAAAATACCACCAAATACAGAGGTATCGGCATTAAGAAAGTATTGGTTTATTTGAATTTTCCATTATAGGTATACTTTAATATTATCAGCGTTCTATCAAAAAATCAGCTAGTATAGTACAACGAAACGAGGTGATAAACTTAATTTTTTTTCAGGAGTTTAGGGAATTGTAGGGCTCCCTACGTATTTTTGTTGCCGGCCCCAATAGATCAATGTAGGGTGGGCAACGTGTTTTTGTTGCCCACCATTAAATTTAAAAAAAAAGTTCAGTTTATTCCCGCTTTAGTACAGCGGATCAGGGGATTGATCGGATTAGTGCATGGGTAGCATTAAGGAAAGAAGCTAATTCCATGATCTATTAGGTGTTAAATTTTAAGACAAATCTAATGAATAGTAAACAGGCCCTCTCACCAATCCGATCATTCCCCTGATCCGCTGTACTATTGGTGTTTTTTACTCGTGATTTAAAATTGATTTGTTTTTAATCAGCGTTTCACGCAAAAGTTTTTGCGCGCAAAAACTTTTGCGTGAAAATCATGACAATCAGTACAATCAGCGTTCTATCAAAAAATCAGCTAGTATAGTACAACCAATTACGAGGATAAACGAATAGTTCATTGATATGATTAGGTTTATTCGTTTATCCCCGTAATTAGCTGTACTCACCCTTATATCATTACCCCACCCTTAAATCAATTCAAATTCAAAAGAGCTAAAGTAAAAATCCCACCTTTATCTCATTACCCCACCTTCAAAGCAATCCAACCTTTTAAAAGGGTAAAAGAAAAAAGATTCAAGAGTAAAGGGCTAAAGTACAAAAAAGGTTACAGCTCAAAGTCCGCGCAACCACGGAAACCCCCGTTCCCGTAGTGGGAGCCCGACGAGTTCCTGTAACGATTGGCAGCACGACAGTTGTTCGGGCCGTTGACGAACGAGCCACCACGAAGCAGGCACTCAGCAGTAACATTACTGATAATTAGGTAGTCTAAGTTCCCTTTATCAGACTGGTTTTCTAACCAAGCAGAGCCATCTGTCGGTGCGCGATCATAGCTGTCATGCCATAAATCCGCACACCATTCCCAAACATTGCCGTGCCTGTCATATAAACCAAAGGCATTAGGGGGAAAAGAACCGACATCGGTTGTTTCACCACGATATACCCCCTTGGGCCCTGATGCGTAAGTATACATTCCATTGTAATTCGCTAAATGAGTCGTAATCGTTTCGCCAAAATAAAAAGGGGTTGTGGTACCCGCGCGACAAGCATATTCCCATTCACTCTCACTGGGCAAGCGATAAGCTTTACCCGTTTTGTCAAATAAGCGTTTACAAAATTCCACGCTGTCATGCCATGAAACGTTTTCTACAGGGCGATTATCGCCTTTAAAATTGGACGGATTCTTACCCATCACCGCGATCCATTGGGCTTGGGTGATCGGATATTTGCCCATTAAAAAGGGTTTCACAGTGACTTTGTGTTGGGTTTTTTGATAATGAGAACCTTCATTTTTAGGTGCTCCCATCATAAACGTACCGCCTGGGATAGACACCATTTCCAATAAGACACCCTTGCCTAAGTCTTCAGTTAGATATCGGGCGCGTTTGGGTTCACGTTGGGTGATTTTTCCTTTGGCATTGACTATGACGATTTCAAATTCAAAGAACTGCTGATCAAGTGTCTTGATCCGTTTTTGGGCTTCTTCAGTGTATTTCTTGAGGGTGTTGCCATTTAAATAGGCTTGATAAGCGGCTTTGCTGTCTTGTTTACAGGCTTTTTGCCAAGCTTGTTCATCGGCTGCTTGAGCTTGAGCATCTGTCTCTTGAGCGTATGTGATGATCCGTTGTTGGGCATCATCGGCATATTGTTTCAGGGTGTTGCCCTTTAAATAGGCATGATAAGCCACTAGCGAATCTTTTTGGCTAGTCCATTGCCAAGCCGCTTCGTCTGCTTCCAGTTCAAGTACCTGTATTCGCATTTTCGCCAAATGAGCCTGTCTTTTCAGCGTCTTGCCTTTTAAATAGGCCTGATACGCTTCAAGCGTGTTCTGTTCACAAGCGGTTTGCCAGGCTTTCTCGTCTTCTGCAATGCCGTCTGACTTTGGTGTACTCGCTGGCTTATTGGGTTTCAAAGCCTGTAAAAGCGTGATCACTTCTTCTGCCGATTTCGGGCGTTTTGCTGGATTTTGTTTGGTGCAATGAGACAGAAGGCTGTACCATTCTGGCGTTAAGGCTTCTGGTTCGATTTCTAAGGGCAATTCTCCCGTGAGTAGGCGATAGAGCGTTTTGCCAAAGGCAAAGAGATCACTGATGGCATCGGGGGTTTTGCCTAAACGCCGGGCATAACCTTGTTGTTCCGGTGGCGCATATTCCCAAGTTCCAAATATCGCTTGTCCAAAGGCCGTTAGGCTGCGCGTGCCACTGCGTTGTTCGGTTTTGTCTCGTAATGAGGGCGCGATACGCGCCAAGCCGAAATCGATGATTTTGACAACCAGTCGATCTGGCTCGCGTTTCAAAAGCAGGTTCGCGGGTTTTAAATCTAAATGATAAATCCCTTGCTCATGGGTGCGTTGCAAACATTCGGCTATTTGTAATGCGATTTGTTGGCCTGATTGAAAATCCAAAGGCCCTTCCCTTTCTAACCACGCTTCGCCATCTATCGCCCCCTCAATGTATTCCGTCACAAAATAAGGCCCTTGTTTCTTGAGATTATCGGCATACCCATAATCTAAAGCTTGGGGCACCGCGAAGCCTGCGCTTTTGTGCAAGGCAAAGGGTTCTTTAAACACGTCTTTTAGGTTGCCACTGAGATTTTCCCAAAAACATTTGACAACGACGAGGGGATGTTGTGTCGCGGTTAATTCATTCTGGTTTTCACATAAAAAGGCGCAACCCATGCCCCCCGCACCTAACAGTTTTTCAATCGGGTAATAGCCTTTATTGATATCATGTAATGCGTAGTGGTTGGATTGTTTAATCGCCGCTTGTAAGGCTTGTAAGGCTTGATCATAAACGAGTGCTTTATCGGCCACGGTATTTTTAGTAAACGCTTTGCGCCAGCGCACCTGAAATAGATTAAAATAGGCCAACCCTTGATCATCAGGCGAGTTGCTTTTTTCAATGGCTTGCATAAAAAACCGTTCAGCCTGTTCCAAATCACCGGTTGAAGACAGGGCCGTGCCCATTTTAAGCGACAATTGACTGTATTGTGGATGATGGCTGGGTAAACGGCCGAATTGCTTAACCCAAGTGTTTATCTGAGAAAGACTCTCATTATCGTATTGCCTCAACTCATCACCGGGATTGACTCGTCTCGATAAGCCGCGTTGTGCGAGCAAGTCATCGAGTTTTTCAGCGATTTGTTCAACCAAATCCTTGGTTTTTTCAACCGTTTGTTGCGTCGCATCCCGTTTTTCATCCAATTTTATTAAGGTGCTGTCCACATCTTGCACCCAGTCGAGTACATTATCTAATTGATTTTCAAAGCGATTTTGAAAGCGCACCACTTGTTGATGATGGGTTTGCCAATTCGCTTCAACGGTTTCAAAGTGTTGCAGTTGCAGTCTGTGCGGCTCAAAGAGAATTGAGGACTTTTCTTGTAAAGCTTTGAGATCAGCTATCGCCTCTTGAATGTGTTCAAGTTCAAGACAAATGTGTTCTTGTTGTAGCGCATTTTGCGTGTCTTTGAGACGCGGATCCTGACGAATCAATTCGCGAAAAAAGAACAAAACGCTATCGCCTAACAGGCCCTCAAAACGCAGAAAGGCCGCTAAGTCTTGATCGACAGTTTCCACACGCTGTATTTGTTCGAGTACGACATCAGTGATCGCAAAGCTTTGTCGATGACTGACGAGTGCCGATAAATCTTCTTCAGTCAGTGCTTTGATTTCAAAGAGGTGATCCGTTTTTTTGGCGAATCGTTTTAGAGATTGAATCGTTAGCTTGCGAAAATCGGCCTGTTTTTGAACGGCCTCATTGCCCTGCACAAAAGGTTGCCAATAATGGGTTTCAATTTGGGCTGCAAATTCGCGCGTGATTTTCGGATAGCGCAACGTTTTGAGCAGCGAATCGGGCGCATCCAGGCCGACACTGATCGCGACAAAGGCGTAGCCACAGCCTTCTTGATAGGCTTTCGTGATTTCAGAAGCCGTGAAGGTGAAATGTTCTCTTAAAACCGAGATCACCGATCCACCCGCTTGTGAAGCCACTTCGACAATAGCGGGGCTGTCTAATAAGGAACTGAGTAGAGTTTGAGTCAGTGTTGAAGGTGACATGGTGGATTTTTTTGAGATCAATGTCGGGTGGCTGTAGAGACGCGATGCTCGCGTCTCTGCAATGTCGGGTGGCTGTAGAGACGCGATGCTCGCGTCTCTGCAATGTCGGGTGGCTGTAGAGACGCGATGCTCGCGTCTCTGCAAT
>Ga0190315_1001018_pt1 | contig 12067 bp, 12 predicted proteins | sample 48701101_MG_FD_161673 | JGI IMG/M metagenome (GOLD analysis project Ga0190315, IMG submission 161673) | Hydrothermal vent sediment bacterial communities from Southern Trench, Guaymas Basin, Mexico - 4870-11-0-1_MG | ecosystem: Environmental > Aquatic > Marine > Hydrothermal vents > Sediment ...
AATTCAAACAGGAGAATATTGAGAAGAATTGGTGTTGACGACGCAGGGGATCAAAACGAATGGGCTCAGACGACGATCTCATCCAGCCTGAACTGCTTGTGCTTCCTCACGCCAATCATGAAAGCCAAAATATGTCCCACAACAACATTTGTGTGTCATGGGTGACTCATATTTCCATTAGTTCCCTCTTCATCATCACCCTGTAGCTCCGCCTCAATCTCGGGAATGGTGGGCAGGCTGCCTTTCAGATCGCCCGGCAGCGAGGTGGTCAGGCGAGTCGTCCATTCCGCAACCCCCACCGGTTTGATCACGTCACGTAGAGCGTATTCCACCACAATCCTGTTGTGGGTTTTGCAGAGTATCATGCCGATTGCCGGCTGGTCGTCTGTGTGGCGCATGCGATCATCCACCGCCGAGAGGTAGAAGTTCATCTTGCCCGCGTATTCGGGCTTGAACTCTTTCATCTTCAGGTCGATCACAACGAAACAGCGCAGCCGTAGATGGTAGAAAAGCAGATCGATGTAGAAATCCTGATCCCCTATGCCTATATGTACCTGCCTGCCCACAAAGGCAAATCCCACACCCATTTCCAGCAGAAATTCCTGAATGTGGTTCAGGAGGTCGCGCTCCAGTTCACGCTCATGGGCGTCATCCGCAAGGTTAAGAAAATCAAAAACATAAGGGTCTTTGACTGCCTGCCGGGCAAGGTCTGACTGCGGTGGAGGAAGCGTACGGTCGAAATTGGTCACTGCTTTACCATGGCGTTCGTAAAGCCCGGATTCTATCTGAACTGTCAGCACAGCCCGTGACCAGCCGTGTTCGATGGTCTTGTGAGCGTACCATATACGTTGCACCGGATCCTTGACCTTTTCGATGATAACGACATTATGGAACCATGGTATATCGGTCAGGGGCTGTGGCAAATTCACCCCATCCATCTCTCGTGCAAGTTGCGCGAGTTCTCCTGTTGGACGTTCTCGCGCAGCCTGCGCGAGATTTTCAATCCCTTTCGTATATGCCAGATAGAACGCCCGCATGCGCCAGATGTTACTTGGGGAGAACCCTTTCAGTCCCGGAAAAGCCGCCTGAATATCGGTGGCAAGCCGCTCGATTATGGCTTTACCCCAGCCTTCTGCCCGCTGGCGTTCCACGATGCTCTGCCCGATCTGCCAGTACAGCAGAACAAGCTCCCGGTTAACCGCAAGCATAGCTTTGACCCGCGCTGTCCGGATGCGGGATTTCAGATCCTCTAAGAGCTCGGCGTAACCATCGGGAAGATCAGGTCCTGGTATCCGGTTGTGTATGTCCGTCACACTATCGCCTCAAGCATGTTGGCAGGATTTCTTCCGAGAGGGGATGTGGCTGCGCAGGCGATATTGCGGCGGTTTGGGGCGAGTCTGATGTTTAGTTCTTCGATGTGGGGGGTCATTTTGGTGTAAGGGATTGCAGGTTCACGAACAATCCACTCTGATGCGTCTATGGATACGTCGATTATACCGGGCACTCTTTTAACTTACCTCGTAGCTTCGAATCAACAAGTCCTCTGCTTTCTTTTTGTCTGCATCCGACGAAATAATGATCTCCAAGTCGCCAGTACCGAAATGTCCGATGTTTCGCACGTCTCGTGTGAATCCATTTTCCAATGTGATGCTATCTGGGTCGATTTTAATATACACTAAGATATGTTTCGTTTGTGGGTGGATTTCAACACAGGCAAAATTCTTAATTCTCTTGAAAGCAAAGTAATATTTCAAAGTCTTCATCTGTACATCATCGCCCAGTGCAAGAAGAAATGCTTTCAGTGCTTCAAAGCGGTCTTGAAGTTCAGTGTCAGCTTGAGCGAGATAATCACTAACTGTTTTGTAATCGCTCACCATTTTGATTCCTTTTGTTTTTGCATTTCCAGCATCGCTCTGTACGCTGGTCGCGTTTACAAGTTCCAGAAGCAATAATCCATCCCCGTAGCGTCGATAACGGATAAGCTCGATATTGCGGTTCATTTGCTGGACTGCATGTACGTCATATTTTGTAAAGTCGCCAGCAATACAGAGCAGTCGTGGTGTGCTCCATTCAATCTCACTGGAAGCTTCATCTCCAAGCATTCTCAGTACTTTAAGTTCAAATTCGCCTTTGTGGTCAAGCAGCCAATCTAGATAGAAAAGACCTTGGTTGATGACGTTTTCATTCAGCGCCCGTTTATATTCGATGATAACAGGGCAACCGTTTTCATCAAGCCCGATTGTGTCGATACGCCCACCATGGGTTTTACCTGTAGCGTATTCTGTGGCAAGAAACCTAACTCCAAGGAGGGTCTCCAAATTGTCCTCTATCAGAGTTTGGAGAGATTTTTCCAATTCGACTGAAGTTCCTTCCAGTTCACGAACCACCTTATCCCGAATTCTGAAAATTTTAATGTCGCTCATGTTACAGCCTCCCATCAGTTAGCTCCTACCTATCCGCCGCAGTGGAGATCCGAGCAGTAGGACACTCGTCCAGTTTAGCTATCTAACCATATATCTTTTTTGTCGGTGCGTCTGTCTTCATAGTCTCGTGGTATAGAGTTTCGAGGTAAAAATTGAACTTGCCAAAGAATTCCGGTTTGAAATCATCAATCAAAGGGGGATGATATGGTGTTACCAGTGCTGACACTTTTTCATTTCCGCGATGATTGACGAGTTCTGCATTCACGCCCTTTAAGGAGTTGTACCTTAGTGTTCTTTGTGAGCTATACAAAGAAACTGCTGTTTAGATGCAACCACCTCCAATCAGAACCATCACGCAATCAACTCATCCAGCCTGAACTGCTTGTGCCTTTTCACGCCAAAAAACTCCCTCGCAGCAGCCGCAACCACGTCGCGATATTCGGTGGGTGTGTACACCCCCATCCTCCAGTTGTCATGCTGCGCGCGTCCGAGAGCGGCAACGAGATGCGATACCTCGTGCAGCGGCTTAAGCTCGCTCTCGATCACAATATCCGCGTTCGTCTCCACGATATCAGGCGGTTTCGGTATGTCGATTAAGATGTACTCCGGGTCGATTCCGAGACCTGCTGCCAGCTCCGCCTCAATTCTCCGCACCTTCCCACGGTGCCTGAGTATGTTTTTGCCGACGGCATCAAACCCCGCGTAGACTGCACGTTTGAAGAGTTTTCGGTCACGCAGACGGTTCGCAATATCAGAAGGATACCCGGGAGTTGCTTCCATCTGTGAAAAGAGACCACAGTCGTCCATTTCGGCGAGCATCCGGGAATCGAAGCCGTCCTCGATCATGCGCTCTGCCGCACGCACGCACATCGACTCTGCGATGCGGGTCACATGGTGATAGTAGACGGTCGGGTGCATCAGGAACCGCGAGAGCAGAAGCGATTCCGCAGCCCGCACCCCTCCGCTCTCGATCACCAGTTTCCCGTCCAGAAACCGCATTTCATGAATCAGGCGAACGAGATCGACTGAAAGCGGAACTCCAGTGTAATGCGCATCCCTGACAAGGTAATCCATCCGGTCAACGTCGATCTCGCTGTTTAAAGCAGCACCGATCCCGGTCTCGCCCCTTATGTGCCGGGAAACACGAGTTCTGTCGATACCGTACCGCTCGAAGAGTTCTGCGAAGTCGCTCTCAAGAATTGCGGAGATGTCCTCGTGTGACCGCCCTGTCTCCTGCTTGATCAGGTTCTCGGTCACATGCGACAGCGGCCCATGCCCGACATCGTGCAGCAGGGCTGAGACGCGCAGCTCGACGCGCTCATCCTCATGCTCGTCATCGATTCCGGCTGCAAGCGAACTTGCGAGGTGGTATGTGCCAAGCGAATGCTCGAATCTGGTATGGTTTGCGCCCGGGTATACCAGATTCGTGAGTCCGAGTTGCTTGATGCGGCGCAATCGCTGCATCCTCGGCGTGTTAACGAGCGAGATCGCCACCTCATCCAGTTCGATGTACCCGTGGATCGGGTCACGAATCACAGGAATCACAGTCATCAGGGTCAGGTGGTTGTGCATGATTTATATACATTTAGCAACAATTGGGCATTCATGCAATGTATCACGCAATGGATCATGCAATGTATCGCGCAGTGTACGTACAGAGGTGTCGCATCTGGGTAAGTATAAGAAGAAGCCGGAAGCGCCGGTTGTACGTGTACGCATCCCCCGCGATCGCGATCGCGAAGTCCTGGCAACGGTGGAGTCCATGCTCGGGGCACTCCATCTGAAGGTCAGATGTCTCGACGGAACCGTGAGAATCGCCCGAATACCAGGGAAGATGAAAAAAAGGATATGGATTCGGGAGGGTGATGTTGTCATCATTATCCCGTGGTCGTTTCAGGATGAGAAGGCGGATGTGGTCTGGAGATACACCGCGCCGCAGGCGGATTGGCTCAGACGACGTGGGTATCTGTCCTGACGCCAACGTGCGGATATTCTCAATTTCCTGATCTCCTAATTTCTTAATCTCTAAATCTCCTGCTATGGTCAAAGTTGAGAATAGATTGAAGATGATCGATCGGAAAATCGATCAGTCCCGTATCAGAATCAAGGACGCTGACGACCTTAAATCTCTTGAAGGCGTTTTTGATACGTCCACACTGAAGACGCTCTACTTCCTTGCAAACAAGGGCGAAATCGACGCGCTCGGTGGCGTGATCAGTACAGGGAAGGAAGCGAACGTCTTTCATGCGCTCGGGTGTGGCAGCGAGCGAGAACTCGCCATAAAAATTTATCGCATTTCTACGAGCAATTTTAAGGCGATGCAGTCGTACCTGATCGGAGATCCAAGATTCAAGGACATACGGCACGAGAAACGCAGCATCGTCTTTGCATGGACGAAGAAAGAGATGCGAAATCTGAAAAAAGCGCATTCGGCTGGAGTGCGAGTCCCGAAACCGTTTGACACAAGAAACAACATTCTTCTGATGGAATTTATCGGAGAGGATGAACTCCCAGTGCAGCAACTGCGAGTGGTGCCACTGACACCCGAAGAGGCAAAAGACGCGTATGAGACCACAATTGAGTACGTCCGGCGATTGTATCAGGCGAATCTTGTACATGCGGATCTGAGCGAGTTTAACATCTTAATGGACGGTCGCGAGGTCGTCTTCATTGACATGGGACAGTCTGTCACGCTCGATCATCCGAATGCGATGGAATTCCTACAGCGGGACGTTGGCAACGTCGCGCGGTTCTTCAAAAAGAAGGGCGTGAAAATCGATTCCGATGCTGCCCTGAAGATGGTGCTTTCAGGGTGAAGGCATGGGGTCGGTGACGATACCGACGATACTTATGACATGCACATGACCAAGCCCAAAGAGATAAGGGATATGGGTGATATGACCTGCTTATGGAAATCTGCGTCACAACTGGCGAAGGGATGGGCGGGCGCAGTATAATCTGCCCGGTTTGCGGGAGTTCAGGCTTGTACTATGCGGGCGGAGGGTATCTGGGCAAGTTATACCAGTGCAAGAATTGTGGATATGTTGGGGCATTCGTCGTTGAGGCGGATGAGGAGATGGTCAGAGCGATAAAAGAGTGCCCGGTTCCACACAAAGAGCCATACAAGTTACGAACAATTGTAAAAATAATATTGGCATGTATATTTATAATTATTTTCGCTTTTTTGTTGTAATGATCCGGGCAACCGGAGCCGGACATACGCACCAGACACTTTTTATTATCTTCTGGAAACTGGTCAAATTCACCCATCCACTCATCGATATCGTATCAGGGAATTGTGGAACTGGCTTCGAGTACGGAACTGCCGCGAGCGTCACGGAAGGTAATCGCGTACGCGGAAGAGATTTACCGGAAGAATCGCTCACTCAAGCGTCGAGACGTCTCCGATCGGAAGCCCGAGTTCCTGCGCCCGAAGCATCCTCCTGACGATTTTTCCGCTTCTCGTCTTCGGGAGCGTCTCCACAAACTCAAACTCCCGCGGATACGCATGACCCGCAAGCCTCGTCTTCACAAACCTCCTGACCTCCGCTTCCAGCTCCTCAGACGGCTCATAACCGTCGCTGAGCACGACAAACGCCTTGATGATCTCGCCACGCAGCGGATCCGGTTTTCCGATGACGCCAGCCTCAACGATTGCAGGATGCGCAATTAAGGCTGATTCCACCTCAAACGGTCCCACCCGCTCGCCTGACGTGTTGATCACGTCGTCCGCTCGTCCGATGAAGAGGAAGTAGCCGTCTTCGTGCTGCAGTGCCCGATCGCCTGTCAGATACCAGCCGCCCATGAAGTACTCCTCGTACTTTGCCGGGTTCTTCCAGATCGTGAGCATCATCGACGGGAAATTGGGTAAAAGTGCGAGATTTCCTTCCACGCCGCGGGAGACCTCTTTTCCAGCCTCATCCACGATTGCAGCCGTAATTCCGGGTATCGGCTTTCCCATCCAGCCTGGCTTTATCGGAACCGACGGGTAATTGGCGATTAAGATTCCGCCTGTCTCGGTCTGCCAGAAGTTGTCGTGGATCGGCAGCCCGAACGTTCGGATGCCCCAGTACACGATCTCGGAATTGAGTGGCTCGCCGACGCTGCAGATGTGCCTGAGGCTTGCAAGATCGTGCCCGCGATGTGCGCCCTCCGCCCGCATCAGCATCCGGAAAGCTGTGGGCGCGCTGTACCAGACGCTCACCTGGTACCGTTCGATCATCGAGTACCAGACGTCCGGATCGAACCTGCCGTCGTGAACCACGATCGAGGAGCCGCACGACCAGGGACCGAGCATCCCGTACGAGATTCCAGTGACCCAGCCCGGGTCTGCCGTGCACCAGTAGACGTCCTCCTCGTGCAGATCGAGCACCCACTCGGTCGTTGCGTGCTGCTGCGCGATCGCAAGGTGCCGGTGCACCACGCCTTTTGGTTTTCCGGTGGTTCCGGACGTGTACAGCATGAACGCGGGGTCATCCGGCGACATCCTCGCGACATCGAACTTCCGGGACGCGCTCGCAATCGCTTCGGAATAGATGACATCGTTCTCCGCAACGTCTGCGGCATTCGCAGCATTTGCGGCATCTGAAGCATCCGCAGTGTTTGCGGCATCCGAATGGTCTGTTCCGTCCACGAGAATCACGCGTTCGAGGTCGGGGAGATCATTTCTTATCCCCTGCACCCGCTCCAGCAGTTTCGAGTTTGTGATCAGGTATCGTGCGCCGCTGTCGTGGAGGCGGTCGTACAGCCCTTCCGGACCGAATGCGGAGAACATGGTTCCTGCGATTGCGCCGGTCTTGAGGATTCCGAGGAAGCTCACATAGAGTTCGGGAACTCTCGGCAGGAATATGAATACACGATCCCGCCTCTCGATTCCAATGTCCGTCAGAACGTTTGCGAATCTGTTTGAGAGGCTGGAGAGTTCGAGAAAGGTATACTTCTCCGCGCTCTCACCCTCCCAGTACATAGCGACCTTGTTCTTGCGCGACGATTCAGCATGTCTGTCAACTGCGCTCGCTGCCGCGTTCAAAGTACCATCCTCGAACCATTCGATCCTGTCGTACGCATCCTGCCACTTGAAGGTTCCGAACATAGCATCGTAGTCTCGCAGGTTCGGAGGTGGGTCGATTACTGCCGGTTTTTCGATGATGTCTGCCATCTTACCACCCGATTTTTTTTTCGATGGTTGTGTGTCGCGCTCTTCATCTATATAGTGTCGCTCGTGTCGCTAGTGTCGCTCGTGTCGTGGCGATCCCGAGCAACGTATGTAACTTCCACCCTCCAGCCTCCACCCCCCCATTCTCCGCTCTTGGGTCTCGCGAGGTTTTATATGCTGCCTGCTTCTAACGTAGCCGTGCATGGAGCGCGAGAGGACTCCGCCACGACCGGATACGGCTTCTTTGTCGAGTGGCCGTACTGTTAACTGAAATCTGAAATGAGGTGACAAGATATGAGAACGATGATCATAGCGGGCTCAATAGCAGTAGTAGTAATTGCAGCGGCTGCTCCATTTGCCGGGTGCGTGGACAAGAACCATGTTGACGCAGGACAGGTGCAAGAGTACGCTGACCCGATCACTGAAAATATCCTTCTGGCAATGAATGAAGATGATTACACTAAATACTCTGATAATTTCGACCAAACGATGAAAAACGCCGTGCCAGATGCTGTTTTTAATCAGACGAACGCCATAATAAAATCAAAGATCGGGGATTACATATCAAAGGAATTCCAAAAAGCGGAAGGGAAAGACCAGTACACGATTGTGTACTACAACGCAACAGTTCGCAGATGAACCCGGCGATGTTGCTGTCAAGGTTGTTTTTCAGGAGATTAATGGAGAAATGAAGGTCTCCGGGTTGTGGTTGGACTCGCCAAAGTTGCGGGGGAAGTGACGAGTGAGAAATGCCCAACGGGCGGGGATCGATTATATATTTTTTATACAATGAAAAAAAGTAATCACTATCATTCTTGGCACATTCGTTGCAGTGTTTGTCGCTTCGTTGGTCTTTTCAGCGTACATGGGAATGTTTTCCACACATAAGGCGACTGAAACGGAGACCGGACCGTATATTCATTTATGAAGAGTTCACAGGGGATTATAAAAAGACTGGTCCTGTGTTTGATAAGATATATAAAGCACTGGAGGATGAAGGAATAGAGACTACAAGGGCGATTGGTATTTATTTTGACGATCCCGCAGCGATGCCAGCAGACGAGCTCAGAAGCCAGTGTGGTGTTTTATAAAGAATGGTAATTATAGTTTCGTTCTTCCATTCCATTAACCCTACAGCCTCATGCGCTCATCCGGCACCTCCGCAGATCTGTTGTCGTGTTGGTTGACCGCATGATTCCGCCATCGCATGCTATGTGATTTGGGCGTGTCTACATTCTTCTGTGAGGATCTGCCTACTTGTGTTGATTTGGCATCCGCTGGACTCATCAGGTGTGCGGTGGTTTGCCGGATGGGTCCGCCCGAATGTGTGTATCAATGTCGATTCCGGTGGTTTTTGGTGGGCGGGGTTGTGGGCTTCCGCAGGACATCTGTGCAGCTATCTTTTGCGAATATGACATCGGGCTGGCGGATCACGGGTAGCACGCGAAATGTTTATGTACCCTACTTGCGCCGAAGCATCAGAGACCGGCGGCGGCTGAAGATATTGAGATGTAGTTGCAAACGGAAGCCATCATCTTTATACCTTTATCCCCGCCGAACTCAAAAGCACCCAATCACACGATGAAATACGATGCCACAATGAAATGCCTCTCCCTGAAACTTCCGGGAGACCTGACAACGCTGATATTTAACAAAAGACTCGAGCTCGAACCGATCTCGGAATCACTCCCGACAACGGAACATCGACCTGACTTTCTCGCAAAAGTGTCTGACGAGGCGGGAGATTTCATCGTCCACATCGAATTTCAGACAGTGCATGATCCTACGATGCCTGTGCGCATGGTCTCGTATTATGGACGGATTCTCGCTAAACACAAGCTGCCTGTGTACCCCATTGTGCTGTATCTCACCCAAAAAGGCGCGCCTGTCAAAGGCGGGTACACCTCGTCTGTCAGGAACAAGCACGTGATGACGTTTGACTACGATGTAAAACAGGTAGGGGAACTCGTTTCGGAAGAGATATTCGAAAAAGAACTCTATGGACTGTATCCGCTCACGTTTTTGATGGCTGGCGCCGATATCGATGAGTGCGTTCGGAATCTGGATTACGCGATAAAGCATAACTATCTGGACAGAGAGTGTTATACATGTGCGCGAGTATTAGCAGAATTAAAATATCCTCCAGAGGTGGTGAAAGAAATGATAGGAGATGAACTCTTAAAACAGTCAACGTTTTACAAGGAGACGCTTGAAGAAGGACTCTCGAAAGGCGAAGCCATAGGCAGAGAAAAGGATATACTCTCTGTACTTGCAACACGTTTCAATCAGGTTCCCGACCGATTATCCCGGCGAATACGCAACCTTCGGGAGAGGGGTTCTCTCTTCGATGACCTGATCAAGCTTGCAGTGACCGCAAAGGATCTCGGCGAGTTTGAAAGGAAACTTGGTAAAATGGTGTGAGATTGCATCACATAGAAGATGCCCCTGATCCAAATCGCAGGCACAGCCCCTGACATATCCGGCATCGCATCGGTCACGGTGCTACGAACCCGTACGCGGCGATCTCGACTCTGACGGCATCCTCTTCTCCCCGCGGACGCCGTTATCGCACTCCGGATCGCAGCCACCGGCGCACACGACGACGCAGCCGACGTCAGCGGCGACGGGCGGGTCACGTCCCTCGACGCTCTCATGATCCTGCAAGCTGCAAATAAGGCGATCAGTCTGTGAGGGGATGATGTTTGCAGCCGGTAAATTGGTGTGGCTGATACCGGTTTTTTGGGGGGCGTGTGCGCCACCAAACCTTCAACTGCCCACTACCTCCGAACCCCCTCTCCCGCAAGCCTCGTCGCCAGCTCACGCTCACCCTCCGAGAGCGTTCGGTTGATCTCGGGGTACCTGTGCGCCAGATGCGCGGGTCGGTACTGAAACATCAGATGGAACCTGACGTCCGGGATATGCTCGCTCACCCACTCGATGATCGGCGCAGTGCAGCATTCGACGTGTCCCGGCAGAACGAGCTGTCGCAGCAGGATTTCCGAGTCATCGTAGGCGCACAGGAAGTTTCTCGTGACCGTAGCCATGTAATGGTCAGCATCCGAGTATCTCTTCGCGCATTCGTCGTTTCCGTACTTGAAATCGCCGAGATAGACATCCACGACCCCAGAGAGGAGTTTTGCGGCTTCTTCGGAGTGATACATGTTTGAATTCCAGACGATCGGCGTGTTCACCCCCATCCTCGCAAGAATGCGCAGGATCCGCAGAACAGAGTGGAGGTGCGGTGTTGGGGTCACGAAGTTCAGGTTCCTTGCGCCGAGACTGTGGTTCACAACCATAATTCTTGCAAGGTCTTCCGGAAGAACCGGCACTCCGAGATCCGGGTTGGTCGATATCTCCCAGTTCTGGCAGTACACGCATGAGAACGTGCAGCCCGAGAGGAAGATCGTGTGCGAGGGCACGAGTTCGGGCTCCTCGCCGTAATGCAGAAACTCTGAGGCGTATCTCGAGACCGCACCGATTCTGCAGTATCCCAATTCCCCCTTTCTCCGGTTTACGCCGCATCTTCGGTCGCAGAAATGGCAGTTTTCCAGCATCCGATCTGCGATCTTGATTTTCAGGTCGAGAAGTGTTTTTCCTTCCGGTTCCTTCGTTCTTTCCAGTTCCTTCGTTCTCTCCGACCGATCGAACGTTGCTATCGCATCGTCGTGGAGGCTCCACAGATCAGCAAGCGATGTCTCCGAATCGAAGTCGGCAGGAATAAGGATGCCGCTCGTTGTGAGGAAACGTGCCGGTGCTGTGCCCGACGAGACGCTGTGGTAGTTGGTGAGCGGGGTCATGTGCCAGATCCTGCGGCAGTTTCACAGGAAAACCGCTCTAAATCAAACATCTCGCACCCCCACACTCAGCACCCGTTCCATTCTTCTCAGTATGTGCGGCTTGAAATCGAGATATGCTTTTATGGTTGCGACTGTTATCCGGTGCAGTTTGAGCTCATCACACAAAAAGAGCAATTTTCCCTCTTTTAAGACCCTGAACCTCATTGAGAGTGGTAGATCATGAAATATCGATAGATCTATCTTCCTGGATGAGTGGCTCAGTATCGCGTCCTTGTCCGCGCTCTTATCGGCAACGACGCAGATGTCGATGTCAGAGAACGGCTTTTCCTTGCCTCTGGCATACGAGCCGAAGAGGTGGATTGAGAGAACATCGGGATTCTTCTTGAGGGGTTCGATTATTCTATCGATCTCCGGTATGCTCTTCATGATTCAGGTATTCGGATCAAAACCCTAAATACCCACCGACGCGATTCAGGATACGCAATGGACACCAGCACATCCACCCAGTGGGAAACGTTTTTTGACAGGTACTATCTCGGAGATATCCTTGCTCTGGCGAATGAATACCCTGAAAAACGCAGCCTGTACGTCGATTTTGTAAACATCGAGAAATTCGATCCTGATCTGGCAGAGGAGCTTCTGGAGCATCCTGACAGGGTTCTTGGCGTGGCTGAGGCTGCGCTGCAGGGGTT
>Ga0190315_1001021_pt1 | contig 12040 bp, 9 predicted proteins | sample 48701101_MG_FD_161673 | JGI IMG/M metagenome (GOLD analysis project Ga0190315, IMG submission 161673) | Hydrothermal vent sediment bacterial communities from Southern Trench, Guaymas Basin, Mexico - 4870-11-0-1_MG | ecosystem: Environmental > Aquatic > Marine > Hydrothermal vents > Sediment ...
AAATAAACCGAAACAATGTTGTATTAAACGGATGCATGATAACCAGATTAATTGGTTATCTTTGATTGCATCTGGCAACAAACATTTTCTAATAATAAAACAAGTTAAAAATGAACAAAATAAAATATGTAGCCTTTGTTGTGGGCATGATCTTTATTATGGTATCCTGCACTAACTACAATTCAAAAAGCGATACCTGGACTGAAAAACAGGAAATGCAGTGGAAAAAGAACTGCCTGAGAATGCTGGAGGAAAATGATGTCTTCAAAGGCAGTGCTGAAGATGTTTGCGACTGCATGTTTGAAAAAACATCGGAAAAATATACGCCTGCAGAAGTTACCAATTTAACGGAAGATCAGGAACGGGAAATCTGGGAAGAGTGTGATTACAACTGGTAGTAACTAATGAGGTTATTCCGTGTTTATGGTAGCCTGTTTACGTACTGAGGGATCCTGCCAAAAGAGAACTTAGGACAAGACAGTAAGCTGACATGATGATGTATCTGAATTTCACCACCTGCAATATTTAATTCATGGAAATAATCACGCTCATTGAAAACGAAGTAGCCGAAGGAAATGTAGGCTTAAAAGCCGAAGCCGGCTTATCACTTTTTATTAAATCGAACGGCCTGAATATTTTATTTGATACGGGCAGTTCCGGAGCTTTTGCCGATAATGCCCTGAAACTGGGTGTTGATTTATCCTCAGTAGATTTTGTTGTGATTTCTCACGCTCATTTTGATCATACGGGAGGACTGGCGCGCTTTTTTGCAGTGAACAAAACCGCCAAAGTTTATATCAGGCAACAGGCAACAGGGCGCTACTACTATAAGCTTGCTTTTCTGAAAAAGGAAATAGGTGTCGATCAGAAATTGCTGAAAGAATATGCCGACAGATTTGTTTTTGTGCAGGATGATGTACAGATTAACGAAGACATAAAAATAGTGGCGCATTTTTCTACCAAACATAAACTTCCGTCCGACAGCAAACACCTGGTGACAAAGAAAGAAAACAAACTGGTGCCGGATGATTTTGCCCACGAACAGATGCTGGTAATCAACGAAGGAGATAATGTGTATTGTTTCACAGGCTGCTCACACCATGGCATATTGAATATGGTTGAGTCGGTACAGTTGAACGAAGATAACCGCCTGAATGTTATTGGTGGATTCCATATGTACAATCCTATAACCAAAGGGTTGTCGGAGAAGAAAGAAGACGTCTTTGAAACGGCGGGCTTGTTTGCCGAAAATAAACAGTTAGACCAAATTGTTACCGGACATTGCACCGGTAAAGGTGCCTTCAGGCTTTTAAAAGGTGTATTAGGCGATAAACTTGCCGGTTTACATACAGGAAGCCGAATAAGTATTTAACTCTTCACTTTCCTCACCGAATCAATCACTGTTCCGTCCACCCATTTGATCACGGCGATAATCTCATCGTCCAGTTCCGGTTTCCGGGGAACACCGCAGATAGCTTCCGCTTCTTCTTTCAGTTCTTCGATGGTTTTTATGGGTAAGCCCGAATGTTTCGCCTTTTCGATCAGGTCGGTTCTGCGCGGATTGATGGCAATGCCCCGTTCCGTCACGATCACATCAATCAGCTCTCCCGGCCCGCAAAGGGTGGTTACTGCGTCAACGATCACAGGTATTCGGTCACGGAACAACGGAATCGGCAGAATAGTACATTTCGAGAACAGGCAATTCTGCCAGCCGCCTATGCCGTGCAGTAAATAACCATCTGAGTGGGTCACTACATTGGCGTTGAAATTTACATCCACTTCGGTAGCTCCCAGTACGACGATATCCACCAATGAAGCAAAATTTCCTTTGCCGTGGTAGTTGTACGAGGTGAAAGGGGAGGTGTTGACGTGGTTTGGATTTTCACGCATCGAGCGGACGCCTTCCAGATCGAATGTTTGCCCGTCGAGGATATATTTTACGTAACCCTCTTCCAGTAACTTTACAGGGTATTCGTTACTTCCCGCTCTGATAAAGCTGGCTTTCCAGTTGTTTTTTCGTAAAATGTCACCAAAATAATTACCGATTGAGAGGGCTGTTCCGCCAGCGCCTGCCTGGTACGAGAACCCGTCGTAGATCAGTCCTGTAGCTTCGCAAAATTGGGCTGTCATCTCGGCTATCAGCAATCGGTCAGGGCTTTTGGTTATTTGTGTGGTGCCTGATATAATTTTTTCGGGCAGGCCCACCTTGTCCACTTTTACCACATAGTCTACATAGTTACCATGGATCTGCCACGGGATACACGGGAACGGCACAAGGTTGTCCGTAACCACGATCACCTTGTCGGCATACTGTGAATCGCCCAGGGCAAAACCCAGCAGCCCGCAGGCGGCAGGGCCGTCCACGCCATTAGCATTGCCGAACATGTCGGCTGATGGCGCTGCGATAATTGCAATATCGATCTGCACTTCTCCGTCCTGAATGGCCTGGTAGCGGCCTCCATGCGAGCGCAGTATCGCCATCCCTTTCATTTTTCCTTCGGAGGCGAATTTTCCGAGCGGACCATTCATACTGCCTTCGATACGGTTGATGGTGCCGTCTTCGAGGTAGGGGATGAGGTGTTCGTGGCACGGAAAAGAAGCCGATGGATACCAACGCAGATTTTTCACACCCAGCTCGTGAGCGATATCGAATATCTGGTTCGTTATCAGGTCGCCGTTGCGGAAATGATGATGTGTCGAGATGGTCATGCCGTCTTTTAGCCCCGCTTTAATGAGTGCATCTTTCAACGAAGCCAGTACTTTGTTACCGTCATCGGGATAGTCGATACAACTTGCAATGCGTGGCGCGTGTTTCCGGCCCTCGGGTTTGTACTTTTTAACCCCTTTAAAGGGCACATGTTCTTCCCCGTTGATGATGGTAGGCACCATTCTTCCGGCAGCATTTTTGACGAGTTTGTCGTATTTTTTCATTTTTTCTTTTTTGTTTTCTGTTTTAGTTTCTCCGATGTCTCCTTAAAATTAATTAGTACCTATCAGCCATTCTCCCAATCCTTATCCAGTTTACCCATGTTGATGGCCATCTCGATGGTGTTCTGGGCTCGTTTCACTACCGGCGGGTCAATCATTTTCGAGCCGAGAGAAACAACGCCCAAGCCTTTGGCTTCAGCATCTTTAAAGGCCAGTACAATCTTTTTGGCTTTTTCGATTTCTTCCGGTGCCGGAGCAAAATTCTCATGGATCACCGCTATCTGCCGCGGATGGATACACCCCATACCGTCAAAACCGAGGCCTTTAGAGGTCTGTACGTTTTTCGCCAGCGCTTCCATATCAGACACATCCGAGAACACCGAATCAATGGGCTGGATGCCTGCAGCGCGGGCTGCGTTTACTACCATACTCCGGGCAAAAAACGATTCATCACCTTTGTTGGTGCGCCGGGTTCCCAGATCTGCCGTATAGTCTTCGAGGCCTATTGCCAGCGAGACTACGTTAGCGGCAGCCGAGGCAATCTCATAAGCATGCATCACCCCTTTGGCACTTTCAATAATAGGCATCAGCCAGACGGGCTGCGTTATTCCATGTTCTTTTTTCAGGATGTCGATCACTTCATTTACCCGTAAAATATCTTCCGCCTCCTCAGCTTTCGGCACCAGGATAAGGTTCACATGATGAGGAACAAGGTAGCGCAGATCATCTAATCCGTCCGGAATCTGATTGATGCGCACCATCCGCTCGGCACCGTAAAAGTTAACTGCCCGTAAGGCATTCCGCACGATAAAACGGGCTTCGAATTTTTTGTCGGGTGCTACGGAATCTTCCAGGTCGAGGATGATACCGTTTGGATGATGAATGCCGGCATTGATCATCAGTTTCGGACTGTTACCGGGAAGATAGAGGCGTGAAAACCGGAACTGGTCTTTGGCGCTTGCCGTTTTATTTTCTTCGATAACAGGAAGCAGGTACTCATGATCCGTTTCAACCAGCTTCTTGATCGCTGCTTCGATACGTGCCGCCAGGACAAAATCAAGGGCCCCGCTGTCGTCGATGTTCAGTCGGGCATTCTTAATGCCGAAATCTTCAAGGATCTCGTTAGCAAGGCGTTTAATCGACTCGCCGTAAAGGTCTTTTACCTTGCTTTTCAGTTCTATTTCAATGCCTCCGTAAGGCAGTAGTTCCAGTTCGACATAGCAATCTGACTTTACTCCCGGTCCGTGGTTACCGGCTGTACTTTGTTTATTCATAGGTTCTAAAGTTGATGCAAAATTGACCACAAATTTAAGCCGTGTTTTTTGATTATCCGCATGGAATCAATCTAAAATACATCTTTTTTTACCGGAATTACTTCCTGCTGATTTTAATACCTTTGCATGGCCGGTTCCGCCATTAAAAAGGCTTTCTCTCTACTTGCACAAAACGAAAGTCGCGGAGCCGGTTTTTTTGTGTAGATCTTTTAATAATGATTTGGTAGAGAACAGCACTGTGGTATTATGTTACGACATGAAACATCTTTGCGCAACTTTGCGTAATCATGGCGGTTCTCTGCGTAATAATTCTTTTTGTGTTGGCTGTTACGCTAAGTTACGCGAAGAGTCGCAGAGGCACGCGGAGAATAATCCCCGTACCTTTTAGCATGAAATTTTGTCATACCTGCAAAATCGGCACACATTCCGCACAAAAAAGGCAGTGGCACATGGTTTGATAAAAGAGGCTGTAAAAAATTCAAAATGGCATTAAAGGAAATCAAATCGCATGAAGAGATGCTGGCGCATCTGAACAAGCAGGGAAAAACCTATGTGCTGCTCTACAAAAATGGTTCGGAAGCCAGCGACTGCAGTTACAAGAACATTGAGGAAGCCGTTGCATCATTAAAAGAGATCAATGCCATGGCAGCAGATGTAAGCCAGGTGCGCGATATCCATCCGGTTTATCAGATCACATCGGCTCCGTCGCTGCTGGTGTTTAATGACGGAAAATTTGAGAAAGCCATCAAAGGATGCAACGACAACAACTACTATAAATCGTTGTTTGAAAATGCTTTGTTTACAGCAAAAGCAGAAAGCGAAGGAAAACCGAAAAAACGGGTAACTGTATATACAACACCTTCTTGCTCGTGGTGCAATACGCTGAAGACACATTTAAACGTAAACGGCATCAGATATACCGAGATCGATGTTTCGCGCGACCAGAAAGCCGCCGAGGCTATGGTGAAGAAAAGCGGACAGCAGGGTGTGCCGCAAACGGACATTAACGGCACCATGATCATCGGATTTGACAAAGTGAAGATCAACAGATTACTGGGAATTCAATAAAAATAAAGTTCAAACATAAAACAGATAAAAAGATGAAAGAATTACAACCGCTTAACGAAAACGTGTTACTCGATATCACGGAAGAAAAAGGGGAACAAAAAACGGCTTCGGGGATCATCATTCCCGACACGGCCAAAGAAAAGCCGCAGTTTGCCAAAGTAGTGGCTATCGGCAACATCGAAAACCCGGGAATTTCGGTAGGCGATACCGTTTTTTACAAGAAGTTTTCCGGAACCGAACTCGATTTTGAAGACAAAAAATACATGGTGGTTCCTTACGCCGACCTATTGGCCAAAATTGTGGAAACGGAAGAGATATAAGTTAAGCTGAAACGAAAAGAAAAAAGGCTGTCCGGAGGGATGGCCTTTTTTTTGATGTTTTATTCGTGAAACTCAATTTTCAAAAACGCAGTGCATTGAAAATTGAGTTTCACGAATAAACCCAGTTATAGGCACCCCATCTCATGGAACCATTCTGTGTAACCTTTAAAATTTTCATTTGAGAATCGTAATCAAAGTCAGGTATTTTTTCCGGAAAAGGGCGTATCGAAAAATTGTGCACAGAAGCTGGCGTTTCCATACCTAAAGCTTCATGGGGCCTTACATGATTGTATTCCTTTATAAATCGATTTAATCGCCTTTGTTACCTGCTGGGCTTTCTATTTCTTTCATTATTAACTGCTTCATTTTCAATATAGCACTGTCCTGATTTTGTTTTTTTGGAACGGAAAAAAAGAGTTGGCATTGCGTACTCTTTGACAAGTTTTGGATGTGCGGATAGCTTTTCGAGCAACTTGGCAATGTGTATGCAATTAGGGATAGATATTCTGGACAAGACATTTCAAACATTTTTTATACCTTATGGTGAATGTGATAATCTGCAATTGACCCATACCTAAATATATCATGAAGCATACATCATAACTAAAGCATTAAAAAACAGACTCAAACCCTTTATCGAAAAAGTAGATCATTTATATGTTACCATTGATATGGATGGTTTTTCATCTGCTTATGCTCCAGGGGTTAGCGCCCCTTCACCATTGGGATTTACACCTTATTTTGTGTTTAAAATGCTCCGTTATTTACTCCAAAGCAAAAAAGTTATTTCCTTTGATATTGCCGAACTTAACCCTTCCTTAGACAGAGATAAGCTAACGGCTGGTTTAGCAGCAAAAATTATTGATTTTGTCGTGATGGAGTGTTAGTGTCAAGTCAAGCGTAAGACGGGCCAAGCCTTGTTCTTTTTCCTTATTTCCATTCCTCCAATACAAGGGATGTTTAACTGTAATAGTGATATTACACTTTTTTATTTTCTACTCTCTTCCATCACGGATAAAAGATTCTTCACCAATTTATAAGCATTTCCACTTCCAGAATTTTGAAACAGAATTATTCCCATCTTAGCATGATAATCAAAATACATATATGTCTGAATACCAGGATCGCTACCACTATGCCCCCACAAAGGGTCATGTTTTTCTTTTACCCAACATAAACCCTGCCTGTTATTATCTTCTAATTGCAAAGTTAGCATTTCGGATACAGTAGTTTTCTCAAGAACACGTTCCCCATTATAGACGCCTTGATTCATTATCGCCCTCAGAAAGTAAGATAATTCTTTAACACTAGTTTTAAAAAGGCCATCCGGATAATTGTAAAAACTGTAATTACAAAGTTGTAAGTAATTGCCAATCTGTTTACTGTTCAGTTTTGAAATCCATTCACTTTTTTTATTGCGTCGGTTCGCTTTAACATATTGTTTTGCTTGTTTTAAAGTATCAATGTCTTTTATAAACCAGGCAGAGTTATTCATTCCTAAAGGGGAAATAATGTTTATTTTACAATACTCACTAAATGGTTGTTTGGTTATTTCTTCAATAATGAAACCAAGTAGTCCAAAAGCCACATTTGAGTATTTATAACCTTCACCTGGTTTCCACGAATGAAAATTATTTTTTTCATCATAATATCTTCCTGTGTTTTCAAAGTAACTTTTTATCCAATCTGGTAAATCTATAACAGGGTCACCGCAAGCATAACTTTCATAATATGCTTTACTGTCATTAATAGAAGACGTATGTGTAAGTAGTTGCCTTGTGGTGATAGGAGTCTCTGGAAAATTTGGGTTTCTTACTTTAAATGCTAAATATTTGTTGATATCAGCATCTAAATCTAATTGCCCTCTTTCCCATAATTGTAGAACAGCCGTTGCTGTTATTGTTTTTGAAATAGAAGCAATATTCATGATAGCATCAACACTCATGGGGATACTTTTACCAATATTCGCATATCCATATGAATTTGACCAAAATATACTGTCGTTTTTTATTACACATACACTAAGTCCCGCCACCTTGTTTTTGTCCATATGTTTTGAGATAATGGAGTTTAATGAATTATTTAGTTGGTTCTCTTGAGACATACATTTGTTGGTTGAAAACAAAAAAAGGGAAAGAATAAATATATTTACAGCTATAAATGTTGTTAGTTTCAGGTGCATTGTGTTGTTCTTTTTTATTTTGAATACAATTATTTCATATGAGAAGTTATTTATAAATTACTCTATACTTTCATTAGTAACCCCTGCACGTTCAGCTCGGGATTCTATTCGTTCTTTGATAATAGCATGACGTTTGGCGGTTAGCGGAAAAAACCAAAACATGATACCACTCACAATTAGGAATATCAATGGGACTATTGTCATGGTAAACATTAAACCAAACTCAGCTTCAGGTGTATTTACACCTCCTTTAGCATCGTATTTAAAAGCCGCCAGTAGAAATAAACCTAAAGAAGCACCAATCGCAGCACCTCCTTTCATTATTAATGAGTAAATTGAAAGATAAGTGCCAGCTCTATTTACTCCGCCTTTAAGAATATCGTAATCAATAACATCGCCAAGAATCGCAGCAGCAGCAATAGGTCCGGGAGTTTGGAACAAACTGGCAATTGCCCCTATTATGAGGAAGGGGTAGAACACATCCGGACCAGGTTCCAATAAAAAAATAAAAGGATAGATAAGAGCCTGAATAATTAAAGAGGCAGCAAATACCTGATGTTTCCCAAAACGTGCAATAATCTTTTCCCACACAGGAATGCTGATTACCTGAATAATGGTAACTGTTACTATAAAAACCGGTAGTTTGTCCCCAATTTGAAGATAACTGTCCATTGCTATAAATGCCACTCCCATGAAAACTGATAAGCCTATCAAACTTATTAAATCAGCAGCAATAAAAAACAACATGGGCTTATTGGTTTTAAAAGCTTTAGTTATTTCCTTAAATGAAGCTGTTTTTTCTTTTTTTACGGTAACAACTTTTCCAACAGGAGCATATAATACTGCTATTAAAATGAAAATTGGTAGGGCAATCATAGCTACTTTGCCTAAAAACGACATCATTTGTGGCGAAAACTCAGCAGAATCAAATAGTGGGAGAATGGGAGATGAGACTATAATAGGCATAATCATTAATAAAGCCTGAGACGAAAGCATCACAATATTATTATAGGATGCTATGCGTGAGCGTTCTTTATAATCACGCGAAAGTTCTGTCCCCCAGGCAATTTGCGGTACAAATATTAACGTACGAACTAAATAATAAGCATTAATTGCAAGAAAAAAGTACATTCCACCTGCATCTTCAGGAGGACTGAACAATAAATACAATATTGGTATTCCAAGTATTCCTCCTGCTATTATCCAGGGTTTGCGCTTACCTATTCTTGTGTTGGTTAAATCTGAAAGATAACCGGTTAAGGGGTCTGATATTACATCAAATATTTTAGAAAATAACAGTATTGATCCTATGCTTGCCAGTGCCGCTTCCGTATACTGGGCATAAAAAGCAATAATAATCATTGGCATAGGCGATTCAAATATTGAACTTCCTATATTTATTGATGAGTATGCCAATAATTTTTTTGTTGGAACCCTATCTCTTTTTAAGGTCTTCATCTGCTATTTTTTGATAATTAATATGATTTTAACACTTTGCTATACTAAATAACCTATCTAACCATCCTTCAGGCACATCTATAAGTTGATTAACAGTTCCTGTAATATAAATACCACCAAAAGGTTCATAATACATCACAGTGCCCCATGCACCATCATGGCCCCAAATAGTATTTCCGCTTTTTTTATTTTTTTCAGCAAAAATACCAAGTCCCATTTTGGTTCCGGAACCTTCTAAACCCTTATAGATTTTAAAATCAAGCATTTCTTTTAGTGTATCGGGTTTTTTAAATAAGTTTCCTTTTATTAATGCTTGTAAAAACTTATTCAAATCTCTGGCTGTTGAAACGACACCACCACCACCCCAATCGAATGAAAAATTGAAACCGCCCGTTACCATTGGGAAAGGCCCGGCATAGCAGTCTGAAATATCTTTTTCCCATTTATCTGGTTTTGGGTCGCTTGCATAAGCAAGATATGTACTATCCATTCCCAACGGGTCAAAAATATTGTCGCGTAAAAGTTTGTGGTAACTTTTATTACTGATTTTTTCAGCAACTAATGCTAAAATTACAAAACCGGTATCGCTGTAATGATAAACCTCGCCAGGTAATGCTGCGGGAGAATTGCCAAGTGTGTTGATATAATAATTAAGCATTCCTGCATCCTTATTATCCATCTGTGTTACATCCCATGGAGTCCAGTTCTTATATATTAAAGCTGATTGCTTATCAAAAGATGAATCCCCTGAACTCAACTTTTCTAAATCATATTGCCATTGTGCAGCAATGGAATTGGGGGCGGCCTGATTACCATAATCAGCAGCTATCCCGTTTGCATCATCCGAATATGGGTCCTTAAGGCCAGATGTATGTGACAATAACTGCCTCAGGGTAATATTTTGGCCATAACTGACATTATCTTTATTGTGAAGACGATTTAATACTTCCGGAGGGAAAATTGATAATTCACCAAGAGAAATATCCAACCCTTTAGTGCCAAATTCACCCTTTTCGTATAATTGTAAAATAAGGGTGGCTGTCATGGTTTTTGTAATGCTTGCAATATGAAATTGATGCTCCGATGTCATCAGAGCGTCTCCTGTTGCCTTTGCCTTACCCAAAACTATTTGATGTATAAAATCCTGTTGAGGTATTGAAATTTCCAACACAGTGTTTTTAATTGAGTCTGATTGTGAAAATTCAGTTCTAAATTTTTCTAAAGCATCTTTTAGTTTTTCCGACTTAATCATATTCTCATATTATAATAGAACACTTGCATTTAATCAATATAGCAACACGGTTACTGTTTCGAAAAAATACTATCCAACTAAATCAAACCAAAGCTTGTAATTTCCTTATGCATGATGTGTATCGCACCAACTCAATATGGAAACTTAGGTTGTATAAAATTCATTAATCAAACCAAAAATTATTTTTTTGCACAATTGTCTTTGATTCAATTAGCCGGATAGATTTTAATGAGGCTGTCTCAAAAGTTGAAATAATCACAAATCAACCTGAATTTACTTTGCGGAACTTAGTGTGCACTTTGTGACCCTTTGTGGTTCGGCCATTTATTTACCACAAAGAAGCACAGAGACAAACACAAAGTAACACTAAGACTTTTGAGACAGCCTTATTCGTCAATTTACCGTTTCTTACGGCAAGAAAATTCCACAAAAGCTATTCGCTGATCACCGGCTCGATATTTTCCTTTCTGATGGGTTGCGGTAACGTTTTACGAATAGTAAGTTCATCCACCAGATGACCGGCTCCTGCAAACTTATCAATGATGAACAGCACATACCTGGCATCCACAACAATAGTGCGCTGCAGTTTTGGGGCAAAGGCAATGTCGCTGCTCATAGCTTCCCAGTTGCCGTCAAAAGCAAGACCAATGAGTTCACCTTTAGCGTTAATAACTGGCGAACCGGAATTACCTCCGGTAATATCGTTATTGGTTAAAAAGCAAACAACCATCCGGCCGTCTTCGTTTGCATACGGACCGTAATCTTTTGTCTCGTACAGTTCTTTCAGTTTCGCCGGAACGATAAATTCATCGTTCTCCGGGTCTTCTTTTTCCATTACTCCGCTCAGGTGTGTTACATAATCGTACTCTACAGCATCTTTCGGCTGGTAATCCTGAACCGTACCGTAGGAAAAACGCATGGTGGAATTGGCATCAGGGTAAAATGTCTTATCCGGCTGCATTTCACGGATACCCTCAACCCATAAACGTTCGGCCTTTTTCATTTCACTGCTGTGCCTTTTGTAATTAGCCTGGGCTTCCATGATCTTTTCCATATATCCCTGCATCAGTTGGTATGCCGGGTCTTTATCAAGGACTTTCAGACGTGGATCTTCCAGAAAATCCATCACGTCATCTATGTCTGACAGGAATGAATTCTCAAAGATATACGCTGATAAGGCATACATATCATTATCATACTTATCTGCCAGCTTCGTCAGGTATTCCGGGTGTAAATTTGCAGGAAGTTTATCAAGATAAAGCTGGGTCATCACTGCCAGCACCTCTTCATCGGTGGCCATGTCGTAATTTTTAAAATGTTCGGCAGCCGACTCTTTTAAACCGGCAACAGCTTTGTCGATCTGTTCCTGTTTTTTGGCTTTTTTGCTCTTGTCTTTCTCTTCTTTTTGCTGTTTCAGCAATGCCTGCAAGCCGTTAAAATCGCTGGCATAGTCAATAATGCCCGCTCCGCCAATGCCGGTGAGGCTGGCATATATAAGCGGTACAACGCCGGGAGCCCTGTCTTTGTATATATCGTCGATAGTTATAAGTACTGAGTC
>Ga0190315_1001023_pt1 | contig 12008 bp, 7 predicted proteins | sample 48701101_MG_FD_161673 | JGI IMG/M metagenome (GOLD analysis project Ga0190315, IMG submission 161673) | Hydrothermal vent sediment bacterial communities from Southern Trench, Guaymas Basin, Mexico - 4870-11-0-1_MG | ecosystem: Environmental > Aquatic > Marine > Hydrothermal vents > Sediment ...
AATGCCATATCGTGTGCTTATGAAAAAATCAGGAATTTACCAGTCCCCTTTAGGGGACTTTAGCTTTGAGACAACGGCTTTACCAAAGGCTCTTTCTCGTTTATTTCTTAACTTAATGGCATTGCAACGCCCCTGGAGCGGGGCGATATTAATACAAAAAGGGGCAACGCCCCTTCCTAGCCCCAACGGGGCGAGATTAATATAGCCAGGGGCAACGCCCCTGGCTTTAACCTTTAACCAATAATTGTTGCAACCAGTCAGCAACCACGAGAGACCATTTTAAATGCTTTTCAGCAAAAGCGCGGCCATTTCTGCCTAATTGCGCGGCATAGTCAGGATCATTAATCAAGCGTCGTACTGCCTCTGCCAAACCTTTACTATCGCCGGGCGCGACGACAATGCCAGCTTGAGCCTCTGTGACTAATCGCGCCCCTTCGCCGGCACTGCTAAATAATACCGGTTTGCCACACGCCATGATAGGCAACGTTTTCGCCGGGCGTGTGCATTCTAGCAACGGAGAGTCACGAAAAGTAGAGACACCGGCGATGGCTAAACTATATAAACGGTCGATAAATTCAGGGGGCTGAGGCGACCAAAATAGCACATTGGATAGTCCCTTATGTTCACAAAGTTGTTGAATACGGTTTTTGTCCGAGCCACCGCCAATACATAAGAATAGCACATTTGTATCAGTTAATAACTGGGCGGCTTGCAATATGACTTCCATGCCATGTGCATAACCATGCGTTCCAGCATATAAAATCAACTGTTTATCCTCTGCTAAACCGAGGCTGGCTCGAAAGGCGGCATCCGCCGGTTGTGGTTTAAATAACTGTGTGTCAACGCCGTTGGGCAATAATAAGACTTTGTGGGCTGGCAAATGTTTCTCGTTGATAAGAATGTGGCGGACACTTTCCGTTACCACCGTGACGTAGTTAGCTTTGCGATAGAGCCAAGCCTCTAATTTTTCGGCTTGGCGTAACGCGAAACCTTCTCGCATTAAGCCCAAAGCTTTTACCGAATCCGGCCATAAATCGGCCACATTAAAAATCAAAGGCACTCGCCAGCGTTTCGCGGCTAAATAACCGGTGATACCTAAAAATAAGGGCGGTGATTCTATAAACAAATAATCCGGCTTTTGCGCCTTTCGTAATCCCCAAAAGGCCGTCAGCATAAACGAAAAATAGTTTAACAACCGTTTAATACCGGCCCCAGTGGCGGCATACATCCAAACTCTATGCACGCGCACTCCTTCCCAGTCTTGGAGACGATAAAAACGTCCCCGATAGTCGGGAAAAATTTGGCCGTGCGGATAATTCGGCAGGGCTGTCACCACTTCCACCGTATGCCCAAGGCCTAAGAGTTCACGAATCATAGCGGCCAGTCGAACTTGGGGAGCGCCGGTTTCTGGCGGAAAATATTGGCTCAATATTAAAAATCGCATTATAGACTAATGAAAAATGAAAAAACGACTATCTTGTTTGAGGGCCATAAAAGATTTTGAATGGTTTCAAATTAAGTTATGGCCCTCTGTCGGAAATGAAAAATTAAAAATTAAAAATTAAAAATTTTTATAAGCGACTAATTTTACAAAAAATTTAATCACTTATTCGCATTTTAATTTTCGCTATCTGGTTTGAGGGCCATAAAATGTTTTGAATGGTTTCAAATTAAGTTATGGCCCTCTGTCGCAAATGAAAAATGAAAAATGAAAAATGAAAATATAAGCGACTAATTTTACAAACATTTCTTTGGCAGCCTGAAAGCGAAAGTCCCCTAAAGGGGACTAAATAATTATCTGAATATCTATATAATTCGTTTATCCGCGTAATTCGTTGTACTTCTTACTATAAACCGCTTCCAAAATCTGCACACTCTCTTGCCAATCGTATTCTTCTATAACATGCTGTCTCCCCGCCTCTCCCATACTGTCGCGCAAGGTTTGATTTTGAACTAATTTGAGTAAGGCGGCCGCAAATTGTTCCACATTGTCTTTCTGAGCTAACAAACCTGTCACGCCCTCTTCAACAACTTCTGGCAAGCCGCCCACGCGAGAAACGACGACGGGCAAGCCACAAGCTGACGCTTCTAAAATAGCGACTCCAAAGCTTTCGCTATCGAGGCGACTACAGGCGACATAAATATCCAGTTGATTTAAGTAAGCCGGCACTTGAGCGTGTGACAAATGTCCAGCAAATTCGGTGACGGCGCTTAAGCCTAACTTGGCGACTAAGGCTTGTAATTCAGCACGTTGCGGCCCATCGCCGGCAATACACAAGCGCAATTGTTGCGCTAACGGCGTGTCAGCCAATGTTTTTCGCAATTTATAAAAGGCCTGAATAAGCGTATCAATTCCATATTTAGGGGCCAAGGTTTTCACCGTGCCGATTTTAAACACAGTATTATCGCGTAATTCCGGGCGAGGAGAAAATAACGTGGTGTCTATGCCAAACGGTGTAATAACAATAGGCCTCTCATCAAAACACAGTTGTTGGGTTGCCGCTGCCATTATCTGACTGGTTGAACAAATTCGCGTAGCCGCTTGCAAGTTTTTCACCAACAGTGCCCGATGCCAGCGTGATTGATGAGGAAAATCAAAAACATCACTTCCCCACACGGACAAAATCAGCGGCTTAAACCGGCACAAGCGGCCTAATGTACCATAGCCGCTGGCATAATGAACATGTAATAAATCCGGTTGTAGTTGTTTAAGTAATCTTTTCAGAAAGGACGCATTGATAAAATACCCGAAAGGCGCCGGGATAGGCAACTTAAATAACTGCACGTTTTTATGTAACGGCTCATCACCCTCGTGCATGGTGATAAGAAAAATGGTGTATCCGCGTTGCGCGAGTGCATTTACCCAGCGCACGGTATGGATGGCGTTTCCGGCCGAAAGATAGGCAATTTTCATATTGAATTGTGCAATTAAAAAAGAAAGACTATTGAGCTTATTGTAAAACGCATTCGTGGCTAAAATTTTGCTATAAACCTGAGCGGTAACATCGTTTCGCTATTCGCTATTATTGTCGCATAGCGAAGTGACTTCGTTTGGCTATTAAGCTTTTTTGACAATGTAATTATTACTTGTTTTGTGCTTCTTCAGGGTAATAATTTTCTCTTCTTGGGCATGAAGCAAAAAGTTCTTAAATTGACTAAACCCATAATCTGATTCCTTAAATGAAGGCATCAATTTCAACATTTGTGACTTGGTTTGAGAACTTACCGCTTCTTTTCCCTTTTTTTCAATGGATTCTATCGCTTGAAGCAGAATTTGATAGGCGGTTGATATCTTGGAGTTATCTCCCGCAATATTGGTATTACTTGCCGCGATAGCGTTTGTACTCGGCGTATTTTCCGCCGCTTGAACCGGTTGAACGTTTGTACTCGGCGTTTTTTTCTCTGCTTGAACCGGTTGAACGTTTGTACTCGGCGTGTTTTCCTCCGCTTGAACCGGTTGAACGTTTGTACTCGGCGTCTTTTCCGCCGCTTGAACCGGTTGAACGTTTGTACTCGGCGTCTTTTCCGCCGCTTGAACCGGTTGAACGTTTGTACTCGGCGTCTTTTTCTCCGGTGGAACCGTTTTAACGTTTGTACTCTGTGTCTTTTTCTTAGGTTTAACCGGTTGATTTTCAATCAGTGGCTCATTTTGAATACCATTCGCTTCGGTTATTTCTTCCTCTCTTGGAAAGATTTTTTTGCATGCCGATGGAAAACAGCACAGTTGTTTAATCACCGTCATTTTATGTTTGGGTGGGTAATCGGCAAAGGCTTGGTTGGCATATTTACAACAGACGACTAAATTATCTATGTCGTTAGAGCCTCCTTTGGATTGTGGTATAACATGATCGATACTGGCTTCATTGATATCTAAGAAAGCATCACAGTAAAAACATTTGCCACCTTGATTAAATAACAAGGTACTCAATTTCTTCATAGCGGTTCCTACACTTTTTACCTTCACTCACACTCCTCCTACCGCCTCAATATAAAGCAACTACAAGGATTCGTTATAAAGCAACTACAAGGATTCGTTGTAAAGCAACTACAGGGATTCGTTATAATAACGGATAAAGCTTAGCAGGAGTCCAAGATTTATCTTGGACGTCTAATAATTATAAAGTAACTACAAGGATTGTATATAATAAGGGATTTTAGAAACGAGCATAAAATCACGTTCTCAATCTCGCAATGACAAGGGAATAGCTTTCTTCGGAACGATTTTATTTCATGCACGTTCGCTTAATTAAATCGAATTTGTTCATTTTATTATCTAAGCGAAGAAATCCTTTTTTATATACAATCCTTGTAGTTAATGGATTTTAGAAACGAGCATAAAATCACGTCAGTCAACTTTTTCTTAATATCGCAATGACAAGGGAATAGCTTTCTTCGGAACGATTTTATTTCATGCACGTTCGCTTAATTAAATCGAATTTGTTCATTTTCTTTCATTAGCAAAGAAATCATTTTTTAGATACAATCCTTGTAATTATGCGAATTAAGGGTTAAATTGAATCTTATAAATTCAACTGAAGTGGAAAACGCGCTTTGACGCGAAAGACGCAAGAGACATCCAAATATGCGTGGCACATGCAAGCGTCACTTGCGTGCGTTATATTTTTTCTATAACTTCTCAATCAGAAGTTTTTATAAATCCTTGATTTCATAATAATTAATTCAACCCTTAATCCGCATTAATTGTTTGGGCGCACGAAAAAACTTGCTCATCGAGCAATCACTAAACTTTTCGCCAAGTCGTACCTTGCGCCCCGTCTTCGAGTATTATACCTTTTTCTTTTAACTCGGTACGAACCCGATCCGCGGTTGCCCAATCGCGGCCTTTTCGTGCCGCTTGACGTTCTGCAATCCGTTGTTCAATCTCGGTGGCCGATAAATCGGCCTTAGTTTCCGTGCCTTGCAAGTAGACTTCAGGATCGGCCTGTAATAGGCCCAGCATGTCGCCTAAACCACGCAACTCGCGGCCCAATGGCGCGGCTTGTGACAACGCGTGGTTGTCGCGTAACTTATTGATTTCTCTGGCTAATTCAAATAATACGGCCAACGCTTCGGGCGTATTAAAGTCATCAGCCATGGCCGCATGAAAGCGTTGAGAAAAATCTTCCCTAATTTGCCTTTCTTCAAGCTGAGAACTCTCCTCTTTTGTCAAATTTTCATCGGTATCGGGCAAACCGCGCAGCGCGGTATAGAGGCGAGTAACAGCCTGTTTGGCGGCGTCTAAATCTTGATCAGAATAATTTAGAGGACTGCGATAGTGGCTGGTTAAAATAAAATAGCGCACTACTTCGGGTTGATACCGCTCTAACACTTCGCGCACCGTAAAAAAATTACCCAACGATTTGGACATTTTTTCGTCGTTGATTCGCACAAAACCGTTGTGCATCCAGACATTAACAAATGGTTGTCCAGTTGCGCTTTCCGATTGGGCGATTTCGTTTTCGTGGTGAGGGAATTGTAAATCCATGCCGCCACCGTGTATGTCAAAATGGTTGCCTAAGCAATTGGTAGACATGGCCGAGCATTCAATATGCCAGCCCGGCCTACCTGGCCCCCAAGGCGAGTCCCAACTGGGTTCGCCCGGTTTGGCGGCTTTCCACAACACAAAATCCAGCGGATGTTGTTTTGATTTATCCACTTCTACCCGCTCGCCAGCGCGTAACTCGTCTAGGTGCTTGCCAGAGAGTTTGCCATAGCCTTCAAAATGTTGGATAGCATAGCATACATCGCTATTGTCAGTGATATAGGCATAGCTTTTATCCAACAACTGTTGCACCATCGCAACGATTTCTGGAATAGACTGAGTGGCGCGTGGCTCAACATCGGGGCGCAAAACGCCTAATGCGTCCGTGTCTTCGTACATGGCTTGAATAAAATGGGCCGTTAAATGCTCAATGTCTTCGCCGGTTTCGTTGGCACGCTGAATGATTTTGTCGTCTATATCGGTGATATTACGCACGTAAGTGACTGAAAATCCTAATGAACGCAAATAGCGCACTACGATATCAAAGACAACCATCACTCGCGCATGTCCAACATGGCAATAATCATACACCGTCATGCCGCAGACGTATAAGCGGACTTTGCCCGGTTCGATGGGAGTAAAGGGTTCTTTTTGTTTGGTGAGCGTGTTATAAATAGTAAGCATGTTGAATATCACTGTTGGGATTCGTAACTACAGGGATTCGTTATAAAACAGCAACTACAGGGATTCGTTATAATAACGGATTAAGAACGCAACGCCCTTGGCACTATCATAAACTTTTAATCCGTTTATTTCGCGTATCCGTTGTACTACTTAGATAATATCATTCATTTTTAATTCGTTTATCCGCGTAATTCGTTGTACTTCGCGTATCCGTTGTACTACTTAGATAACGTCAATTTAAATTCGTTTATTCGCGTAATTTACAGCCAACAGCTTTCACCAGTTGTCTGAAAGCTCAAGTCCCCTAAAGGGGACTAAATAATTATCTGAATATCTATATTTAGATAACAATTCGTTTATTCGCGTAATTCGTTGTACTTAGATAAGTTGTACTACTTAGATAACGTCAATTTAAATTCGTTTATCCGCGTAATTTACAGCCAACAGCTAAAGCAGTTGTCTGAAAGCTCAAGTCCCCTAAAGGGGACTAAATAATTATCTGAATATCTATATTTAGATAACAATTCGTTTATTCGCGTAATTCGTTGTACTTCGCGTATCCGTTGTACTACTTAGATAAGTTGTACTACTTAGACAACATCATTTTTAATCCGTTTATCCACGTCATCCGTTGTACTATCCGCGTTGGCATCTCATAATCCGTTTATCCACGTCATCCGTTGTACTCGTCTATCTGCGCTGTCCTCGTTGTACTACTTAGATACCCTCATAGTTATTGCCTTTCCCTTCGCGCCGAATAATACCCATTCTATAATAAGATTTCATATCGTCCTATAGCAAACTTCTCCACCGACACCCAATGCACCGGCTTTTCATCATCATATCCACCGCCTTGGAGATCGCCCATTCTAAAACGGCCGGCCGGAATCACCACCATTTCAGGGCCTTTACCTCCGTCTCGCAACGTATCACGAAAAACCGTTTTGGGCGGCATGGAAGCCAGTGTCAGTAATTCTGGCGGCGGCGGTACTGGCACCGATTCTAAGGAAGGCGACGAATATGAGGTTGATGATGGCGGTGTTGGTAGTTGCGCTGTCAAACAGCCTCCCCCAAAACAAAACGGGGCCCTTAATGACGCAGAATACCAAGGCTCTTGATCACCTCCACTTTCCTGTATAACGCCATTGCTCACCTCCATCAACATATCATCTATCCGTTGATGATTTTTATGCGCCTTGTCTAAGCCTTTCAATAGATATTTAGTAAAACGGCCGTTATCTTCCCCGACACTGGTATCAGAAGCCGCTTTACCCGGCGCGGTGGCAAACGCAATAATCGAACCTCTCGGAGATTGCATCCGTGCTAAACCGCGTGCCTGCCCTCGCCCTCTCTCCTGTGTTGAACCTTGATAAGGATCATTACGGCAAGCATCTAAGATGATGATATTCAAATGATTTTTGACCTTAAGCATCCGCTTCAAAATCCCGTCCACATCAACGGCGTAGGATTTAAAACTGGTGTGATCCACAATTTTGTTATTATCAATCGGCAGCAAATAATTTTGCCCGTCCACTTGGGCACCGTGCCCGGCAAAATAAAACAGCCCCACCCCTGGGCGAGCAGATAAACGAATAGCAAAAGCATGAATGGCCCGTATCATATCCACTTGATTTAAATCGGTTTTTAGGGTCACATCAAACCCCATTTTGTGCAACCGGCTCGCCACATCGTTGGCATCGTTCACCGGGTTAGCCAAATGGCGATATTCATAATCGCTATTGCCAATGACTAAAGCGATTTGTGCCGCATTAGAAACGGGCGTTGAGTCATCGACTATCCCAGCGATATCACGTTTGGTCGGCGTTTGGCAAGCACTGATGAGTAATGCCAGAATAACAAGTGTAAATATGGATTTCATCACAAACTCCTCTACATAATTGTGAATGCTGCTTTATACAGAAATGGCGTTGATTAGTCAATAGCCCAGGAGTCCAAGATTTATCTTGGACGTCTAATAATTATAAAGCAACTACAAGGATTCGTTATAAAGCAACTACAGGGATTCGTTATAAAAAAGGATAATGCAACAACTACAGGGATTCGTTATAAAAAAGGATAATGCAACTACAAGGATTGAGTATAAGCAAGGATGATCCCGAAGAAATGCGATTATCAAAAGTAGACCGAAAGAAGGCCGTCATCAAGTTTGAAGTCACTCAAATGACAACATGGCCCTCAAAGTTCTTCGAGCCTCAGCCATAAAAAAATACGTGGTTATTGACCTAATTGCAGTCCAAAGCTGCAAGAGGGTTAGTCTCGCATTCATTTTGTAAGGCCACACGTTTAAACCCTAAATCAAAGGTTAGTAGGCTTTAGCCTCAATGCCATTAAGTTAAGAAATAAACGAGAAAGAGCCTTTGGTAAAGCCGTTGTCTCAAAGCTAAAGTCCCCTAAAGGGGACTAGTAAATTCAGGATTTTTTCATAAGCACACGATATGCCATTGAGTCTTCAGTGCCCTTTAGGGCACTTCAGCTATTAGACGACGGCTTTACCAAAGGCGGGGGATTATTTCTTTCTAATTCCTTAACTTAATGGCATTGAGGCTTTAGCCTACTTTAGCTTTTAGACATGTTGGCTGTAGTAGGTGATTTATCACCTGTTGATTGCGTGAGGCGCTAAAGCGCCTACTACAAACTTAGGCGCTAAAGCGCCTCTTACAAACTTCTAAACGTTACCGATGCCGAAACGTCAGTCTGTTGACACAACCTTCACAGATTTCGAGTCGTTGCCAGAGCATGGCAAAGGGTTGTTCTTCATCATCAGCCTTGGTTTGTTGTTGAATGACAACAGAGTCTGTGGTAATCCCACTTGGATCTCTCATATTGATGGCCCTCTCTAGGGCCGCTTGACTCCTTTGAATCGTGACGGGATTATAGCCACGTCGGGCAATGAGGACTTGTTGATATTGCTGATCAAGCATTCTATCAGCCTGACGAGCAGCGATAATGTAAATCTGCTCTTCGCCAATTTGTTCATCCAAGAAAAAGGATTTGTTTGGCGCTGGAATAAAGTAAGTGGTGCCCGCTTGCGCCGGATTAAAGTTATTGACTATCACCCCGTTGAACCCTTTCATCGGAAAGAGCCGATAAAGGTTACCCGAAGAGCCTTTCTGAAAGATATACACATAAGTCGTTTCAGTGGGCGTAAAAACGATTTTATAAGAGTCACCAGAGTACAAAGTACCGCCATCGGTGAGCATCTTGAACTCGTTGCTGCCCTTGCGACGATAGCGATATTGGATATCGATATCGATGGATTGACTGATGGCTTCATCAGCAAACGCTGGTGACTCAACGAAAACAACTAAACTGGTAGCCGCCATCATGCTGCCACCGACAATCAGGGTTAAAAAGCGTTTTTTCACTAGAAATATCCTCGTTGTTGGAAACAATATTATACAGAAGTCCAAACTAAAGTTTGGACTCCTTTATGCGTGATTCTAGTTTCTCGCCGAGGTGTTGCGAATCGTTACTGCAACACCAGCCTTCAATATTTTGCCTTTTTCGGCATATGAAGCCTTGATATACACCGATTTTTTGCGATTAACTCGTTTGGTGTATAAAGTGGCTCCCCGAAAATAGGCGTATCGGCTTTTTTCACGCCATGACGCACGGTGCGTGACATCTCGGCGACTGCCATCGGAGTAGAACACTTTCGCTTGATAGGTTCTTGATTGCCCTTCTGCAATACGTCTAGTGCCATAGATCAGAAAGCGAGTGGGCAGTTTCTGAGTCGTTGTAAAACCACTGCCGCCTTGTGATAAAACTCGTTTGTAACGGTAGGGCCGATAATTTTTGAGATCGTAAGCGTGGTAACAACGTTTTGACACTTTCCAATCTTTGGAGGAGGCCTCGTAAACGCAAAAACGCCCGGCAGCGTCTCGATGAGAAAATAACCGGACATGTCCTACTTTATTGAGAATATCGCCCGGCCGAAGTTGGCTTTTTGAGCGGAGTCGAACCGCTATATTCGGTAATTGACTGGTACCGTATTTGCGGGTTAATCCCCAAACGCGAGAAACGAAGCCAGAACAGTCAATGCCCACCGTCTGACGAATGCCACAGCTTCGGCCGCCGCATTTGGTGCATTTATCCCCGGCTTTTTTGCCCTGCTTCAAGCCGTTTTCAAAAGAGGAGAGGCTATTAAATCCGCACCATTTGTACGGAACACCGGTGTACCAGCCGGCTCTGGAAATCGGTGTTTTGACAATTTTCCCACCAAGGTATTGTCTTCCATAAGTGATATTGGCGTAATCGACATAAAAGTCTTTGTTGGCATAAGCCTTAGCCGTCGCGATGATTTGTTGACGAGAAACGGCTTGGATTCTTCTCGTTTCCGCCGATTTGTCTTTAATAATCCCTTCTACCGCCGCTTCGGATGGTTCAAAATCGTCGGCTTGGGTTTCTGTGTAGGAGAGTGATAAACCTCTTGACGCGGCCGAGCGTGTGTTATCGGTACTCAATCGCCATTTTACCACTTTTAAATGGTTTTTGTGTGGCACGATTTGAAAGACATCGCCGGTTGGCGTGACGACTAAGTCTTGGAAGGTATAGGCGTACAAACTGTAGGCCAATTCCGCTTCTGCCACTAATTGCCCGTCGGGCGTGTATTTCCTTAAAAATCGTCGCGGTGGTGAACCTTTCGTAGCGACTTCTTCGACGCTGAGGTAGGTATTTTCATTGTTATCTACCCCAATGAGGTTGAAGGTTGCCAGTTCACCGTTTCGACTAACAACTAAAATGTCTTTGCCAATATTGGTTTCTTCGTGGTGAAGCAGAATCGTGCCTTCAGACGCGTTGTTTCGCAGCGCATGAAGGGTATATCCGCCTCTTACCATCGCTTGAAATTCCAGCGGCGTGTCGTCGTTGTGACGATAAGCGTTGCCATCAAAGGCTTGGATAATCAGCCCTCGTTTTTCATGGCATTGGATGCCGATGGGGCGAATGTTGTCTTTAATGGCGTAATCAGTCAGTTGTTGTGCTTTATTATTAATAAGCACCACTTTTTGGCTAAGCAGGAGATAAAAGTGTTCGCCATTGTCTAACACGCAGAAATCATCGGCCTGTTTTGAGGGTAGCCGTATTGAAGAAAACTGATTCAGGGTGGTGTTGAATAGCCAAATCCGTTGGTTGGTGGCATCGAGCAAGTATAAACCCGTGCCGGCTTCGTCTATGGTTAGGCGTTGTGGGCCGAAATTATTGGCGGGGGCTTTGTCTAGGGCGATTTGTTTCGCGCCGTTGCCCCAGTTTAGGCGAGCGATTTCATTGGCACTAAATGAGTGTGGCGTGTTCGCTTCTGCCAAGGGTATTGCACTTGTTAAAGTGACGAGCCAGGCGAGGTGCCATGGGTTGGTGTGCATGGGTGGTTTGCCTCAAGGTTTATTAGGAGTCTAAGATAAAAACGCAACAACTACAGGGATTCGTTATAATAACGGATTAAGAACGCAACAACTACAAGGATTCGTTATAATAACGGATTAAGAACGCAACAACTACAGGGATTCGTTATAAAACAGCAACTACAAGGATTCGTTATAATAACGGATTAAGAACGCAACAACTACAGGGATTCGTTATAATAACGGATTAAGAACGCAACAACTACAGGGATTCGTTATAATAACGGATTAAGAACGCAACAACTACAAGGATTCGTTATAATAACGGATTAAGAACGCAACAACTACAAGGATTCGTTATAATAACGGATTAAGAAAGCAACAACTACAGGGATTCGTTATAATAACGGATAAGAACGCAACAACTACAGGGATTAGCTCCGCTGAACTTCGTTTCGTTATAATAACGGATTAAGAACGCA
>Ga0190315_1001024_pt1 | contig 12003 bp, 10 predicted proteins | sample 48701101_MG_FD_161673 | JGI IMG/M metagenome (GOLD analysis project Ga0190315, IMG submission 161673) | Hydrothermal vent sediment bacterial communities from Southern Trench, Guaymas Basin, Mexico - 4870-11-0-1_MG | ecosystem: Environmental > Aquatic > Marine > Hydrothermal vents > Sediment ...
ATGCCTGATTACTCAGTTTGTAACTGGAGTCCTGGTTGGTCCGTCCCAACCGTTGGCACTCAATCCGATTGAAGTCGTTTCGTGCAACCAAGTATTGTCATTTTTTCAGGCAGTCCGCTTGGGTCAAATTTCAACCCCAAAGCGAGGCTTGAGACTGAAATTTACCAACCGTCAAAATCAATACCCAGTACGAGAAAACTTTTCTCATATGAGTCAACATGACCCAAGCTTATCATTATAGGATCACTTGCTCCCATTTTCAAGTGGCAATTGATTTTTCCAAGATATTCTATTCATTTGACTAGATATATATAGATTTAAATAGAAATTAAGCAACAGTTAATTGCTCCTAAAGGAGACTGCCAAAAAATCGGCCGGCACTTTAGCTTTTAGCGCAGAGGACGCACGCACCTATCAGTTTGTAATAGTCGTCATTTTTCGTTCACAGAGTATCACAGAGTTACACAGAGTCTAATATTTTTCGGTGTTTTCGGTGAAATCTCTGTGAAACTCCGTATCGCTCCGTGTCTCAGTGTTGAGAATTTGAAAATTGATAGGGGGTAAGGCGCAGCATCGCTCGCTCATGGCGGGAAACTTGATCATCGAGTAAAATAAAACATTGTACCGGAAAAAAATCCGTCACCTATTGATTTATGGTAGGGCCTATCACTCAGACATATCGCCACAACAATATGCTACAATACAATTTAAAATTTTGTCCAGTACTCAGAAAAGTAGGCACAGATAGATGATAAACAACAGAGTGGCCAGACTTGCTGTAAACGAAGAAGGGTTCGTATTCGATCCCCAGACGGGAGAAAGTTTTACCGTCAACGAAACGGGTAAAGCCATCCTCAAGGCGCTCATAGAGTCCAAAGAAAAAGAGGCTATCGCTATGACACTAACGGAGCAGTTTGAGGTTTCCTTATCTGAGGCACAAACGGATGTGAGAGATTTTATCGATCATATGCGTAGTTATCAACTCTTGTAGGTATCAGCATGGACGAGATTATAGTTGGTGTTACCGGTATTAACGCCTCCGACAACCCGGCCCCCGGCATCGGCGTCGCAAGGAGCCTAAAAGAAGATAAAGGGCTAAAGGTCAAGATCGCCGGTTTAGCCTACGACGCGATGGAGCCGGGGATCTATATGGATTGGTTTATTGACAAATCGTTTCTGATCCCCTATCCCACCGCCAGCTATGAGGCGCTGATGGAGCGGCTTTTGTACATTAAACAAAACTTCGGGCTGGATGTGGTCGTGCCCACCTTGGATACTGAACTGCCTTTTTTTATCAAGTATCGCAGCGAACTGGAGGGTTACGGCATCAGGACATTCCTGCCTAGCGAGGAACAGTTTCGGCTGCGTAGCAAGGAGCGCCTGGCGGCGATTGCCGAACAATCCGGGCTACAAGCGCCCAAACAGGCCGTGGTTACCTCCTACAACGAACTGACAAAAGCGGTACAAGATATCGGCCTCCCGGTGATGGTCAAAGGGGCGCTCTATAAGGCCTATCGGGCCTCTACCTTGGAAGAGTCCATGGCCTATTTCGGCAAGATCGTGGCCCAATTGGGCTATCCCGTCATCATTCAGCAGGCCGTCACTGGTGAAGAGATGAATGTCATCGGTGTCGGCGACGGCGCGGGCAACGTCCCCGGCCGGGTGGCGGTGAAAAAGATGAGTGTGACAGAGTCGGGCAAGATTTGGACGGGTGTTACCATTCTCCACCCTGCGCTGTTAGAAGCGACGCAGCGCTTCGTTGCAATGACTCGCTGGCGAGGTGCCTTTGAGGTGGAGTGTATTGTCGATCAAGAAACGGTCTATCTGATCGAGATCAATCCCCGCTTTCCCGCTTGGGTTTATTTTGCCACTGGGGTTGGGGTCAACTTGCCAGCCATGTTGCTCAAACAAGCACTGGGCGAGAAGGTGGATGTTGCCGGAGAATACCAAGCTGGCAAACTCTATATCCGCTATACCAACGAGCAAGTTTGTGATATGGCCCGTTTTCAGAACATAGTGACTAGAGGAGAGTCATGATAGATAACAAGAAAGCGTATGTGAAGCCGACGATTATCAAGCTACAGAGCGGTTTGATGAACAAGTTCGGCGCTTCACCCTATTACGCCCGCAAGATACGCACCGCCATCGACGACGTCTCCATTGATGAGTTGGTTAAGCAATTTGGCTCGCCGCTGTTCGTTTTTTCCGAGCAACAGATTCGCCGAACCATCAGGGAAGCCAAAGATGCCTTTGCTTCTCGCTATCCCAATGTGACCTTTAGCTGGTCGTATAAAACAAACTACCTAGATGCCATCAACGCTATTTACCACCAAGAGGAAAGTATCGCCGAAGTGGTGTCGGAGATGGAATATGATAAGGCGCGTCGGCTAGGTGTCCGCGGAGAGGATATCATCTTCAACGGCCCCCACAAATCCCTGTCCGCGCTCAAAAAGGCCGCCGAGGAGGGGGCCAAAATACATATTGACCACTTTGACGAGATCGACGACTTGGAAAAAGTGGCCGATGAACTGGGCAGAGAGATTTCTGTCGCCATTCGCCTTAACCTTGATTCGGGCATACACCCCCAGTGGAGTCGATTTGGATTCAACCTAGAATCGGGACAAGCGATGGATGCTGTGCGCCGTATTCATATGGGCGGCAAACTGAGGCTGATCGGGCTGCATTGCCACATTGGTACCTTTATTTTGGATGCGGATGCGTACAAAACCGAAACAGAAAAAATGGTTCGCTTTGCCTACCAGCTCGAAGAAACGCTAGGTGTTACCATTGAATATCTGGACATCGGGGGCGGCTTTCCTTCCAAAAACAAACTCAAAGGCACCTATCTGCCGCCCGACGTGAGCGTTCCGCCGTTGGATACCTTTGCCGAAAAGGTGACCGAAGGGCTTTATAGCGCCCTCAAACCGGGCGATTTTCCAAAAATATATCTGGAGACCGGCCGGGCACTCATCGACGAAGCGGGTTATCTCATCACGACGGTATTCGCCTCGAAACGGCTCCCCGATGGACGCAAGAGCTATATATTGGATGCCGGGGTAAACTTGCTGTTTACCGCCACTTGGTATAAATTCACCCTCGAAATCGACCGGGAGGTGCAGGGCATCGGCGAACCTTCCTTGTTGAACGGGCCATTGTGCATGAACATTGATGTGGTGGACGAAGGTACCCTGTTACCCCCGTTGAAGCGGGGTACCCGGCTCATCCTTTCCCCTGTTGGGGCCTACAATGTCACCCAGTGGATGCAATTTATTGAATACCGCCCCGCGGTGGTGTTAGTGACAGAAACGGGCGACATTGAGTTGATCCGTGAAAAGGAAGATTTGAGTGATCTGCTGCGACGGGAGCAACTACCTGAACGGTTGAGGTTGGCGTAAATGAAAAAGCGGCTGGAACACTATTTTAAGAGAGTTTTCAACAGCGATTCGGAGATATTTTTTCGACGACGTCTCGTCGCCGGCGCGTTGTTAATGAAAAAGCAGCTAGGATACCATTTCAAGATTTTTTTCAACAGCTACTCGGAGATATTCTTTCTACAAAGTCCCGTCGCCGGGGCGTTGTTGCTTCTTGTCACCTTGACCAATCCGAATGTGGGTATCGCTGGCATCGTCTCGGTACTGGCCGCCTACCTCTTTGCCCGCTTTATTGGTATGAGTGATGCGTTCTTGAGTTCGGGTTTTTTCACCTATAACGCGCTGCTGGTCGGACTCTCCATTGGCTACCTCTTCGCGTTGGGGCCGCTTAGCCTCTTTTTTGTTGTTACCGCCGGAATATTCACCTTCGTGCTCAGCGTGATGACCAATAGCATCTTTTCCTACTATTTTAAGTTGCCTATTTTGAGCCTTCCCTTTGTCATCGTGAGTTCCATCGCCTATCTCGCCTCTTATAGCTATAGCAATCTCTATGTCACGGCACTTTACGCTCACGGGGAAACGATTTCACTTTCCCTGCCTTTTTGGTTTTTTTGGAACAATCACGGGGAAACGATTTCGCTTTCCTTGCCATTCTGGCTGAAAGGCTTCTTCGTCTCGTTAGGATCGATTCTCTTTTTGCCAAATACGCTGGCAGGAATGCTGTTTGCGTTGGTGATCTTGCTCACTTCGCGGATACTCTTTTTGCTGGCCCTGTTAGGCTTTTACTTGGGGGCGAGCATTTCGGGACTGATGGAAGGCACGATGACTTCGGCATTTTTACAGATCAATAACTTTAACTTTATCCTTATCGCCATGGCGTTAGGCGGAGTCTATCTGGTACCCTCGCCCAAGAGTTACCTGATTGCCGCCATTGCCGTCGCGGTTGCCACCATACTGTTGGATGCGATTGATATTTTTTGGGCGACTTACGGTATCCCCGCCTTTACCCTGCCGTTTAACTTTGTTACTATGACGTTCCTCTACGTGTTGGGGCTAGTAGGCTTTCCCCTCGTGGCAGCAAAGGTGCGGCGCACCCCTGAGGAGACGTTGGACGAATACATCAGCAATGTGCGCCGTTTCCGGGGCAACTTTCGCAAACTCAGTCTACCGTTTTCGGGAAAATGGACGGTGTGGCAAGGCTTTGATGGCGCGTGGACTCACCAAGGAAGCTGGCAGTATGCTTATGATTTTGTGATCGAAAAGAACGGAAATACCTGCAAGAACGATGGCACATTCTTGGAAGAGTACTACGCTTTTAAGAAACCGGTGTTTTCCCCCTGTAAGGGGAGAATTGTTCGTGTGGTTTCCAACCATCCCGATAATCTGCCAGGTATCGTGGATAAGACCAATAATTGGGGCAACCTCGTCATCATCGACACAACACTCGGCTATTTTGTTGAACTGTCCCACTTTGCCCAAAATACTATTCGGGTACAAGAGGGACAATGGGTGGAAGTAGGCACACAATTGGGACTGTGCGGCAACTCAGGTTATTCTCCCCAACCCCACATCCATGTGCAGACACAGGTTAGCGCCCATCTCGGTGCGGTGACTCTGCCTTTCAGTTTCCAAGGCTATCTGGAAACTGGCCGCTTTGTCGCTAACGATCTGCCCAAAGAAAAATGCACGATTGAACCGCTTTATCCGCTTCGGGCACTCGAGTTTCGTACCGCCTTTGTCTTGGAACAGCGTTTTACCTTTCAGGCTTGGCAGGGAGAACGGCCGGTGCAAACGGTGACGCTGCGCGTCCGCATGGCTACCGGCGGCGAAACCTACTTCGATTCAGGTAAGGGCAAGCTATTTTTCGCCAAGGACGACCATAGCTTCTATTTCTACCGCTTATACGGTGATGATCCGTGGTTATCGCTGCTGTTCGCTGCTTTACCACGGATGCCGTTGGTTTACCGTCGGGGTATGACTTGGGAGGATGTGCCGCCCGTATCGGCTGTCGCACTTGGCTGGCGGAAACATTTATTTAACTTAGCGAGGGCCTTTTACCACCGCATCGGCCAAGTTCACTACACCGGACGCTGGGATACTGAAGGTGTCATCTCAGGTACACTGCAAAGAGGGTTATTGGGCGAACCGTTGTCGGTGGAGGTTATTTTGCATCGAAGTTTAGGTTTTTCGCATATTTGCGTTGGCGAACAACGCTTGGAACGTAAAGAGGAATAAAAACGACAGAGTGATTTTGGAATCCAAACCATCTGCCAAAGCTAAAGCTTTGGACTCCATCAAATAAAGGACAGTTTATTTATGAAAACAATAAAAATTTTATCGGCCATTTTGTTCCTACTGTCTGGTGCGGTTGCGGCCGAAGTGGGAGCGGATGTCTTGCTTTATTATGCGCCTGTCGATTATAGTGATAACTCTTTCCGCAAGGACGGCAATACAATGGGCATCTACGGTGCTTATCGTTCTGCGTCGGGATATGTGTGGGAGGGGGCTGTAGAAAATACCCGTCTCCGTTACCAGGCTGGAACGGATTTGGATCAAACCGACATCACTTTGGCATTGACTCGTCACTGGCAAAGTAGTCACGCTTATCGCTTTGGTTTCCACGCGATATCCTCTGATGATGACAACACAGATAAGGGTTTCACCCTGTTTGCCGGGTACAACCGCTACCACCCCTACGATGATTCTTTCGGTGGCTCACTTTACTATACCCACTATCCCAACATCGATCTGCACGTTTGGCAAGCCGTCCCCAGTGTAGGAATATACTTGGGGAATCCCATTATCACGGGAACTTTTTTCATCCAAGGCAAGCTTAATTTGATTGCCATAGATGGAAATCAGGACGATAACACCTATTTTTCTGCGGAAGGGGAAATGTCTTGGACTTACGAATCGCTCAGCCTGACTCTCGGTGCTTGGAGCGGCACTCAAATCTGCGCTGTCCGCAACGATGGGTTTAGCGTCTATAACCTACCTGAAAAATATAGCGGTGGCGTTAAATTCAAAGCGGGCTATGCTCTAACCGACAACACCAGTCTAAGTGTCGGTGTTGCCCTAGATCAGATGAGCGAGAATACGGACGAGGCGGACGTAGATGTTATGACTTACAACCTTTCATTAGGACATAGGTTTTAGGTGGGGTGGTGAAAATTGTGAATTGTGTTTCAGGCAAAAGTTTCGCGGAGCGAAACTTTTGCCTGAAATTGTGAATTGTGAATTGTGAATTGTGAATTGTGAATTGTGACGTAAACGAACCGAAGGTCAGCGAAGCTAATTGTTAATGAAAAGCTAATCAATAAGTTATTGTTTTTTAACTCCTTAAAAAAGGTGGACTAAAAATGGGATCACGTTTTATAACCCGTTGGAACTTCCTTTTCACCACCCCACCCCTAACCCTTCTCAAGAGGGAAATGTATAGCAATGAAAAATGAAAAATGTTAATGTTAATGTTAATGTTAATGTTAATGACTCATTTGATAATTCAATCACTCACTTGTCTTTTCATTTTCACGGTTTTAAAGTACATTGAGTATAAACCCTTCAAGGTAACTTCTAAGGAATTTTGTACTCCCCGAATCGAAGGGGCAGGGGTGTGAGTCCAATTTTTACCCATTACCCATTACCCATTATCGAGGTACGCCATGAGAAAAGCACTTTTCGTCTTGTTATTAATCTTGGGAACGTCTGTTCTAGCGGCCGACGGGGATTCTTGGATTCAACAGGCCTATCACAAGTCCTTTCATTATGAGCAAACGCAAAATTACAGTGTGGCTATCAACGCCCTTTTGCCGGTTGTGCGAGGTTATCCGAAGGGGTACACCGTTAATTTGCGGCTTGGTTGGCTCTATTATCTGATGAAGCATTACGCCAACAGCATTGCCCATTATGACGTGGCAATCAAGACGGCCCCAATGGCCGTAGAGGCCAAAGTGGCCCGAATGTTGCCACTGCTCGCCCAAGAGCGCTACTCAGAGGCCGAACAAACCGCTTATCAAGTCCTCAACATTGATTTTTATAATTACTACGGCAACCTGCGGCTAGTCGTTGCTCTGCGGAAGCAGAATAAAACCGACTTGGCACTGGAGGTGGTTTACAAAATGCAGGCCCTATATCCGGCCGATGTGACTTTTATCGTTGAATCGGGGCTGTTACTCCATCAAAAAGGGGAAAAAGAGAAGGCAGTGGCGGTGTTTCTGGGTGTGATAGTGCTTGATCCGGAAAACGTGACGGCCAAAAGTTATCTGGGCAAGTAGCGCAAGCGGTGCCCACAAGGAGTACAAACTTTAGTTTGTACGAGGAGGCAAGGAGTACAAACTTTAGTTTGTACGAGCTTTGCTATTTCGGGAATATCTCAAAAAAGTACAAGGCAAGCCTTGGACTCCAGTTGTCCCTAGTCCAAGGCAAGCCTTGGACTCCTTTTGTCTTAATTAAGAGGATTTTATAATGAGTACCATGAATTGTGTGACAAGGCTTGTTCTGTTTTCGGGTGTGATTATGTTGGGGCTTTTCCATCCACTCGGGGCCACTGCGGCTACTATTAGTGGCAAGGTAAGCGCCTTCGAGTCTCAATCGGGCATTGATGGGGTATCTGTTTACCTCTATGATTCGTCATGGGAATTGGTTACCCAAACCGCTACCAATGCTTCCGGCCAATATAGCCTAGATACATCGGAAGGTTATTATTATCTCTATATCTATAAGGAAGGTTATGCTGCGAAGTATTACAGTTCTGTTAGCCAGGCTTATGCCTACGATCTGGCGACAGCCATCTACACGACTACTGCTCAAGCGGCAACGGGTATCGATCTGACGCTTGCGGTGGGAGGTACCATACAGGGGAGCGTGACCGATGTGCAAACAGGAGAGGCTCTGTCAGAGTTTGTTGTAAGAGTTTATGATACCAATTCCAACATCGTGAGCTGGAATGACACCGATGAGAATGGGAATATCATTCTGGCACTTGATCCTGGCTCATATTACTTTCAAACCTTTGATGCCACGGGTTACTATATCAACCAGTATCCCGATGGCACTACCAGTTCTCCCCAAACTTTGTCGAGTGGACAGCAGTTAACGGGTGTTGATTTTTCCCTTGTGCGGTCGGATGTCGCCGTGTTTGGCGATAAAACCAGCTACACGGTAGGAGAACCGGTCAGTTTGTATGTGAGCTTGGTAGAAAGTACAACGCCAGTGGACGCTTATCTTGTCATTGCCTCTCCCGACGGCACCTTCAAGTCCATTAAGGGTGACTTTTCTTTGTCCAATAACTATGAAGTGGTGCCGGTTGTTTCTAATTTTACACCGATGGATATATCTCCGGCGCTGAATTTGCTTAGTTTGGACACCACGGGTTGGGCGGCCGGTTCTTATGGGATTTATGTCACACTGGCCTATACCGGATACTATCCGGGCTATTCATCTAATCAATACCGCGTCAATTACAATATCTTCTCTGTCTATTGAAGAGCTTGACACTAGGGTGTTTACTGGGAGCTTTTTTTAATGAATATGAATATTTTTCATGCTGGTTTGCTGTTTGTCAAATTACCACCGAATGTCGAAGACATTTTCAAAGCTGCCAACCTCGAAGGGGTTGAATGTAAATGAGACAACTTTATAAATTGATTTATTAAAAATTTCAACAAGTTATAAAAATTCCTTTTCAACCCCTTCAGGGTTGATATTTTTTGTGACATTTTTCCCCAGGTTGCACCTGGGGCTATTCATATTCAACCCTTTCAGGGTTGCAAACCATCGATATCGGGGTGATTTTACAAACACAAAATCAGCATGAAAAATATCGCATAAAAAAAGCTCTCAGTAAACACCCTAGCCTGACACCGTCCACGATACGATACACCGTTATATTTTGTTTGCGTTTTTTTGAGAGACACACCCCTTGTATCCTTGTACTTTGGGGACTTAAGTCACTCCCCTCTTGAGAGTGTTTTTAGTCCAAATCCTAACCGTTTGCAGTATAAGCAACAAAACACCTACAAAAAGTCTCAATAATGAAGCGCGATAGAGGGCCATAACTTGATTTGAAAACCTTCAAAATATTTTATGGCCCTCAAACAAGTCCAAATAACCCTAAAAAAATAGGTATATCTCAGGGGCCCGCATATCACTACTCTGCCAAACTAAAGTTTGGACTCCGGCTAAACTAAAGTTTGACAAGTCTAATAGCTTAAATAAGCCATCACTTTTAACAGCTTGACATAATATTAATTTTCAGTATCATTATTCATGATGCACTAAAACCTGTGCAGAAATTCATCAACCGGTACGATATCGTTAATAATGCGAATTAAGAGTTAAATTTAATCTTATAAAATCAATAACTTATAAAAACATCTTCAGTGACAGTTATTTTATAAGTCTTTTTCAGGCTAAAGTTTCCGTTGCGGAAACTTTAGCCTGAAATTATACATTTTTCATTTTTAATTCTTAATTCGCGTTAATAGTGGCTTGCAAAACAATATCTACTTTATTCAAATATTATGGGATAACATAATGAAAAAGGAAGAAAAAGAAATCCTTGGAAAAAAAGCCTATCAAATGGCGTTTGATTATGAATTGAAATATGGATGTTGCCCTCAATGTGTCTTGACAACGGTTAAAGAAACCGTTGGTATGGTGACAGATGAAACCATTAAAGCCAGTCATGGACTTTCCGGTGGGGGGGGGTTAACGGGAACGGGCACCTGCGGGGCATTAACCGGTGGATTAATGGCGCTCAGTTGTAAACGCGGACGAGATCGGGACAAATTTGAGAAGGGCAAATTTGTCAGCAATTTCAAGCTGGGACAAAAACTTGTCGAACGTTTCCAGAAAGAATACGGTGGCGTTACATGTCAGCACCTTCAACAAGAATTTACCGGACGTACTTATGATATGTGGGATGCGAAGGAGTATACGGAATTTGATCAAGCCCGCAAGGATCAATGTGCGAAGGCAACCGCACTTGTCACTAAGTGGGTGATTGAACTTCTTTGAAGGTTTGTAGTAGTCGCTTTAGCGACTATTACCGCTCGTTATACTTTTGTTTACCCTTTTGGCTTATAGTATTTTTTCTTTAACCGCCAAGACTTCGCGTTACCAGACTCAATCAAAGTCAAATTTGACAAATCGGTTTATGGACTTACCTATAATGCGAATTAAGAATGAAAAATTAAAAATAAAATCACTTTCAATGAAGATGTTTTTATAAGTTATTGATTTTGTATGATTCAATTTAACCCTTAATTCGCATCTATAGTGCCATTGAAAGGAGAATTCGCAAAGTCAGTTTACAGCAAGGCGGCAAAATAGACTTTGCACGGCTAAAAACTGAAACGAAGTCATTCGCTGTGCGAGAACACTAAAAAGTCCAAATCCAACCGTTTGGAGTATCGGACATTTTTTCTACTGTCATTTCGACCAGCAGGAGAAATCTGACACTGCCAAACTAAAGTTTGGACTCCTGCCAAACTAAAGTTTGGACGACTTGATGGGCACTGCCAAACCTCCGGATAAACTAAAGTTTGTCCGCTACAAAGGCAGAAAGTCTAAAAATGCTAAAAATGAAAACCGTTACTCATCTTAAAAAAGTAGATATTCAAGCACTTTGGGGAAAATACCACATTGAGTGGCATTTAAACTCAGATGTCAATATATTGGCCGGTATCAATGGCAGTGGTAAAAGCACCGTTTTAAATCTCATCACCGGGATACTTCAGGGTGGTGATTGGGTGATTAATGTTGATGATTGGGTGGGTGAAGTCAAAATCACTTTTAATGATAATCAAACGATTCATTTTGCGGAAAACATACCCGATATCATTGGTGTGAGCAGAATCAGTACCTTCGACCAACCGATAAACACCGAGCCTTTGACTCGAAAACAATCTGCACCGGTTAAGACAGATTTAGACTATCAACTCTTTGAACTTCAAAGGTCTTATTTGAGTTACCAAATTAACCTTGGGAAACGAGTAGAGCAAGCTTTTTTAGAAAGTGACCACATTGACACGAAAACAAAACGCGAAGAAATTTATGGCAAGAAAGAACTGTTCTTGAGGACTATCAATCAATTGTTTGAAAAAACGGGCAAAATTATCGCGTCTGATAAAAATAATGAGATCGTTTTTCGTCAGGAAGGCGAGATACTAACGCCTTATCAATTATCGTCCGGCGAAAAACAGGTTTTGATTATTCTGTTATCCGTACTCATTCAAGATAATGAACCTTACATACTGATTATGGATGAACCGGAAATTTCTTTGCACATAGATTGGCAAGAAACTTTAATTAAGCTGATAAGAAGCTTGAATAACCATGTTCAAGTGATTCTTGCCACACATTCGCCCGGTTTAGTTATGAAGGGTTGATGCATAGTACCCCAAAAATTAACAAAACTTCACAAAAGTTAACAAATAAAGCTTGATATTTTTTGTTTTAGCCTTATAACGATACTTGTTTAATTAAAGAGTTTTGCCAATGAGTTATGTTAGCGGTAAATTCGCCAAGTAAAATCTTGGGTTTGCACCCAAATACCTTAAGGTACTACGCAGACAATGGAACAGTGCGACAAGTTGCTAACCAACTGGTTTAATAAAGGAAAGTTAGCGTA
>Ga0190315_1001028_pt1 | contig 11960 bp, 19 predicted proteins | sample 48701101_MG_FD_161673 | JGI IMG/M metagenome (GOLD analysis project Ga0190315, IMG submission 161673) | Hydrothermal vent sediment bacterial communities from Southern Trench, Guaymas Basin, Mexico - 4870-11-0-1_MG | ecosystem: Environmental > Aquatic > Marine > Hydrothermal vents > Sediment ...
CGGCAACTATAAGGTAGTCATCAAGACCAAGCTTAGAAACTGCATATTTAATTGCCCCAATGGTTCCAAGCTTTTCTTCCTCGCTTATGGTTTCCTCAACGATAAGCTCTACACCCTTTCTCTTGACCCACCCCTTAAAGTGCCTCTCAAAGAACTTGTTGGTTGATACGTAAACTTCCAAATCGAGCTCCCTAACTTTCTCAAGGATGTAATCGATGATATACTTGTCTCCAACCGGTAAAAGGGGTTTGGGCTTCCCTTTTGTTATCGGCCACAGTCTCGTTGCATAACCCCCAGCCATGATAAGGACTTTCATAATGATTCCCTCCAATCAGTCATTTGACCTAAACATTCCCTCCTGTACAGTTTTAGATAGTAGGAATAATCGTGGTATTCTCTCATGGTTTGCTCTTCAAAGTCGCACCTATCCTTTTCGTCCCTGCTGAAGAGAAGTTCTCCACCAATAACATGAAACCTAAACTCCACGGGAGCATCGTTCAAAACTCTCACATCAACAGGAAAGCCAGTTAACCTTGACAGCTCATCTTCAAGCTCCATCTCGTAGAATCGGCTGGGTTTTGATCCCACGAAAACTGCAACATCTATATCTCTAAAAGGACGGTTCTCCAAAAAAGAACCGTGAATGTAGGCGAAGAGAACGTCTTTCCTGGACTTGAGGTAATCTTTTATCTGCTCCCTAATGGCCTTTCGCTCCGGAATCGAGAGACGGTACACTTTCATGAGAGTAACTTCGTTGGGAGGATACAAAAAACTTTCCCTAAAAGGTTTAATAGTCTGACCACATCAATAGATTCGGTGGTACATAATGAAAGTTCTCGTAACGGGAGGGGCTGGGTTCATAGGCTCTCATCTGGTCGATAAGCTCATGGAAGGGGGGTATGAGGTTAGGGTTCTCGACAATCTAAGTGCCGGCAGCTTGAAAAATCTCGAACATTGGCTTGGGCATGAGAGATTTGAGTTCATTAAGGGAGACATGAGAAATCTTGAAGTGGTAAAGGAAGCCGTGAAAGGCGTTGAAGCTATATTCCACCTGGCCGCGAACCCAGAGGTGAGGATCGGCTCCCAAAGTCCCGAACTCCTCTATGAGACGAACGTTCTCATAACCTACAATCTTCTTGAGGCGATGAGAAAGGAGGGAGTCAAACTTCTTGCATTCACATCATCATCCACCGTCTATGGTGAAGCTGAAAAGCTCCCAACGCCCGAAGATTACGGGCCCTTAAAGCCAATAAGCGTCTATGGTGGAGCAAAGTTAGCTGCTGAGGCTTTGATTTCGGGCTATGCTCACACTTTTGACATGAAGGCGATAGTTTTTAGATTGGCCAATATAATAGGGAAGCGCTCAAACCATGGGGTTATCTACGACTTCATAAACAAACTTAAAAAGAATCCGAACAGATTGGAGATTCTTGGCGATGGAACGCAGAGGAAGAGCTATCTCCACGTTAGTGACACGGTTGAGGCAATGCTGCACCTCTTCAATGAGTTCCTTAAAGAGGATAAAACTTATGACGTCTACAACATTGGAAGCGAGGATTGGATAACGGTGAAAGAGATAGCGGAGATAGTGAGCAGAGAAATGAATCTAGACCCAGAGTTTTACTTCACGGGTGGCGTTGATGGGGGAAGAGGATGGAAAGGAGATGTTAAAGTAATGCTCCTGAGCATTGAGAAAGCCAAAGCAAAAGGCTGGAAGCCAAAGATGAACAGCTACCAAGCGGTGGAAAAGACCGTTAGGGAGCTTTTGGGAAAGGAGTAATTTTCCTAATTATTTTTCTTCCGAAAACCTCGTCCTTTAGGACGGAGTGGAGGTCAGAAGGAGAGAAGCCACTTCCACAGGGGAATAACCTTGATTTCTTTCCCTTTCTTTTTAATTAGCTCCTCCTGATCCCATGTTATGAGAAGCAAGTCTCTACACTTGAGGTCTTTCGAAGCTCCGATCAAGGCGGAAATTTCTCTTTCATAGTTGCTTTCATTGAGCTCATAAGTAACCTGAATTGCCTGTTTTACCGCCCCTTTCTCCAATATAACAAAGTCCACTTCCTTTCCATCCCTCGTTCTGTAGTAAAATACGTCTCTATTCGGCTCCAAGCCCGATTTTAAAAGTTCAGTAAAGACCAAGTTTTCCAGCAATATTCCCTCATCTTGAACGCCTAGAATCGCTAGGAGCCCGTTGTCCACCAAATAGGGCTTAAACCCATACAGCTCCTGGAGTTTGTATGACTTTATTAGAGCTCTGAGAGGATAGAACACAAGTGAATCTTCCAGAAATTCCAAGTAGTTTGCAACCGTTGTCTTTCCCACATTAATGCCAATTCCCTTCAAGTTTTTGTATGCCTTAGAAATGGAAAGATGGGTGGAGAATGCAAGCATCTTGAAAAGGAGCTTTAATGCTTTGATATTGACAATCCCCCACCTTTCAATGATATCCTTGTAGATTGTCAAGTCAATGATCTCTCGAAGAATCTCCCTCCTGAGAGAAAAGTCTAATACGACCTCGGGGTAACCTCCCCAAAGGAGATACTCTCTGAGCAGCTTTTTAATTTTTGCCTCTTCATATGTGGAGTAAAAGGGAGCGGGTTTTATATTCTTGGATTTCAATATTTCCTTAAATGAAAAGGGATAGACTTTTAGGGATATACTTCTTCCCCTCAGTTCGGTTGCGATTTCCTTAGATAGAAGTCTAGAGGAAGAGCCCGAAATCACTACCCGCTGATTTTTATCGAGTAGGTATCTTACAAACTTTTCCCAGTTGTCTACTGTTTGAACTTCATCCAAGAAAAAATAGTTGCGCTTCTTTGCATTTTCAGGAAATTGGGAGTAGTAAACATCCAAAAAATTCAGCAGATCTTCAAGCGTGGTGCCTATCACCCGTGGATCCTCTAAATTGATGTAGAGTGCTTCATCCTTCCTGATTCCGTGCTTTAAAAGCTCTTTGAGTATCTGAAACATGAAGTAAGTTTTGCCGGCCCTCCTAGGCCCAATAATGACTAGTGCTCTTTGTACTCTAGGCAAGGTATAGGGTATATCCCTTTCAATGAGTTCGACGTCCCACTCTAAGTAATCCCTTATAATCTTTCCCCAGGTCTCTTTTGATATCATGTACTAGATATAGTACCAATACTTTATAAGTATTTGTACTGCAGATAGTCCAATCTTGAAAAGCAGCGGATATTACGTTTCTTTTGAAAGCCTTACCTCCTTTAGGACGGAGTGGAGGTTAGGAATGTTGTAGATATTGCTGTTCAAGAACTGGTGATGAGTGTGAAAGTCATTAACATAGCGATGAAAGATTTCGAGGTTATTCTATGAGTTTAAGAATATCTTCTTGTTGCTCTAAGAGATAATAAGCATTAATCCCAAATTTTTTAGCGTTTTTGACCATTATCTTGTCATTCGAGACTAAAGTCGAGTCGGTCATCTTTGCGGTTGCAATGAAATACGAGTCAATTGCCCTGCAACCCGTTTTGAGAGATATTAAAAACGCAAGTTCATTTGGATTCTCGACCAATTTCACCTTTAGTAGGAGCTCCTCGATAAAGTTTAGCACATCTTCTCTTTTGAATTTTCTTGCCAAAACACCCGCTAGTTCTATTTTAAAGACTTCTGGTTCATAAATCTGAAGTTTCTTTTCTTCGATGAGCTTAATTAGATTTTCTGCTAAGTTCCTCCTGTAAGAGTCTTCTAGAAACAGATCAAGCCAGACTGAAGTGTCTATTACAATCATCTCCTTTCCTCCAAAAATTTCCTAACATCTTCTTTGCTTAGCTTGAATACTGCTTGATATCTTTTGATTACCTCTGATAATTTCTCCCTCTCTATCTTAACTATGACCTTCTCACCTTCTTTGAGCTTTAAAGGCTTTAAAGGCCTTAGCACCCCTTTCTCATAAACTGCTTCAATAACTTCCACGAGTTCCACCACTTTAAATCTTTTACTTTTAACCTTAAATTCTTTCCGCTATTTTTATCGTAACGGTGCTCTCAATCAGGGTAGCAATAAGAATCAAAACTATTGAGATTCCAACTAGCTTGAAGAGTTCTTTGGCGTCTTCTTCAGTGAGTATTTCTTCCTTTTTACCCAAGGCAAATCTTAACAATTCGTAAGGAATCTTAAAGCCAGCGCCCAGCGATGATTAAAGCCGGAATTTCAAAAATGCCATGGGGAAAATGAGGAGAAAGAATGTCCCAACATCGTTTGAAGCCAATGCCTCGTAGAATAGTGCTCCTAAATTCATGTCATTAAAAATGAGGTTTAAGAAAGTTAGACCACTAAAGGTCAGGGCGCCGCCAAAAGAAAGGAGGAGAGATGCCTTGAGATTGTTCTCGAAGATATAGGAAAAACTCAGTTTTTCTTTACCAAACTCTCTTTCTAAAAATGGAGTAATATCGACATTTCCAAGAATTTTGTAACGGGTTGGGAGTGAAATTCCGAGAAGAAACCCAATAAAAAATAGTAGAAACGAAAGGAAAATAAGTCTGTTGATCTTTTTCCTCAATTTTGAACCTCCTTTGCCATTGGCAAGAGGAATTCTACAGCAAATCCAAGTTCTGCGTATATTATTGTAAAGACTAACACTGCTCCAAGGAAGTCTGTTGCTGATTTAATGGGGAGGAGATCGAAAAAGACTATTCCTGGAAGCGTCCCAAGAGCAAGTATGAACCCAACCATAAGCAAGCCGATGCCCTTTTTAAGACACTCTCTCATATAACCCCCTCACGCCCATACTGCAAGACCAACATAGGGGATTGCTTTCGCGGCGGTTTTTAAACCAAACTTTAAAGCAAATCTTGCAGCTACTGCGGCACTTCCTAATGTTGCGGTACCCACTTTTACTCCGCCTATAGCTTGTTGTCAATCTCCTGTTTTGTGCCATTTATAAATCCCATATGCGATATCAAATTTTCCTTCTTCCACCGCTTCTCCAATCACAACACCCAAAGCCATTAACACCAGACCCATACCAAGAGCTTTCCTCCACATTGGTTACCACCAATAATTATAATTCAAGAACTATCATAAAAAGTTTTCCTCTAAAAGGTTGATTACTACTGATGGGATATCGATTTGAGATTAACTATGTGACGAGTAATAGGATAATAAAACAAAGAACTGTCAAAACACTTAAAGTAGAGACTCTCACAAAGGAACCTTTCAACAAATTGAGCGACAACTTTAAAAACCAACCTTAAAAGCTAAAAGCAGAAGCCAACTTTTGGGTTAGGTTTATAACTAAATCTTCTGAAAACCAAAGAGGTGATTGAGATGAATCCATTCCATGATTTAGAGCCCGGACCGGAAGTGCCGGAAGTCGTTTACGCCCTAATAGAGATTCCAAAGGGAAGCAGAAACAAGTATGAGCTGGACAAAAAGAGTGGCCTTATAAAGCTCGATAGAGTCCTTTACAGCCCGTTTTACTACCCCGTTGACTATGGAATCATCCCACAAACATGGTATGACGATGACGATCCCTTCGACATCATGGTCATCATGAGAGAGCCGACTTATCCGGGAGTGCTCATTGAAGCAAGGCCAATAGGCCTCTTCAAGATGATAGATAGCGGCGATAAAGACTACAAAGTATTAGCTGTTCCGGTAGAGGATCCCTACTTCAACGACTGGAAGGACATAAGCGACGTTCCAAAAGCCTTCCTTGATGAGATTGCACACTTCTTCCAGAGATACAAGGAACTTCAAGGAAAGGAAATCATTGTTGAAGGATGGGAAAATGCAGAGAGGGCAAAGCAGGAGATACTTAGGGCAGTAGAACTTTACAAGGAGAAGTTCAAGAAGTGACTCTCCTTTTTTAAAATTTTGGAGGTAAGAGGATGTACAAGCTTATTCGAGTCAAAGACATTGTGAGAATCCCTCCGAGAATGTTTACAATGGATCCAAAAGAGGCCGCTAAGATAGTTCTGAGAGAGGCTTATGAGGGAATTTATGATAAAGATGAAGGCGTTGTTTTGGCAATTCTTGATGTTCATGAGATTAGTGAAGGAGTAATAATTCATGGAGACGGAGCCACTTATCATGAGGCAGTCTTTGATGTCCTCGTTTGGAAGCCCGAGATGCATGAGGTTGTTGAGGGAGAGGTTATCGACGTAGTTCCTTATGGTGCTTTCATAAGAATCGGCCCCATGGATGGTCTGGTTCACATCTCCCAGCTTATGGATGATTACGTTGTCTTTGACGAGAAAAATGCACAATTCGTTGGAAAAGAAAAGGGTTATATCTTAAAGCTTGGTGAGGCTGTAAGAGTGAGAATAATAGCCGTCAGTGAAAAGAGCAAAATAATCAGAGAGAACAAGATAGGTCTTACCATGAGACAGCCCGGATTGGGTAAGTTCGACTGGATACAAAAAGAAAAAAGAAAAGCCCAGAGTGGTGAGTGAGAATGACTGAAAAGGCCTGCAGACACTGCCATTACATAACTAACGAAGACCGATGTCCTGTTTGTGGGAGTAGGGACTTAAGCGATGAGTGGTTTGACCTTGTTATAATCCTCGATCCCAAAAATTCCAAAATAGCCCAGAAACTTGGAGTAAAGGTTCCGGGGAAATACGCCATAAGGGTCAGGTAGAATGTCTCGGAACTTTTACTTTAAACTCACAGAAACCCTCAGAAAGGAGCTTAAAAATCCCATAGGTAGGTTAGTTAAGGGAGAAATGCCGCGGCCCTATTTAATCTCTCGCAAAGAGCTTGAAAATGCACCCTGTTTGATTACAGTTGGGGATGTCGTTACTGAAAACGTCCTCAGGCTTGGTATAAGGCCTTCCATTGCAATCTACGATCACAAAACCAAGAGAAAGGAATACAAGCCGGACATAGAACTTGGAGCTGTCGTCTTGACCACAAAGAATCCAGCTGGGACAATAACGAAAGCTTTATTAAATGCTATCAAAAAGTCCTTTGAACTTGCCAAAAGGGGAAGAAGAGTTTACATAAAGGTAAATGGTGAGGAGGATTTAGCCGCCATCCCAGCCGTCCTCTATGCTCCTGAAGGGGCTTTGGTAGTTTATGGACAGCCGGATGAGGGGATAGTGCTTATAAAGGTCACACCCGAATGTAAGCGCAGATGTGCTCAACTGCTTAGAAAGATGGAGGTGGTTTACAATGGAGATTAGGGTTATCGAGACTAAAGAAAACAAGCTCCTCGGAAGAAAGGAAATATACTTTGAGGTTATCCACGAAGGTGAGCCAACTCCTTCAAGGAGGGACGTTAAAGGAAAGCTCGTTGCAATGCTTGACCTAAACCCCGAGACGACGGTTATTCAGTACATAAGAAGCTACTTTGGAAGCAGGGTTAGTAAGGGTTATGCCAAGGCTTATGAGAGCAAGGAGAGAATGCTCTACATTGAACCGGAATACATCTTAAGGAGAGATGGGATAATAGGAGAAGGCGAAGGGGAGTGATGTAAATGGCCAAGAAACCCTCACAAAAATGGAAACTTTACGAAGTCAAGGATGGAAAGATCGTCAGAAAGAACAGGTTCTGCCCAAGATGTGGTCCTGGAGTTTTCATGGCGAACCACAAGGACAGATGGACTTGCGGTAGGTGTGGCTATACCGAGTGGAAGAAGTGAACTCTTTTCTTTTTCGGTGTTTTTATGATTTATCGCGGCCTTAAAATCAAGCTTCACCCCCAGGTTTATGAACCCGCTGAGGACACTTTTTTGTTAGCTAGGAATTTGAAGATTAAGGAAGGGGACATTGCGCTTGATATGGGAACTGGAACGGGGATAATTGCTCTCTTAATGGCTAGAAAAGCAAGGTTTGTTCTTGGTGTAGATGTTAACCCCATTGCTGTTGAGCTTGCAAAGGAAAATGCAAAGTTAAACGGAATAACAAACGTGGATTTCTTGCTCAGCGATCTCTTCCAGAACGTTGAAGGAAAGTTTGACATAATAACCTTTAATGCCCCATATCTCCCGGGCAAGCCAGAGAAGCCGATAGATCTTGCTTTGGTTGGGGGAGAGAATGGAAGAGAAGTTTTAGATAGATTCCTTGAGGACTTTCCCAATTACCTCAAGAAAGACGGGGTTGTCCAGATAGTGCAATCCTCAATAACCGGCATAGAAGAAACTATAAAAAAGCTCGAATCTAAGGGGTTCAGCGCAGAGGTAACGGCTAAGGAAAAATATTTCTTTGAGGAGATCGTTGTGATCAGTGCTAAGCGAGCCTGATCCTCGGAACCTCTTGGATAAACCTAACTTTGGGTCTTGATTCCACTTTATCATCTTCTTCAAAGAACTCCCTTTCAAAAGTCCTCTCACGTGTTTTGATTGTGATCACTGGTTTTAGTTCGTGCATGGGAGTTTGGTAGACATGGTACTATTTAAGTCTTTCGCCGAAATATTTTTCGACAGTGAAATACGTAAGCATTGCAAAAATTTTTAAAACCTTCTTTTGAAGCAGAATTAGGTGAGACTAATGGATGTAAAACCAAACATGCCTGAGGAGATTGCAAATCTTTTTAGGAAGCAGCATTACGCTCTCATAGGTCATCACAGCTCGGTTAAACTTTGTCATTGGTTAAAGGAAAGTATAAAGCACGATCGCTTTTGCTACAAGCAGAAATTTTATGGAATCCAATCCCATCGCTGTCTGCAGATGACTCCGGCAACTGCATGGTGCACTCATAACTGCATCTTCTGTTGGCGTCCAATGGAGGGATTTCTGGGAGTTGAACTTCCAAAGCCATGGGATGATCCAAGTTTTATAGTTGAGAAAAGCATAGAGGCTCAGAGAAAACTTTTAAGTGGCTATTGGGGAATCAAGGACCAGATAAACGTTAAAAAGCTTGAAGAGGCTATATATCCCAAGCACGCGGCAATAAGTCTCTCCGGGGAGCCCATGCTTTACCCAATGATAGGTGACCTTGTCGAGGAGTTCCACAAGAGAGGATTCACGACGTTTATAGTTACCAACGGTACGGAAGTAGAAACTTTGGAGAAGATGATAGCAGAGAATAAGCTCCCTACACAGCTCTACGTTTCTTTAACGGCTCCAGATGAAGAGACCTATCAGAGAGTAAACGTGCCCATGATTCCGGATGGGTGGGAAAGAATAAACAGAACCCTCGAGCTCATGAGGGAGTTGCCAGCGAGGACGGTCACAAGGCTTACGCTTGTTAAGGGCGAAAACATGCACAATCCTGAAGGCTATGCGAAGCTTATAATGAAGGCGATGCCCATGTTCGTTGAGGCTAAGGCTTACATGTTTGTGGGCTTTTCAAGAAACAGGTTGACAATTAATAACATGCCGAGTCATGAGGACATAAAGGCCTTTGCTGGGGAGCTCGTCAAATATCTCCCTGGATATCACATAGAAGACGAATATCCTCCAAGTAGAGTGGTTTTGATAATGAGGGATGACATCAGCAAAGAGGGTCGGTTTATAAAACACTAGCTCTTCTTCCGCAACCTTTATTTGTTTTGAGTGAGTAATACTCAATTAGGTAATTAATAAAAGCTAGTTTAGAGGTGCCAAGAATGAGGAGGATTGTTCCTGTTTTGCTTATTGTGATTATGATACTTCCTTACGCTGGTGCAGTGCCGATTCTTGATGCATCAACGAAGTTCCTGTTAGAGGGAAGAGAGTACATGGAAACCACTCAACAACTTAGTCTCTCGCTAATAGCTCTAGCTTCTAGCTATCCTGCAGTTGAAAATCTTACGATAAGTGACCTTGATTACTTTGTTGATGCTCTCTTAACAAGACAAAACCCGGATGGCGGCTGGGGGTATTACGAGGGGAGTGTAAGCAATGTAGTTGATGCATCCTATGCAGTGATCGCCTTGAAAAAAGCACTTGCCGTATATGAGGGCAGTAAAGCTTCTCTAATCTCCGATGCTATTGAGAATGGCATTGAGTTTTTAGTTAACTCACGCAATGAAAACGGATGGGGATATGTCCCAGACACTCTAACCGAGTTCTATCCTACCGTTATGGCAGTCTGGGCACTTGGCGAGAATGGATATTCAAAGGATCATCCTTATATTCGGAGTGCCATTAAATACCTTGAAAAAGCTGAGCCTCATGGAATCCGTAGAGGGGAATTTGTGGCACTTAAGCTTTTGGCTTATCATGCCGTTGATTATGTTTCTCCCGAATTGATAGGAGAAGCTTGGGATTTAGTTAATTCTCCAGAAATTACCGTTAAGGAGCGAGCGTTTCTTACTTATGTCCTCCTTGTATATGAAGGGCTTACCTTTGAAACAGCCAAATTACTTGCCACGCTCGAGAATTTGAAAGAAAAGAATGAAAGCTTTGTCTACTGGGCTAACAAACCAGAAAAACTAGTACAGAGGGAAGTGTTTGTTACATCCGCCCTTGCGACTTGGAGTTTTGCGAAGGTTAGTGAGGAATTAATGGTTGAACCAGAAACACCCTTTGAGGCATCTTGCTCAGAATTAGAAAAGGTACAGAACAAGGATGGGGGATGGCCATACATAGTGGGCTTCTCATCTACGGACAGGGCTACGTATTATGCCTTAAAAGCCCTCAAAAAATGTTACTTCATGGATGAAAATATAGAAAAAGGTTTAGAATGGGTAAAGGGCAGAATTGATGAAAACATGGAAATATCCTCTGAGAGAGGGGAGATATACCCACCTTATATCTACAATTTGTTGACCCTTTTGGAGTTCAATTTGGTTAATGAGAGTGAAAAAGCAAAGCACATAGCTTTTATAAAGAGTCTTAAAAGGGAAGATGGAAAATGGGGTGATTTCCTAGGCTTACAACCATACGATACTGCCCTAGCAATTAAAGCCCTCCTAGCCCTGGGAGTTTCCCCGCAGGATGAGGACATTGTCAAGGCAAAGGAATGGCTTCTATCCTTCCCCACGGAAGGGTGGGGGACAGTACTAACGACTAAATACTATACGAGATTTTTCCCATCTGAAGTATCAACTACGATTGAAGTACTTGAAGCATTGGAGCCTCTGGTAACAAGACAAGATGTTGAAAAGCATTTAAATTGGCTTCTCGAGCAAAGAACTGAGGATGGAGGATGGCCAAACATCAAGGAAAGCTATATACTTGGGGTTCTGATGTATCAAGGAGAGTCAAGTGTAGAGCTTACCATACGTGCTACAGAACTTCTTTATGCATTTGGCATTGATTATCGGCAAGAAACCCTCCAGTGGCTACTGCCTAAAAAGAAAAATAACCTTTGGGGGAGCAGTATTATTGATTCGGCCCTTGCAACTCTCTATTTCTCAACCTTTGAAGAGCTTCCAAAACCTGTGAACCTCTATGAAGTGATAAGAATACTTCCTGAAGGAAACTTTGAGATATTGTACACATTTGGGCGGGACAAAGTTGCAGTTTCAGTGAAGAATTCTCTTGACATGTTATTTGGAACCAATATGACAGTTGAACAGTTTAAAGAGATAGGTGATGGCAATTACATTGTGTTAGCAGGTCTCACGGAATTTGATCTTTCCAAGTACAATCCATTTATTGAGCTTGAGATAGATAATGAAAGCATCTATCTGAATGGGGAGAGCTATAAGAGAGATAGCACCTTACTGATAGTCCCAGGAAAAACGAGTAAGGGATATGTACTCTTTATCCTATACCCGAGGAACTTAGACAATGCCGTTAAAGTTTTCTTTGCATCCAACATCATCAAATACCTTAACGGTGTTGCCTGTGTTGTTACTTATGAGGACAAAAATCAAAACGGCATCATTGAACTTGAGGAGCTAAAGGCAGAATTTGTGAGGTGAAATTGCTGTGAGGGCCTTAATCATTGGAGTTGGTCACTGTGGGACAAAGATAGCTGACCTCTTTGCATTAGTTAATTTTGAGGCACTTGCAATAAACACCTCCAAAAGTGACTTGGAATATCTAAAGCACATCCCTGAGGAAAGGAGAATACTCGTTGGAGAGAATCTGACAGGGGGAAAAGGGGTAAATGCCAATCCAGTATT
>Ga0190315_1001029_pt1 | contig 11959 bp, 11 predicted proteins | sample 48701101_MG_FD_161673 | JGI IMG/M metagenome (GOLD analysis project Ga0190315, IMG submission 161673) | Hydrothermal vent sediment bacterial communities from Southern Trench, Guaymas Basin, Mexico - 4870-11-0-1_MG | ecosystem: Environmental > Aquatic > Marine > Hydrothermal vents > Sediment ...
GGTGCTGTTCGGGGAGAGGGGAGAGAGGGAAAACCAACTCCGAAAGTTGTTTTTTAGTCACTCCAGCTATAGTAGTGCCTCTGTGCCTATACTTAAAAATTTGGACTGCTTGTGACAGGTAATATAGAGAATAATCAGGAGAAATCAATGATTGGTCACCAATAAGAGCTTGAGAATCTTGGCTAAAACAAATCGGGATTTTAGTGAGCGCAATTTTACCAAGCCCCACCCTTGTAACCACAATTAAACTTCCATCTGGAACAAGATTCGTTGCTGAATTTTGGATTGCTTTTAAATTAATACATCTTCTTGGTCTAATATCTTTCAAATTATGGATATCTGCGCTTGTTATCCACGGAATATCACCGTTCCAGTATTCTGAAACTTTTGTCGATGGAGTCCCACCGCTAACAATATCATAAATCCCCCCAACCGTCGTACACACCCAGTTTTCAGGAAGTTCGGATAGTTTCATTGTTGTCCGTCCTTAATTGCGAACATCATCAGGAGGCACTCGTTACTTATATCAAGCGGAACCTTTAGCAGATTTATACTTGCCGTAGTGCTCAATTCTTTTGAAATTTTATCTTCTAAACTGCCAATCCTATCACTGCTAAACTTATTACTCGGCAAAGGATCTATTTCTTTAGTTTTGTCCTCGATACCGAAAAAATAAATCTTAAAAGGATGTGACTTTATCTTAGTTTCCACATCTTCTGAAATACGTTTTGACACGTCCTCATCTTTACCAACTAAATAGTCCCGTGACTTAAATTCGATGATTTCATTTTCGTTCTGAACAATGAAATTTGATTTGTGAATATCGTTTCCAAGTTCATTTACAAACTTAGTGAAAAAATACGATATTGGTTTCGTTTTATTTGTGTAACTCAAGAGCGAAAATACCGAGTAGTAGAGGGCATTCTTAAGGGTGCTATCCAGAATTTCAGTTTTATGGATGAAATCTAATAATCTCATGATAATTGTATTACTTTCGATTTCATTGAATATTTCCAATGCCCCTATCTGGAAAGGTTCCTCTGACTGCGGATATATTTTCATTCCGGCATGGAAAATTCTAATGTCTATACCGTTTATAAAATCGGTAAAAATCCGATCGAAGAAACTCTCCCGCATTTCCATTATCGAACCATAACTTAACTTTCCAGCAAACAATATGTGAAAATTAGGATTTCTCTTCCTCACTTTGACTTGCTCCCCATCAGAAGAAATCACTACAACTTTTTCAGAGTCATCAATGTATGCATGAGTCAAAACATCAAGAGATGTATCAAGCTTTCTATATTCATCGCGGTAGTATGAAAGTTCATACCTTCTCGCCAAGAAGTCTTGAAGGAAGTCTGCGATAGAATTATATCGTTTCTTTCCTACCCTTATCTGACCGACCTCTAGCCTCTTAATAGGTGATGAAAATATCAACTGATTTTTTTCTATTTTGAATACGCTTGCGTTCACGAGGAACTTGTTTTCCACATCATCATCAGTCAATTCAAGTACACATTTAACACCATTAATATCTAAATAGAACCTATTCTTTCCACCAAGGTAAAAGAAAGCTTCCTTTTCAGGTATGCCCAACCATCGCGTAAAAAACTCTGAGGGGGTGTGCTCGTAGTATATTACTTCCGTTACTCCACTCTTTTTCTGGAAAAAAACAAATCGCTCTACATTATCTTTATCAAGCATCCTGTCAACTACTTCCCAAAGGGGAGTGATCGTCTGTTCTCCAATGCTACTGTGACATAGAAGAAGTGATCCTTCAAAGACAATCGCAAGTGCAAACTTGTCTTGCTCCCGCATACGCGTCATCATTGAATCCGTAAAATCATTCAATAAATATTTGAGTGAAGTTTCGTTGTCATTTGAAAAGCCAGATATAATATCGCATACCCACTGCTTGCAGTTATCACGGAGTTCAAATTCTTCAAGTTTCTTATGCTTTCCGATCTCTTTCAAAGATGCTATCACAGTGCAAACTTGCTCTTTGTCTATTTTTCTATTAAGAATATCACTATCCACTCTATTATCCTTCACTTGTTTGGAGTATACATACATTGGACTTGCAGGAATGTTGCTCATACTATCTCCTTCGAAATAATCCCTTGAAGATTATTTAAGTCTTTGGAATATCGCCCCACCCCCATCCACACCCAGCCATGTGGCAATTCAGGCACCGTTTTTTCATTCATCTGCAAGGGTCCCATTTTTAAATATCCTCAGATGCTTGTTCCGTCATCTTTCATGTTCACAGATGGTTTTATAGGGTCATTTATAGGGTCATTTATAGGGTCATTTAATCGTCCATTGGAAAACGCCCCATGATAAAGTGACCAAAACCGACTGCAACATAAAGTTTTTACCATTTCATGACTTCCTTTCCTTTAGTTGTCAGTACATAAGCACCCGTTTTCCTCGAACCTTCAAATTTAATAATTTCCAGTTTTTTGAGGAGCGATATATCCCTTTTAGCACTACTGGCAGATACATTGCTTATACTTTCAACAATTTTACTTGTAATAAAACCATTCTGTTTTATGTATAGTAATTCATTGATCAGTCGGGCTTTTACACCCTCATGTACACCCTCACGCACTCCCCCATTTATAGCATCATCAAGAGCAATACGAATTTTTTCAAATACCTCGTCCCCCTCCCCCAACACCGCGGGCTTTTTCATCGCAGTAAAAAACGTATCAAACTCAAACTCCACAGGCGGCAGCCCCGCCCCATCCATCAGCCTTCTGATCTTGTTAATGCCAGTTCCCATTCTTTCGATATACTCAACCCTGTGCAGAAGATCGGCAATCTTGGCATTTCTGGGCATACTCTTCTTCCCGAAATCCTCTGGTCTCAGACCCTTCACAAGCCCGCCAAAGTTCGTGATCTCGATTCGGTCATCAAAGATCTCAACCATCACAGTTGTGCCCTTCTCAAAATAATCCCTGTGCGCCACGGCATTGATGACAGCTTCACGCAGAGCCTCGTACGGTATTTCAGGAATCTCCCTTCTTCTCGGCTCGCCGGTCATCTCATATCGCACAGCCAGATACCGCTTGAGAAAGATCATCGCGCCGTCTATGTTGGAGATCAGATCCTCGTTAAAATCACGCCGGTCCAGAACATCGACCTTCTCTGTCCCATCAAAGAGAGCACAGGTAACAGCAGTATGAAAATAAATATCGTGCAGGTTCTTTGCGAAAAAAAGAATACCTGCATTATTAAAAATAAGTTTACCCTCTTGCTTTTCAGCAACTCCTAAATTTACCAGCATAGAAGGAGTGTCCAGCACTTTCGAGATGCCGGCAAGCCTCAAAAACTTGTCAAACTTCCCATGATCGAAGTGTGTATCGTAATCAAACCTCAAATTCACAAGCTCATCAAACCGGATCTTCCCTTCTGACTTAAAGAACTCGATGATATCATCACGGTCAAGTTTCTGGGAATTGGGACCTACCCGCGTATAAAATCCGGCAGAGCATTTGCAGGGCTTATCCACCCCCTCCATCACATTTACAACCAGGATATTACCGAATTCCTCCAACAAAACTATGACCGGCGGCTGGCAATTGTTGGCTCTGTCCTGAATCTGCGATTTGAGTTCATTCGTTATCCTGATGCCCTTAACTTCATTATCATCGCCAACCCCGAGAAATATCCTGCCGCCTGATGAATTGGCAAAAGCCACAATTTCTTTATCGATATTGGATAAAGATTCCTTAAACTCTATTTCATAGCCTTCGCCCTCTTCGAGTACCAGTTGCATCTCTTCTTCTTTCACGCTACCAGAACCTCGTTAAATTCCCTCAAGATCTCATCCAGCCCATTGCCAAATAGTTGGTACGCCTTGATTGCTCCGCCCTTCTGGTTAAATGGCACATTCTCAAAATCTTCCATGCTGATGCTTACGGATGACGCAATATGGTCTTTCACCATAATAAGCCACTCCATCTGTTCGGGTGTGAACGTTCGCCCCAGTTTCTCCTGTTCTGCCAGCCAGTCGTTGAATCGATCCTCAACGGTCTCGGAAAACGGCTCAAGGACGTTGCTTTTGCCGGCAGCAAAGCGGATCAGCGAAATGATGTTTGTCAGGAGTTTCTGTGGTCCCACGCCTTTTACCTTCGACTTTTCCAGTTGTTCGTAAGCATGCCAGAGGAGTTCTGTTGTGAGGCGGTAAGGCGGTCTTTCTATGGCTTCGGCAAGCTGTTTGATCTGCTCATAAGTGAGGTCCCGCTTGCCGTAGGGTTTGCTGTAAATGATCTGCAATGCGGTTAGTTCGTCCTTGTTCTCCTCTATAAACTGTTTGAAAGTGTCAACAGTGGTTCTGGCTTTCTCCTTTGCCTGCGCATCAAAGCCTGCAAAGATCACCTCATCTTTACTCACCGTGTCTATGATCTGCTCGTTTCTTTTTTTGATCTCGATGATCGTGTTCCTTAATTTCGGATTGTCGAATGGAGTGCAGGCATCCTTTGTCAACTCCTCAGCGGCTGTTTGTATCTGCTTCTTTGTTGGTGTTTCCGTCTTAAAAATCTCTTTCGCCGCATCCAACCTTTTATCAGGATCAACCGCATCCAGCAGCTTGTTTATGAGTTCTTTCAGTGGTTTGCCTTCTGCGGCGGCTTTGATCTCTGCATTCTCTTTTTCATCGATCGCCCTGTCCAGTCTGGCAAGCCTTCCGGCAAGAGAGGTGAGGGTGTCCTCGTCCCGGTTTCCCAGTGCAACCGACATAACGAGTTTCTCAAATGACACGTTCTTCTTTCGTTCCAGAGGTCGGGAATCGGTCTTATCGTTCTCGCACACGCCTACTGCATCCACAATCACAAAATGGGTTTTGCAAGAGACATCCGGCGTTACGGCTTTAAGATCGGTTTGGGAAATAACTCTGGTTCCGCGCCCTTTCATCTGCTCAAAGTATACTCTTGACTTGACATTCCGCATGAATATCAGGCACTCCAGCGGTCGAATATCTGTTCCTGTTGAGATCATGTCCACCGTCACCACTATGCGCGGATTGTAGGAATTGCGGAAACTGGCGATCAAATCATCGGGTTTCACCCCAGTGGTCTTGTAGGTTATCTTCTTACAGAACTCATTTCCTTTACCAAACTCTTCTCTTATGATATGAACGATATCCTCTGCATGGGAATCGTCCTTGGCAAAGATAAGAGTCTTGGGGACTTCTTTTCTGCCCGGAAATATCTCTGTGCAAATCTTTTCCTTGAATGTTTTTATGACCGTTCTTATCTGGTCAGGTGCCACCACGTCCCGGTCCAACTGTGTGGCAGAGTATTCAAAATCCTCATCAAGTTGCTCCCATCTGGTTTTTCTCGTGAGCTTATCCCTCTTATCGATGTAATAGCCTGTTTCAACCCTGCTACCTTCTCCGGTGATCTCGGTTTGTATTCTGTAAACCTCGTACCCCACATTCACCCCATCGGCAACTGCCCGCTCGTGGCTGTACTCCGTAACAAGATTCTGGTTGAAAAAACCAAGCGTTTGTTTTGAAGGAGTTGCGGTGAGTCCTATGACGAATGCATCGAAGTATTCAAACACCTGCCGCCATAGGTTGTAGATAGAGCGGTGGCACTCATCGGTAACGATGAAATCAAAGGTCTCTATTGGAATTTTTGGATTGTAAGAGACCTCTTTCGGCGTATCTTCAGATGGTGCAAGACTAAAAAGCGACTGTTCATCATTCTCTGCATCATATTCGGTTTCTCCCTTGAGCATGGAAAAGAGCCTTTGTATGGTGGTGATACACACCCGGCTCACAGGGTCTAACGTATTTGAGGTGAGGTGCTGAACATTGTAAAGCTCGGTAAACTTCCTGCCATCGTCAGGGGTTATATACTGCTGAAATTCCTTTCTCGTCTGACGCCCCAGATTGTTCCGGTCAACCAGAAAAAGCACTCTTCTTGCATCTGCAAATTTTATCAACCGATAAACGAAGCTTACAGCAGTATATGTCTTACCGGATCCGGTCGCCATCTGGATCAGTGCTCGCGGTTTTGCTTCTGCAAAGGACTGTTCAAGGCTCTGAATGGCTTCTATCTGGCAGTCTCTTAACCCCTCTGTCATCAAGGGTGGTATATCTGTAAGTTTTTCCCTGAGAGTTCCATCGGGATGGAATGCCCATCCCTTGAGTGTTTCAGGCTTGTGGAATGAGAAGACTCTTCTGGAGCGCGGCTCAGGATCTCTTAAATTTCTGAAAAAAGTCTCTACACCCGTACTTTCATAAGTGAACGGGAGAGGTCCCTCTACGTGCGGCAGACTTTCGGGAATGACTGCAATGTATTTTCCGGATTGATCAGCAACGCCGCTCAACGTGGTGCCTTCGGGCTTTGCTTCCACAACTCCAAGAGCCATTCTATCAACGAAAAGCAGATAATCGGCAACGCCATTTTCCATGGGAAATTCACGAACAGCCACACCAGGCGAAGCACTGAGATTTAATTCCTGCACGTCTTGAACCGTCCAGCCAGCAGCTTCCAGCATCCGGTCAATCTTCTGCCTCGCCTTTTCCTCCGGTTTCATGTTGACGACCTTTTCCCACATGTTATTATACAAGTGTCGCCATTTCATATAATATTTTGGAGGATGGTGCGTACATATCGCAATTGACGATAACCCCGTCCGCCCCCGCCGCATCGCAATACTCGCTTCTCATGTAGATCGTATTCCCGAGCAGATACAGCGTCGGAAAGACCTCTTCCACATCAGCATCAGGCGGAGCAAAAGAAAGACTCTCCAGATCGAAAATCTCCCTTAATTCGAGTTCCATCGGCGAATTGCAGAGATGCATACATTCCGGCGGTGTCTTCCGGTGGAACCGGGCTGTGTGGCAGCTACGCGCATACGCAACCACCGCGTACCCGAAATGAGCATACACTGGAATATCCAGCATCCTCGCCGCCGCAATCGTTCGCGGGAGCAGATCGACCTCAATTCCGGCGATCCCCATCTTCCGCAGGAGTGCATAAGTTCTCGAATAGTTGAGATTGGTCTGGAGGTACGCATTCCTCACGTAGTCGCTCTCATCCCGCAGGATGTGGTCTACCCACGGACAGGCTTCTGAGGTATGCACGATGCCCCTTCCGGCAATGGGACGATCGATCTCGCATGAATAGAGAATTCCAAGATCGTTTACAACGATGCGGAGGTCTCCGACCCCCAGATCGGCAACCTCGCCCAGATACGCTACGCACCGGTCGTAATGCTTCTGTGGCGTGATCGGAGTTACCAGCGTGACACCATCGATGCAATCGAGACCAGCCACTCTCGCGATCTCCCCTGTCGGCGGCAGCTTATGCACGCACCCCTCACTCCCGAGCCCGATCCTGACACCCGAATCAAGATCCGCATCTTCGATCAGCCCTATGATCTCGTTAATCCTTGAATAATTATACGTCCTCAGTTCAATCATGAAAATCACACATAAGAATCGGAAATATTTGTCTTGAGGTACTTGCATCTCTTCTGCTCGCAGAGCAACTGCCAGATCGGCTCTTCTGCGAGCGCGTAATTCTTGATCTCGCCTGCGTCGCTGCCAGCGAGTGCGAGATCGATGCACGCCCGGTAGATGCGCACAATCTCCCGTATCATCTCCGGATTCATGCCTCTTCCAACGATCTTTAGTGCGCTCACCCCGATCTCAAGCAGGTCCGGGATGCTGCAGAGCGAGCAGTCTGTGCCTGCATCAAGGATCGGGTGCACCTGCCGCACCCTGCCCCCAACCAGATAATTCGCACGGCACGGGATCCCGAGATTGATGCTCTCGCCCGCGCTGTGGATGAGGTGGCATGTGCCGTTGATATTTGAGCAACCGAACTGCCCGAAGATCTCAAGATCGACGCCCGCCTTTGAGAGCGCCCTGATCTCGTCAAGCGCAATCTTGAACGGGAGAACGATCTTACTTGCGCCCAGGCTCTTCAATAGTTCGATCTGCCCGATGTTAAACGTGTTCAGGAGAACACTTGCATGAACCGGCAGCCCTGTATCCATCTCCTTCACCAGCTGCATCGCACCGGGTTCGCCGACGATCAGCGCGTCCACACCCGCGTCAACGCCAGCCATGACGTGCGATACGAATATCTCCTCGAGTTCATCGCTCAGGAAAGGCGTGTTCACTGCGTAATCGACCAGAACTCTGCGGTCGTGCGCGAACTCGATAATACCCTCGAGTTCCGGGAGTGTGGGCACGTTGCAGCCACGACCACGTCCCGAGAGGTTCAGGTTCACAAAGTTTCGGTCATCGAGCCCCAGATATATCTCGTCTGCGCCGGAATCGATTACGCCGCGAGCGGTCCCAAAGGAGTCCGCTGGCGCCATCAGGTTCATCGTCTCGCCCATGTGTCATGATCAGAGCAGGTGCTCAAAAAGATATGGATGCGTGATGATTGTCTGATATTCTTAATTAGGATTGGGCGAGATGTCTGAACAGGATGAATTTGGAATTTGACAGGGAATAGAACCGCACGGAGCGTCTGGCGTTCATAACACGTTACAGCGAGTGGGTAAAATCAGTGCCAAATGACGTATGGAGTATGCAGCAGGCAATGCTCATCAACAGTTTTCTGACCAGTTCAAAGGACTTTCAACCTGGCAGGGGAGAGTACCTGATGAAGTCTGATCGTCAGCGATGACGGCGTCGGACTGCCCCGTGGATTTGATATCGACGCGACCCCGACGCTTGGCTTGCGTCTGGTGAAGATCCTGGTTACGGAACAGCTGCACGGAAACCTTGAGATCACTGATAGTTCCGACAGTCGCGGGGGTGGCGGGACAACCTTTAAGATAGAATTCGACATATATGATTAGTGCGGGGGCTTACGTGTGGAAGAAGCAAAGATACTCATAATTGAAGATGAAGCCATCGTAGCTGAAGATCTGGAGATGGCGATCACCGATATCGGATACGAGGTGGTGGGGCGTGCCGATAGCGCAGATGGCGCTATAAAAAAAGCTTTTGAACTTAAACCAGATCTTGTGTTGATGGATATTGTTCTCAAAGGTGAAAAAAATGGTATCGACGCTGCTTACGAGCTAAAAAAGAAGATGGACATTCCAGTCATATTTTTGACCGCGTATTCTGATAACGATCTGATCGACAGAGCCAAGAGCAGCGAGCCTTATGCATACCTTGTCAAGCCGTTTCAGGGGAAGCAACTTCTCGCAGCAATCGAGATGGCTCTGTACAGGAGCCGGATGGAGAAACGATTAAAAGAGAGCGAGGAATGGCTCGCAACAACCCTGATGGGGATCGGGGATGCTGTGATCGCAACAGACCGGGAAGGTTGTGTGAAGTTCATGAATCCTGTCGCGGAAGGGTTGACCGGGTATTCGCAGGAAGACGCCATCGGAAAGCCACTAAAGGATGTTTTTGTTATCATCGACGAAGATTCTGGTGAACCTGTTCCGGATGTGGTTACAGCAGTTCTGAGCGGAGGCACCGCTGTCGCTATAACGAACCACACGATCTTAATATCAAGAGATGGAGCTAACGTTCCGATCAGTGGGAATGGCGCACCGATCCGAGACAGCAGCGGAGAGGTAACCGGCGTCGTTTTGGTATTCCGCGATGTGACCAAAAACAGGGAGTTTGCGGCGCGGACAATGAGGCTAAACGAGGAGTTGGAAAAGCGGGTGAAGGAGAGAACGCTGGAACTGGATCACGCTTACGAGCACCTGAATATTGCTATGAAGCAGATGTATCACGCGCAGAAGATGAAATCAATCGGAGTTCTCGCCGGCGGGATCGCACACGACTTCGAGAGTCTCCTGGCTGTTGTTCTTGGCAATCTATCAGTTGCAAAGGAGGTAGTGGATGATAACCAGGAACTGTTCAGGATGCTTGAGGAGATAGAGAAGGCGTCGCTACATGCAAAGGACCTGACCAGACAGTTGCTCATAGTCTCCGGAGGCGAAACGATCGTCAAACAGACCGTTGATCTGGCGAAACTGCTACAGGAGTCAACCATCCTCGCCGGAACAGGCGCAAACACTACCTGCGAATTCGAGATACCTGATGACCTCTGGCACGTCGATGCCGATCCGGCGCAGATCGCTGATGCTGTGGGAAAGATCATAACGAATGCCGATCAGGCGATGCCGAATGGCGGGACGATCAGGGTTAGGTGTGACAATGTCACGATCGGGATTGCGCAGGTCATACCACTGGAAGAGGGGGATTACGTGAAGATATCAATCGAAGATATGGGGGTCGGCATCCCGGACGAGAACAACTGCTGGATATTTGACCCGTTCTTCACGACCAAACCCGATGAACACGGTCTGGGGCTTGCGACTGCGTACGCCATCGTGAAGGGGCATGGCGGGCACATCGCAGTGAAATCCGATGTAGGCATCAGAACCGTCTTCTGCATCTATCTGCCAGCATCTCGCGGTGGCAGGGATGCGCCGTCAGAAGAAGCCACTTCTTGATCGCTGATTTTATGCCTCCGGCGCTGCTCGCTGCGCTCACAGTCACGAATGCAGACGTTTGGATGAGTCGAACGGACGGCGGGGGCGAGGGGGCGATGGTGGATTCGCCCGAGCCGCAAACCATATACTATCACAAGCACAAGCAATCCATAAACACTATGCCAGAGGTGGAGAAATGCGACGAAGAATTGCTGGAGCGATCTGGTGGTGACAATGAGTTTTCGTTCGATATCTGGCAACATGGTTGCGCTTACCCGGTCAGGGATGGATCATATCGCAAAACGGCATCCCGAACTCAAGAACTTCGATTTGGCGAATAAGATCGGTATCGCCGTCGAATCTCCTGATTATGTCGTGCAGGGGAAATTTGGCAGATGTATTGCTGTGAGGTCAGAACCGATGATGCTTGGCAAGGCTAAATATATGGTTGTGATCTACGAAGATGGTGGCGAAGTGATAACAGCATTTATGACTTCAAAGATCGGAAAGATCCTCAGGAGGACTGTGCTATGGAAGCGATGTTAAAGGTGAAAACGGTGGAGGCTCTGGATATAGATTACGATCGTGGCAGAGACGTGCTTTACATAAGTTTCGGATCGCCAACTGCTGCTGATGATGCGGAACTCCTGGATAATGATGTTATCGTGCGGTATAGACAACACCGGATGATAGGGATAACGGTTCCGGATTTTTCGCGAAGAAGTTAAGTGAATATAGACATCTTGATCGTAGATCACTATGGGCTGCACACCTACTCCACGCCCACAGCCGCCCGCCGCCTGCACACCCGACACTCGCCCCCGCCACACTTCTGCACTTCCACGTGCCCACCGGCGGCGCATCTGCCCGGCTCGCATGCGACGAAGCACACCAGAGCGCGAATAGGTGGCGGGAGTGATGGTCGTTTCGCCCGATCCACAAACGACATATTACTGTAGGTGATATCAATTCTCTATGCTGATCCTCCGGATGGGTCCATGCAGCCATGTATTCGCCCTCAAATTCGTCAAATTTGAGGAAACGAAACAAATAAAGATGAAATTTGCCACAGAGCAAGCATCAAACAGGTGAATTAAATGCGAGATAAAGACCATGAATGGATAATCGAACATGAGCAAGAATTGGAGACGAAATACTCAGGTAAATATGTTGCAGTGGTCGATGGAACTATCGTAGCAGTCGAAAGAACATCACTTGAAGCGGACAAGAAAGGTAGAGAAAAAACAAAGAAGCTGCCACTGGTGACGTATATTCCAAAAAGTGGCGAGGAATTGGTATTGATATGAGCGAGTGCATATACCCTTGACCGTTTCATAAGAGGAGTCAGCGCCCCAATTATCCCCGTAACGATAATGAAAGGGATTAATACAGCGAGGATATATGCTTATGTGGATTCCGGTGCCACCTATAGCGTGTTCGGTGCTGATGACGCCGAGAAGCTCGACATAGATATGGAAATGGGAGAGTCACGCTACCTTATGACTGGTGATTGAGGTTCGAT